>Ga0302127_10000765_pt1 | contig 18236 bp, 18 predicted proteins | sample CB4_SCM_MG_FD_204452 | JGI IMG/M metagenome (GOLD analysis project Ga0302127, IMG submission 204452) | Marine microbial communities from Western Arctic Ocean, Canada - CB4_SCM | ecosystem: Environmental > Aquatic > Marine > Oceanic | place: Canada: Western Arctic Ocean | collected 2017-09-24
GGCAGTTTTAAGGACGCGAGAAGCTCAGAGACCACATTTACGATGCCAGCGGAAACCGTTCACATCGTCGCCAACTTCGTACCGGGAGTCGCCATCGAACAGGAGGTGAGTCTTGCCCGGCGCTGGAACGAGGTAATTCTGCAGGCCATCCGCAACGACTTCGCGAGACCCACGGTGCATGCACGCAACCTGTTCCACACCTCAGCTGCCATGTACGACGCATGGGCGGCATACGACGACACCGCCGAATCGTGGTTGCTGGGTCGCACACGAGCTGGTGCCGCCTGTGCCCTCGGTGCGCTACCATCGAATGACGATATAACAGAGGCGCGAAAAGAGACGCTATCGTATGCGGCTTACCGCATCATACGCCATCGATTTTCGCTATCGCCAGGCAGGACGCAGATCCGCCGTGATGCAGACGCGCTAATGGGCGCCTTCGGGTTAGACGTGGACAACGATTCACTCGATTACACCACCGGTTCCGTAGCTGCCCTTGGCAACTACATCGCCGACTGCTACATCCGCTTCGGTCTCAACGACGGAGCCAACGAGGAGAACCACTACACCAACCTCGCCTACCAGCCGGTCAACCCAGCACTGGCGCCCGAAGAGCCGGGCAATCCCGACATCGTAGACCTCAATCGCTGGCAGCCATTGCACCTTGCAGTGTCCATCGACCAAGCAGGCAATCCGATCAGCTCGCAGTCGGAGTTCCTGAGCCCCGAATGGGGCATCGTCGTGCCGTTCTCACTGAAACCAGATGACCTCACGATCTACGAAAGAGACGACTTCGAATACTGGGTATACCACGATCCCGGACCGCCACCAACAATCGACGGGACCCTATCGGATAACTACAAGTGGAGCCACTCGCTGGTGGCGATTTGGTCGTCGCACCTAGATTCGTCAGACGGCGTCATAATCGATATCTCTCCCGCGTCGGTCGGCAATATCCCCTCATACCCGACGAACTTCGAGGACTATCCAGATTTCTACGACACACTCGAGGGCGGCGATCCGGGAGTCGGCTACGAGTTCAATCCAGTAACGGGAGAACCCTACGATGCCCAGATCGTTCCGCGCGGAGACTATGCTCGAGTGCTGGCAGAGTTCTGGGCAGACGGACCTGATTCGGAGACGCCGCCAGGCCACTGGTTCGTAATAACTAACGAGGTCACCGATCATCCTCTGCTTGAGCGGCGCTTCGAGGGCACAGGCAATGAACTACCGCAGCTAGAGTGGGATGTGAAGGTTTATTTCACATTGGGCGGCGCCATGCACGACGCTGCAATCGCATCCTGGGGGATCAAGGGCTGGTACGACTACGTGCGGCCGATTTCTTCACTAAGGGCCATGGCAGATCTTGGACAAAGCAGCGATTCCAATCTACCGTCCTATCACATTAATGGTATTCCACTGCAACCAGGGTACATAGAACTGCTAGAAGAAGGCGATCCGCTCGCGGGAGATGACGGAGAACATGTCGGAAAGATCAAGTTCCTTGCCTGGGAAGGCACCAACGTCATTAACGACCCTGAGAGCGAAGTCGTCGGTGTCGACTGGATCCTAGCTGAGAACTGGTGGCCCTACCAGCGGCCTACGTTCGTAACACCGCCTTTTGCGGGTTATGTATCCGGACACTCGACTTACTCACGTGCGGCAGCAGAGGTTCTCACGCAGATCACGGGCGACGAGTATTTTCCCGGTGGCATGAGCAGCTTCAACGTCAAACAAGACGAATTCCTAGTGTTCGAGGACGGTCCATCTGTCGACATGACCCTCGCATGGGCAAAATACTACGATGCTTCCGACCAATGCAGTCTGTCGCGCATCTGGGGCGGTATCCACCCGCCAGCGGATGATATTCCTGGACGCCTGATTGGCCAGGAGATAGGGCCCAGAGCTTTTGCCGAGGCCAAGGCCTATTTTGATGGTGCCGCGGATTAAGCCCGCCCATACTCGTAACCAAATACCAATACTTTTCACAATTGGCTATTATTGGAAACTGCTACCGAACAATTAAAGTGCTGGCTTAACGCCATCAATGTCACGATTATGACAATAATTGTCTGATGGAATAGAATCTACCTTCCAAGTGAAATCTACGGTTTGCAAATAGGTATTAGCTACTACACGTTATTCAATGTCTAACATTTGCGCGGTTGAATAGGTAGTTGCTTTTACGCGACTGAACCTTAAAATTTGTCCGAACACCGCAACAGCTAGCAAGGAGATATTTATGGAAAATGCACAATTTATAACCGAACGCCAAGGGGCGGGCATTTCGACCAATAAGGTCCTGCGCAACACGTATCTGTTACTGTCTATGACGCTGTTGTTTAGTGCCGCAATGGCCGGTGTGGCTATGGCTATCGAAGCGCCTTACATGGGTTGGCTTCCGCTAATCTTCGCTTTTGCCTTGTTATTCGCCATTAGCAAGATGAAAAATAGCGCCTGGGGAATCCTTTTGGTATTTGCCTTTACAGGCATTCTTGGGTTTTCACTGGGACCTATAGTTAACGCGTATATGCAAACTGCCGGTGGCACAACAACTGTTGTCACGGCATTGTCACTCACTGGTGTTATTTTCCTATCGCTATCGGGGTATACCCTGGTTTCACAGAAAGATTTTTCCTACATGGGTGGCTTTTTGATGACCGGCTTTTGGGTAGTCATCGGTGCTATTGTGCTTAGTCTGGTCGGCGGAATGTTTGGCTTTCACATCTCAGGCCTGCAGTTGGCGATTTCGTCAGCGATTGTCATGTTGATGTCGGGTCTGATCCTCTACGATACTAGTAAGATCATTCATGGCGGCGAGACCAACTACATCATGGCGACTGTTGGTCTATACCTAAACATCTATAACCTGTTCGTCAGTCTATTGCATCTTGTCGGTTTTTTCGGCGGCGACGACTAAGTCGAGGTCCTCTTGATAGCCCCGGCATGTTGAACATGTCGGGGCTTTTTTATTTATGAAATTTGCAATCGTCGTATACGGCGCACCTTATTCACATCAGGCTTCAAGATCGGGGTATTTGTTTACCCGTGCAGTTCTGGATATGGGGCATGAGGTGCATCGAGTGTTCTTCTATCATGACGGTGTTTACAACGCGAGTAAGCTGGCAGCACCACCACAGGATGAAGCAGATATCCAAGCAGACTGGGCAACACTGGGTTCCACACACGATCTTGATCTTGTGGTTTGCATCGCCTCTGCACTCCGACGTGGCATGTTAGATCCAACAGAAGCGGCACGTTATGATAAATCTGCTGACAGTATTGCCGATGAGTTCAGCATTTCGGGGCTTGGACAGCTTATAGATGCCACGCTTGAAGCAGACAAAGTCGTGACGTTTGGAGTGTAGATGAGCCAGATTCTATTCGTCATGTCACGTTCACCGGGTTCTATTAACGCGCAGGAAGGATTTGACGCCCTGCTTATGGGCTCGGCGTTTGCCACGTGTTCCGTGGTGTTCTTAGGCACAGGTTTATTTCAGCTCGTCGATGGTCAGGATGCAGAGCCCTTGGGCGGGAAAAACTTCAGTCATGGATTTGGCGCGCTCAATGACTATGGCGTATCAGAAATTTACTGTAACAAGCGGGAACTGGATCGTGCAGATCTCGCCATTCAGGATTTGAGCGTACCCGTCAGGTTACTGGATGATGACGAAATCAACGCGCTGTTTAACGATCACCAAATGATTCTATCATTCTGATGTTACATACTTTTAACAAGCCCCAGGCGTACATAGACAACCAACCATACATTGCGCCAGATGATCAGATATTGTTTATCGAAGATGGTGTGTATGCACTGCTTGGCGATGAAGCGCTAAACAGCCGTTCAGAAGTGTACGCCCTTGAAATCGATGTCAAGGCTAGAGGCCTCTCCGATAAAATCCACTGTAAGGTTATTTCGCATCAAGATTTCGTGACCCTCTGTGTCGAGACCGGCCAGATAAAGAACTGGTTTTAGGATGACGTTTGCCATCGACAAAGAAGGTTTTCTCGAAGACCTTCAGACCTGGTCCCCCGATGTTGCTGAAACGATTGCCAGTCAAGATAATATCGAACTCACGGCAGAGCATTGGGAAATCATCAATAAGGTGAGGGATTACTATGATGAGTATAAGGTCTCACCTGCCGCAAGAATTATCGTAAAACTTCTCAAGGATCACTATGGCCCAGACACAGGCAGTAGCATTTATCTCATGAAGCTTTTTACTGGCCGGCCCGCGCGGATGGTCAATAAAATTGCTGGATTACCCAAGCCCACTAACTGTGATTAGTGGGTTCCCAACCCCACGACCTCCCCCACGATAATCAAGGTAGGTGATTCGATCTCCATTTGAGCAACCAGCTTTACAATAGTCTCGAGGTTCCCTCTGGCGACTTTTTGCTCTGGTGTGGTGCCTTTGGAAATGATTGCTATAGGGGTCGCCGCGGACTTGCCATGTGCAATCAACTGTTGGCAGATTGAAGCTAATCCACCCAGTCCCATATAGAACACAATAGTTTGATTAGGGGAAATCAGCTCATCCCAGGCAAGGGCGACTGCCCCGTCTTTGGGATGTCCTGTAACAAATCGAACCGATTGGGAATAGTCACGGTGTGTCAGCGGTATACCCGCGTAAGCAGCGCAGCCATTAGCTGCTGAAATCCCGGGAACTACCTGAAATGGGATGTTAGCGGCCACTAGCGCTTCAATTTCCTCGCCACCCCGTCCGAAAATAAAGGGATCTCCGCCCTTTAAACGCAACACGCGTTTCCCCTCCTGGGCTAGCCTGACCAATAAGGTGTTTATGTCTTCCTGTGCCGTTGATTTGTAGCCGCTCCGCTTGCCCACAAATTCCTTTTCAGCATCTCGACGGGCGCGCTGCAGCACTCTATCTGAAACAAGATTGTCATACAGAATGACATCCGCGGCCTGTAATAATTGCAAGGCGCGCAGCGTTAATAGGTCCGGGTCTCCGGGGCCTGCCCCTACGATGTAAACCTCACCCGCCATGCTGTCAGTTTCTGAGAGATAGGGGGTGGCCTTAGCTGGCTGATTGTTGATGACCAATTCCTTACCAGGGCCATTGAGAAACCCCTCAACAATCCGACGACGTTTATCACTATCTGGAAATGCAGTTTTTAATGCTTCTCTTTTCTGCAAAAGATAGTCAGCTACTCGTGCGATACCTTCCGGAACGTGAGTATCGATCAACGCTTTTATATGACGCGCCAGGACGGGGGATGCCCCACCCGTACTTATCGACACTATCACTGGCGAACGATCTACGATCGCTGGAAATATGACACTACAAAGGGCGGGTTGGTCTACCACATTGACCGGGATGTTGATCTGCTGGGCATCATTTGAAACCTGCGCATTCACTGTCTGATCCGAAGTCGCCGCGACTACAAGGACAACATCGTTCATCTGCGTCTGGACATAGACCCCCTCAATAATTTCGTGAGGTGTTCTCAGTTGTTCTTGCAAACTACTTTTGATCCTGGGTGCAACTAATCTAACAATCGCACCTGCCTCCAACAATAGATCTACTTTGCGTTGGGCAACATCACCGCCACCGATAACCAAAACGGGTTGGTTCTTGAGGTTAAAATGTAATGGTAAGTAGTCCACATACGCTCCAAAAGCGCTACAGGCTGATAACGGACAATCCACTCATATAAGATTGCAGTATCTGGGGAACCTGGACTTTGCCATCTTCTAGCTGATAGTTCTCTAGAACGGCAATTAAGGTTCTGCCGACAGCAAGCGCTGAACCGTTTACGGTATGTAGTAATTCCGGCTTCCCGGTATCTGGATTACGCCAACGTGCCTGCATGCGGCGTGCTTGAAAATCCAGAAAGTTACTACAGGATGAAATCTCTCGGTACTGCTCTTGGCCTGGTAACCATACCTCAAGATCGTAGGTCTTGGCGGCAGAGAATCCAAGGTCACCACCACAAAGGTTTACGACTCTGTAGGGTAATCCCAGTTTCTGAAGGATAGCTTCTGCGTGCCCGGTAAGATCCTCGTGTGCCTGATGAGAATCTTCAGGTTTAACGAAATGTACCAGTTCTACCTTGTCAAACTGGTGTTGCCGGATCATGCCTCTCGTATCCTTGCCATAGCTCCCCGCTTCGCTTCTAAAGCAAGGCGTATGACAGACGAACTTCTTTGGCATATCCGTCGTTGCAAATATTTCATCCCGGGCAATATTCGTAACCGGTACCTCAGCGGTCGGGATCAGATAAAGCCCACGTTCATCGTCAAGTTTAAATAAGTCTTCTTCAAATTTGGGTAACTGTCCGGTACCCCGCAGAGAATCCTGATTCACGATATAAGGAACGTACACTTCCTCGTAACCGTGCTGTTCGGTATGCATGTCCAGCATGAACTGTATAAGTGCTCGATGCAGGCGCGCCAATGGCCCAGACAATGTTACAAACCGGGACCCGGTAATCTTGCCCGCAGTTTCAAAATCCATATGCCCATTTTGATCACCCAGGTCCACATGATCCTTGGCCGCGAAGGAGAACGTGGTTGGGTCACCCCAGCTTCTGACCACCTCGTTATCATCCTCATTGTGACCTATGGGTACGGTTGCATCCGGCAAGTTCGGTATAGACCATTGAATTTCGCTGAGTTCATCTTGTACCGCGTTTAGCGCCGCCATCTGGCTATCCAGTTGATCACCGAGATCAGCGACGTCTTTCAATAGCGGCTCTATGTCTTCACCTTTGGCCTTCGCCTGCCCGATACTTTTTGAGCGTGTATTACGATCTGCCTGCAGAGCCTCGGTCGTAACCTGCAGTTCTTTGCGACGTTGTTCCAGTGATTCGTAGTGATCTCCATCAAGGGTAAATTTCTTGATTTTCAGTCGTTCAATCACTGACGTTAATTCTGTTCTTAGCAGACGAGGATCTAGCATGAGTGTATTGTGCCGTAAAAAGCTCGCAATGGTACCAGAGCGCGGCGCACCTGTTAATTAAACGCGCGCGTTATAGCAACGCCCAACGCCACGCCAATCAGACACAGTACAACGGAACCCAGGACGTACATTGCGGCGGCTATGTGACGTCCAGCTTCCATTAGATCCAATGCCTGCAGGGAAAATGTCGAAAAAGTCGTAAAAGCGCCGAGAATTCCGACGATGATAAAGGAGCGCCACGGCGTATCCATGCTCTCTCGCTCAATTAAAAGGACGAATGCGATACCGATAAGACAGGAACCCAGGACATTAACGATGAGAATACCGTATGGAAAGTCTGCTCCCGTGAGCTGAGTGACCAAATTGACTGTCCAGAAGCGCGCAAGCGCACCTATTGCACCACCTGCGGCAATGGCCAACACTTCAATCATGCTATGAATCCTTCTTATAGCGCTGAAATTTGCTTTCAGCATTCATTTTTCGAAGATAGTCCAACTTTTCGGCTATTCGGATTTCAAGACCTCTGGAAACAGGATGATAAAACTCGCTGTCGTGCAAGGCTTCGGGCAAATATGACTCTCCTGCCACAAAGGCATCGTCAAAATCATGAGCGTATTGATAGTCTTTGCCATACCCAAATTCCTTCATCAGTGTAGTCGATGCATTACGGATGTGCATGGGTACGTCAAACGATGGGCTCTTTTTCACGGTATCAGTTGCCTTAGAAAACGCCGAGTACACTGCGTTACTCTTTGCGGCGGTTGCCATAAAAACCAGAGCCTGCGCCAGGGCTAACTCTCCTTCCGGGCTGCCTAAACGTTCAACGACTTCCCAGGCATTGAGTGCTATTTGCAAAGCACGGGGATCGGCATTGCCGATGTCCTCGGAGGCCATGCGCACCGCGCGCCTGGCGATATACAGCGGGTCGCAACCACCATCGATCATACGTGCAAACCAGTAAAGTGCAGCATCGGGAGAGGATCCTCTTACCGCCTTATGCAGAGCGGATACCTGTTCGTAAAACACATCACCGCTTTTATCGAAGCGTCGAATCTCGATGCCGAGTACTTCGCCGATAATAGCCTCAGTCAGTACCCCATTGGTGAGGTCACAGGCAACCTCCAGTAAGTTAAGTGCGCGACGGGCGTCACCATCTGCAGCTCGAGACAAAATCTTCAGGGCCTCGGGTTCCACCTCGAGACTCAAGGACTTTAGGATGGCGTCCTGTTCAAGCGCACGCACTAAAACATCTACAAGCTTGGTCTCGGGTATCGACTGCAATTTATAGACTCGCGTTCTTGAAAGCAGCGCGTTATTCAATTCAAAGGAGGGGTTTTCTGTGGTCGCACCCACGAAAATCACCGTGCCATCCTCAACGTGAGGTAAGAATGCGTCCTGCTGTGATTTGTTGAAGCGATGCGCCTCATCAACGAACAGTAGCGTCTGTCGACCATCCGTATCGCGATATTGCTGCGAGATGGATATGGCATGACGAATATCTTTTACGCCGGATAGTACAGCAGATATAGCCTCAAAATGGACGTCGCATAATTCTGCAATCATTCGTGCCAGTGTGGTTTTGCCAACACCGGGCGGACCCCACAGGATCATAGAATGCAGCGTTGACGACTCGATCGCCTCTCGCAGAGGCTTGCCCTTGGCCAACAAATGCTCCTGACCGAAGACCTCGTCCACACAACGTGGTCGCATACGTGCAGCAAGCGGTTGGTACGCGGTTTCGTCAGCAAACAAAGACATTCCTAACTATCGCCCGCAACTGTCCTTTGATCAACTATATCGATGCCTGTGGGCGCAGAAAACTCGAATAAGTCCTCCAATAATTCGATATTGGTTTGTGGTGAATCGAAAATAATATCGGTTCGCTGGCCAGCCGCGTCGCGAATAATGATCGACGCAGGCATCTCACCGCTGAACTTCAACATCATAGAGGCAAAAAATTGATTGTTTTTCTTTGGCGTTAGAACGTAGACGTCATGGTCTTCGTCCGTATAAGCGCTGACGTCATAACTGTCAATAAGATTACCTTCGATGCCTGAAAAAAGCAGAATCGGATATTTTTTTGGATCGAGCTCCAGGTCGGCAATCGTGAGTTGCTCTAGATCAATATCATAATTCCAAAACGTCGCCCCGTCAGAAATTAGAATTTGTTGCCAGGGCGAGTTTGTTTCAATACGAAAGTGATTAGGTTTGCTTACCCACAGACGACCGGTATGTAGTTCACCACTGATCTGTTGGCGAAAAGCGGTATGCAGTGACTCCATCGCCTGGAGCTTTTCTATTAGTGGAGGCGTCGCTTTTAGAACGCTACACCAAAGAGAAACAAAGAGTATGCCTGCGCTAGCCCTCAGGTTCATTGACCAGCACTTCGCGGGAACCGTTAGTACCCATCCCACTCACCACGCCCGCATTCTCCATACTTTCAATCATGCGGGCCGCGCGGTTATAGCCGATTCTCATCTTTCTTTGCACGGCAGAGATGGAGGCGCGCCGAGATTCAATAACAAACTGGACGGCTTCATCGTAGAGTGGATCTGACTCCTCTGCATCGCCATCTTCCTGAGCACCAGCCATACCGGGCAACATTTCCTGATCCGTCCGAGAGATCAATATTGAATCTACATAATTTGGCTCGGCAAGTTCTTTCCAACTTTCTACTACTCTAATCACTTCATCATCATCGACAAAGGCCCCATGCACACGCATGGGTAGCGGTGCACCCGCCGGGAGGTAAAGCATGTCACCATTTCCGAGCAGTTGTTCAGCACCACCCTGGTCTAGAATGGTACGCGAATCCACTTTCGAGGAAACCTGGAACCCGATTCGGGTCGGAATGTTGGCCTTAATCAAACCCGTAATGACGTCCACCGATGGCCGCTGCGTGGCGAGAATCAGATGAATGCCGGCAGCTCGTGCTTTCTGTGCTATGCGGGCAATGAGCTGCTCTACTTTTTTACCGACGATCATCATCATATCGGCAAGCTCGTCAATAACGACCACAATGTACGGCAGGCATTCCAATTTAGGTATTTCCTGCCCTTCCTCGTCCAGCATCAGATCCGGTTGCCAGAGAGGGTCATCCAATGGCTCGCCTGCCTTCTCGGCTTCTTTGACCTTACGGTTAAAGCCCGCCATATTCCGAACACCGAGCTTGGCCATTAAGCGGTAACGGCGTTCCATTTCCGCAACACACCATCGCAGAGCATTGCTCGCGTCATTCATGTCTGTGACGACTTCTGTCAAAAGATGCGGGATGTCTTCGTAAACCGCGAGTTCCAGCATTTTGGGATCGATCATGATCATGCGGACTTCTTCCGGCGATGCCTTGAACAAGATGGACAATATCATCACGTTCAGCGCAACTGATTTACCAGAGCCTGTCGTGCCAGCCACTAACAAATGAGGCATTTTTGCAAGATCAACGACTATAGGTTCACCGCTGATATCATGGCCCAGGGCCAACGTTAGCGGTGAGGTCGATTGATCGTAGGCACTTGAGGTCAATACTTCGCTCAGCTTAACCATTGCTCGATCAACATTAGGTATCTCAATGCCGACTACTGGTTTCCCAGGGATAACCTCGACTACTCGAACGCTAATCACTGCAAGCGAGCGTGCCAGATCCTTTGCCAGGCTGGAGATACGGCTGACTTTTACACCAGGTGCCGGTTGAATTTCAAAACGTGTGATGACCGGTCCTGGTAAAACTGAGACAACTTCCACGTCAACCCCGTAATCCTTGAGCTTTAACTCGAGCATGCGAGACAAGGCGTGCAGATCGTCTTTCGAATAACCCTTGTTGAGATTGGAATCGGCAGGGTCCAGCAAGTGCAATGCGGGCAGACCATCGACAGCCTCTACCTTAAAAAGATTGCCCTGACTTTCCTTAACAACCCGCTTACTCAATTCTTTGCTAGGTTCCGGAGGTGCTTCAATAACCAGACTAGCGCGATGCTGACTTTCCTCTACGTGTTTCTCCAGAGCATGTCGACGGCCCTCGGTCACCTGCTTCACCTCCGCACGCTCTTGATAGGCTTGCCATACACGCTGAATCCAGGCTTTACTTCGACGACCACCTTCAAGAACGGTATATCCCGTAGTGTCCATTAAGGCAAGCCAAGAAAGATCAGTAAACGCCGTAATACCAAATAGAAATAAAGACAACAAAATCAGCGTAGTACCGGCATAACTGAATCCAGGGACCATCCATTCAGCTAATTCTGAACCAATAACACCCCCACTACCCTCTCGAATATGTAGGCCAGCGTCATAAAAATGTAAGGCAGCGAGTCCAGCGCCAGCGATCAGTGTTAGACACAATCCAGTGACACGAAAAGATAGTAACGGCCAGCTAAAACTGGCTTTCTCTTTCTCGCGAAAAAGTTGCCAGGCTTGAAATGCCAACATCATGGGGAAAACGAATGCCAGATAGCCAAACGTGAATAAGAATACGTCAGCAATCCATGCGCCGGACAATCCAACGAGATTCTTTACTTCTTCGTCTGTGCCGGTGTAGGACCAGCCGGGATCACCCGGATCAAAGCTAAACAGAGCCAGACAGAGATATAAGCAAACAGCAACAAGACCAATGAGCGCCCCTTCTCTGAGCCTGGGGCCCAAGAAACCAGCGGGAGGTGTAGCTGTTGATTTTGCCTGCGCCAAATTATTACCGAATATCTATATTAATCAATCTGTTAGATAATATATGGTGAAACGAATTAAATAAATGTCTTTTCCATCTAATTACCATTCAGCGGGATCAGTTTACTAGTGCATGCGTGTGACCCAGTCATGTATCATGTTCCGTTTTCTTATGTCAGGTAATACCTATGGCGGGCCCTACCCAACCACAAGTCACTGATGAAATCTGGGACGATGAGCGTGTTAAAACTTTCCTAGCAATGGAACCCCACGGCGACGAGTCAGCGGACTATCACGTACTACTCAAGGCCTACCGAGGGATGAGAGCCAGTGATTTCGCTCGTTTTCTGGTGTTTTTCAAGAAAGCCGGCCGCGACGTTGATGCCTGCGATAGTTATGGTCAGACAATTTGGGAAACCATTAAGCAACACCGTCACGGTGCTGCATTTTTAGAGGCGCGGGGTTAGAACTATGTCTGATATACACCACAAATTGATTATTCTTGGTTCTGGTCCCGCTGGCTACGCCGCTGCAATCTATGCCGCCCGCGCTAATCTTAACCCCGTGGTTATTGCGGGAATAGAAGCCGGAGGCCAATTAACCACCACCACTGATGTTGATAATTGGCCCGGTGATGTTGAAGGATTGCAGGGGCCGGACCTGATGATACGTATGCAACAGCATGCGGAACGATTCAATACAGAAGTCATTTTTGACCATATCCAAACCGTCGAACTAGACACTAAGCCTTTTCGTCTGCAGGGTGACTCTAGGACTTATAGCTGTGATGCATTAATCGTGGCGACTGGTGCTTCGGCACAGTACTTAGGCCTCCCTTCAGAGGATGCCTTCAAAGGCAAAGGTGTCAGCGCTTGTGCGACCTGTGATGGTTTTTTCTATAAGAAGCAAAAAGTGGCAGTCATCGGTGGCGGAAATACCGCACTCGAAGAGGCGCTTTACCTTGCCAACATCGCCTCAGAAGTGACGATGGTGCATCGTAGAGATAAATTCCGCGGTGAGAAAATTCTTCAAGATCGCGTTCTTGAAAAGGACAACATTAACATTGCATGGGACCATGTCCTTTATGAGGTGCTGGGCGATGATATGGGTGTCACAGGCATGCGTATCAAAAACACTGAGTCTGGCAAGATGCAGGATTTGGATTTACAGGGCGTATTTATCGCCATCGGACACACGCCCAACACAGAGATATTCAACGATCAGTTGGATATGGAAAATGGCTATATCAAGATTAGGTCGGGACTGGCTGGCAATTCGACCGCCACTAGCCTACCGGGTGTTTTTGCAGCCGGCGACGTTGCAGACCAGGTATATCGTCAGGCGGTCACGTCCGCCGGTTTCGGCTGTATGGCCGCTTTAGACGCAGAAAAGTATCTGGATGCAATGGAAGCCTGATATTCCAATTCTTGGTGCCAGCCTCGATTTTCCACCCATAGAGGATGCGCTAAAGAACCCCGAAGGTCTGCTCGCTGCTGGGGGCGATCTCTCGGCAGAAAGACTGCTGAAGGCATATAGCGAGGGAATTTTCCCCTGGTTTGAAGAAGATCAACCCATACTATGGTGGTCACCGGACCCCAGAATAGTGTTATTTCCAGAACAGTTCAAACCCTCTCGCAGCCTCAGAAAATTACTCCGTCAAAACCGCTTTCGGGTGACTCGAGATCAGGCGTTTGATGAAGTCATTGAGGCTTGCAGCCAAACACGTAGCGATGGTGACGGGACCTGGATTACCAACGATATGAAACAGGCCTATAGTGCTGTTCATCGGTCTGGGGTCGCACACTCAATCGAATGCTATTTGGATGATGAACTGGTTGGTGGCTTATATGGCATTGGATTGGGCAGGATTTTTTTCGGAGAATCGATGTTCCATAGGGTGAGCGATGCATCAAAAGTAGCCTTTGCCCACCTGGTCCGTATGCTGAATGCGGAGCACTGCCCCTTGATTGACTGCCAGGTCTCCAATCCTCATCTCAAATCTTTAGGCGCGACTGAAATATCCAGGCATCGTTTTGCTGGCTACCTTGCAGAGATTGAGCGCACACCATCGATAGACTGGAAGGGACTGCCAGTTCAATTGTCGCCGTGGTAAATTAAGTCCTGATTTCGAGAAAGAGAGACGCGTGACATCGCTTTCTGAACTAAAGTTCTTTACTACACCTGAACACGATTGCAGTTACCTACCCGATGAACAGGCGGTCACGTTGTTTGTTGATCCTCATACGATAATTGACACGGCTGACTATTCTTCGTTATCAGCAGTGGGTTTCAGGCGCAGCGGGAGCCATATTTATCGACCCTATTGCCATAACTGTTCAGCCTGTATCCCAGTCAGGGTACCGGTCGCCGGATTTGCACCCAAACGACGACACCACCGAGTATTGAAAAAAAACAGCAACGTCGTTGTATCAGCTAACCCGCCACAATTAACTGACGAATATTTTGCTCTCTACGATCGCTACATCGAACAGCGACATGCTGACGGAGACATGTACCCTGCGGAACCCAACCAGTTTGAATCTTTTCTTGTAGATGGTCGAGAAGAAGCCGTATTTTATGAATTTAGAGAACAAGGAAAACTACTGGCCGTCGGCGTTGCTGACATTCTGCTCGATGGTGTATCAGCAATTTACACATTTTTTGATCCAGAGGATCGGGAACGCAGTCTGGGAGTGTTCGCCATTCTCTGGTTGCTTGAGGAAACGAGAAAGAAGTCTTTGGATTATTTATACCTGGGATACTGGATAAAGGACTGTCAAAAAATGAACTACAAAACCGACTACAAACCCATTGAGCTTTACATCAATAATCACTGGGTATCGCTAGGGAACTAGCACTTGAAAATGTTTTCAGGCACAATGCCGCCCGTTCACCGCCTAACCAGGGGATTTAATTGGCAAAAGAAGAACAGATTGAGATGACGGGCACTGTCATCGACACGCTACCTAACACAATGTTTCGGGTAGAACTTGAGAACGGACATGTAGTCGTCGCGCATATTTCGGGAAAAATGCGCAAGAATTACATCAGAATTCTTACGGGTGATTCAGTCAAAGTGGAGCTCACGCCTTACGACCTTACGAAAGGAAGGATTACTTTCAGAGAGTAATCAGGCTGAAACGCCTTCGTGTTCTTCAATCTCCAGCATCAGTTCTCCATCCTTCACAAAGACACGCACCACTCCACCGTTGTTGGATAGTCGTCCAAATAGAATATCTTCAGCCAACTCCTTTTTGATCTTGCTTTGAATTAGACGCTGCATAGGCCTTGCGCCCATGGTCTTGTCATAGCCATTTTCTACCAACCAGTCACGAGCATCATCATCAATGTCGAGAACCACTTTTTTGGTGTCGAGCTGCGCTTGTACCTCGACTAAAAACTTGTCCGCAACAGTTTTAATGACTTCTTTAGGTAAGGAATCAAACTGGATAATCGCATCGAGTCGATTCCTGAACTCTGGCGTAAACATTTTTTTGAGAATTTCCATGCCATCCGTCGAATTGTCTTGTTCCTCAAATCCGATAGATGACCGGCTCATTTCCTGGGCTCCGGCATTGGTTGTCATAATAAGCACAACGTTTCTAAAATCAGCTTTACGGCCGTTATTGTCTGTCAGTGTCGCGTGGTCCATGACCTGTAATAACAAATTGAAAACTTCAGGGTGCGCTTTCTCTATTTCATCGAGCAGCAATACACAATGTGGTTGCTTGGTCACCGCATCGGTTAACAGGCCACCCTGGTCAAAACCTACATATCCCGGCGGGGCGCCAATGAGTCTGCTAACAGTATGTCGTTCCATGTATTCGGACATATCAAAGCGAATTAAATCGATACCCAAAATCTGAGACAGTTGACGACACACTTCTGTCTTACCAACACCGGTTGGACCGGAAAACAGGAATGACCCAATGGGTTTCTCTCCGTCTTTCAGACCAGCACGGGACAGTTTGATCGCGCTCGCAAGGGTATCAATAGCTTCATCTTGACCAAAAATCACCATCTTCAAGTCAGAATCAAGATTCTTAAGTGCCTGTTTGTCTGAGGCAGAAACGTTGGAAGGCGGTATGCGCGCTATTTTCGCAACCATCTTTTCGACGTCACTGACTGAAATTTGTTTCTTGCGACGAGATTGAGGCTGCAGCTGCTGATATGCACCAACCTCGTCGATAACATCAATTGCTTTGTCGGGCAGGAATCGATCATTAATATAGCGCTCCGCCAATTCAGCGGCGACTTTAAGCGCTCGATCTGTGTATTTGAGGTTGTGGTGTTCTTCGTACCGACTCTTCAGTCCTTTTAGAATCTTATAAGTATCTTCTACACTCGGTTCCTCAACATCTATCTTCTGAAATCGTCTTGATAAGGCGCGATCTTTATCAAAGATACCCCGATACTCCTGATAGGTTGTTGATCCAATACAGCGAATTTCGCCTGAAGCCAACAAAGGTTTCAATAGGTTTGAGGCATCCATGACACCACCGGATGCTGCACCTGCTCCAATGATCGTATGAATTTCATCGATAAATAGGATTTGGTTCTTTTCTTCTTTTAGTTCGCCGAGCAGATTCTTAAGGCGTTTTTCAAAATCGCCACGGTATTTTGTGCCCGCAAGCAATGCGCCCAGGTCCAGCGCGTAGACGCGGGATTCGGAAATTATCTCCGGGACTTCACCATCTACTATGAGTTTCGCAAGTCCTTCCGCTATTGCGGTTTTCCCTACGCCGGATTCCCCGACCAATAGAGGATTGTTCTTGCGACGACGCGAAAGGATTTGAATGACGCGTTCAATTTCATTACTTCGACCAATCAAGGGATCAATAAGTCCTTTTTTGGCCCGCTCGTTTAAATTCGTGGCATAAGCCTGTAACGCACTTTGTCCTTGTTCTTGTTCTTCGTCGCCCCCTTCTTCGTTTTCGCCGCGATGTTCATGTGCGGGCTCCTCATCATCATCCTTCGTGGTGCCATGGGCGATATAGTTCACAACATTGACTCGATTGATGTCTTGTTGTTTCAAAAGATAAACCGCATGGCTCTCCTGTTCACTAAACACCGCGACAAGAACCCCGGCCCCATCGGCCTCCTTTTTGCCCTGGGTTTGTGCATGGAAAATGGCCCTTTGAACAACCCGTTGGAAGCCCAAAGTTGGTTGCGATTCTCTATCCTTTTCATTTTTGGAAAATAAGGGTGTTGTGGTATCCAGGGTTTCTTCGAGGTCAACTCGAAGTTTCGCAATATCTGCGTTACAGGCACGCAGTACGGTCGCTGCTGAGCTATTGTCCAGAAGCGCCAGCAGCAAGTGCTCTGGCGTCAGGAATTCATGACGTTTAGCACCTGCGTCCTTGAACGCAAAGCTGAGCGTCAGTTCCAGTTCTTTGTCTAGAAAACTTGCCACACGAACTCCTTAATCAGTAGCCTCAATATCAGAAATCAGCGGATGCTGGTTTTCCTGGGCATATTGGTTGACCTGCGCTGATTTTGTCTCAGCGATATCTCTGGTAAATATTCCGCAAGTTGCTTTGCCTACGGTATGCACAGCCAACATTATCTGCGTTGCTTTTTCCCTGTTCATGCCAAAGAAAATCTGTAGAACCTCGATAACAAACTCCATTGGAGTGAAGTCATCGTTCAATAGAATGACTTTAAACATCGGCGGTTTTTGAAGCTTCGGTTTAGTCGGAGCCTCAATAACATCTGTGCTTCTGTCTGAATCTTCTCCGCTTGCTGTTACTTGATGCCATGTCGTTTTCTTTTTAACCATTGTTGGTATCAATTACTGAAGTTATGTCCGTTGTTATTCTACTTATGTTCATTGCTCTATGTTCCAGTAAATTGCTAGAAATGCAATTTGCCACTACCGCCACTCTATTCCCTAAACTACGTCTGTCTGAGTTCTTATAAACTTGCATTATTTTTGTGAAGATGCTACATCACGTACACAACCTGACGAAGTGAAAGTACTATGGCTAACGGTCGTGTCAAATGGTTTAACAATGCCAAAGGCTACGGTTTCATACTACCTGATGAGGGAGGTGAAGATTATTTCGCGCACTATTCCTCGATCCAGATGGAAGGTTATAAAACCCTAAAAGCAGGACAACCGGTGACTTTTGAAATTCTAGAAGGTTCTAAAGGTAGTCACGCAGTCAATATTCAGGAGCTTGAATCAGGTTCTGATTCAGAACCTGCTGCAGAGACAGATTCTGAAGAAGGGTCTGAAGAAGGGCCTGATGAAGGGTCTGAGACCGGTAGTGACGAGATAGACGACTAAGCCCCTGTCAGTCTTCCTTGGACACCTGCCAGCGTTCTACCGCCTTCACGTCCGAATGTCTGGTGGTCAGCCATCGACTACCGTCACTGGTTTGTTCCTTTTTCCAGAAAGTAGCGTCAGTTTTTAGAAAATCCATAATGAATTCGCAGGCAGAAAACGCATCTCCGCGATGTGTGCTGCCGACACCCACGAACACGATTTCATCGTTAGGCAACAATTCACCTATCCGATGTATGACGGTGACCGTGATGACTTCCCAACGCTCACCAGCTTCGTCAATTATTTTTTCTATCTGCGACTCAGTCATGCCCGGATAGTGCTCAAGATAGAGTCCGCTGACGGTATCTTCTTGGTTAATATCG
>Ga0302127_10000767_pt1 | contig 18196 bp, 17 predicted proteins | sample CB4_SCM_MG_FD_204452 | JGI IMG/M metagenome (GOLD analysis project Ga0302127, IMG submission 204452) | Marine microbial communities from Western Arctic Ocean, Canada - CB4_SCM | ecosystem: Environmental > Aquatic > Marine > Oceanic | place: Canada: Western Arctic Ocean | collected 2017-09-24
TGCCTATTGAGCGACGAGAGATACCGTTTCCGGCGGCAGATCGATCTCAAGCAAAGCCTGGCCATTCGGTAAAATCGCCGTAGGTCCTGTCCGTGACGATCTTACCGTCGGCAATGGTTAATACGGCGATGAATGGAATTTTCCAGTCGTCACCTTTGTCCGGATCAAATAGAACCGACTCAACGACGACCGTATCGCCGCATGTATGCCGATGAGAAACGCGCATGTAGCGCTTTGGGGCTGCAGCACAAATAACTTTTTCTACCTCGCGTAGCGCAGCTTGACCGTTAATTGGCGGGCCGCCCATGGCTTGCACCTCGCATTCCATTGCGTAACATTCGGTCGCCATTTTGTCAGCATCCTCGTTATAGAGCCGCTCCCAGGTCTTGGACAATTCTAGATTCTGTTGTTCGGCATTCATGGTCAATTCTCCAATTATTTATTCGATTGTTAATGTTCGGCAAATCGAGCGAGAAACCGTATCACGAACCTAATGCGCCGCACTCCCTCGTCGTATTTAGTCGATCAGCGTAGCTTAAAATTTGGGCTTCCAGTTCAGCAAGTGAACTTGCGGCCATGTATACAATGTTTTGAAAAAGGCAGTCGGCAGTGCTGGGACCATGCATTCACTAGGCAATTTGACGATCTTTCGAGGGCTAGAATTACCCGCACAGAACAACGATGTACGTCACGACAACTTGATTAGCGCTCGGTCCAATTGCAAAGCACTCAGCGCACGAAGTGACGATCGGTACTCGTTAAGACGCCCTCATATTCGGTCCGACAACGGCGCGAGGTGGAGGTTGAGAGTCCCTGCGAGAATGGCCCCGTCGGCATTGATAGAGCCATACGCAAATAAGCTAAATACGTTCGAACATTTTTCCAGTAAATGCGCGGGCGGGAAACTCGATCTCACCTTGAATTGCAAAGCTTCGCCCATCAGACATGTCAGCAATGCCGGCGACATTCCATTTTTGACCGCCAGTGTGGGTCGTTTTTCCGTGGCCGCTGGCGTCAAGCATCCCTCCGTCAGACATGATGCTTCGCGCGGTAACACTATATTTTCCGTCGTCGCCTTCGATGTTTTCGATTGTCATCGTTGCGATAGAAGTCCCCTCCAACTCTCCGGGTATTTCGCCTTCGAAATTGATTTGCGCAGTCGCCTATAGGTTCTTCTTACCAGGAATCATCGTGATCGATGTCGATTTCATATCAAACTTACCGAGCTCTTTGCATAGCGCCATGTCGAAGTACCTCTTCGTTAAATTAGAATTTGCTAGTGGTTCAACGTCCTCGCTACTTTACGTATCTCATTTTGACCTCACCACCATGCGCCACATTTTCAAGCGCTCTCAACGCCCCTGAGACGGAATAAGCTCGCGTGTACAAGTAGCAGATAAGCGCGAGCTTAGGGGTACTTGGTCGGGCAATTTATGTCACATGTGCTGAGGAATGCATTGTGAAAGTGTTACAGGCCAGGCTCGTTGTGCTTAAACAACATCGTATCCGTCAATCCTAAACGGATCTCCTCGCCAACTTGAAAAATTTTTATTAAACGTTCCGAGCGACTAATACACCGAGCGTTGCGTATTACGTTTAGAAGGTCCCGGGAGTTATCTCTTAGTCCAAAAGCAACCATAGATCATCGCTGATACGCCCACGGCCGTCGGATGCGGTCCGCGCGTTCGTAGCTCGAAATATCCGCGCTGCGAGTTAATGTTGCCTCGATTGGGTTGATACCGCGTTTTAACATTTCACTGCGCAAGCTATCGAGTTCGAACGGTACGGTTTGTGTCGCGGTTGAATGGATTGTGTTCTTATCAATATCGATAACTAATTGTAATTCCTTGGCGCTCGTCACGGCTTCACTCAGCGCAGCGGCTGAGGCGTCAGATACTTGCGCCGCCAACAGATCGTTTTGAAAACAATTATTGTAGAAAATCTCACCGAAACTCGGAGCAATCACGCATCGAATGCCAAAATCGCACAATGCCCAGACGGCCATTTCGCGAGAGCTTCCGCAACCGAAATTCGCACCTGCGATCAACACCTGGCTTTTTGAATAACGCTCAGTGTTGAGAACGAAATCGCCCTTCTTCGTGCCGTCGTCGTTAAATCTCCACGAGTGGAAAAGTCCGACATCAAAATTCGGGCGCTCGCGGTTAATGCAATAGTCGATCGGAATTAAGGTATCCGTATCGATATCCGGTACAAATAGACTAACCGCGAGACCTCCGTATTCGCGAGAGGCTGTTGGCCTCATGTTAACGGCACCCGATGATCGCAAATGCTCCCAACCAGCGCCGCCGCCGCTGCGCTCGCAGGGCTCGCGAGATGGGTACGACTACCTTTCCCTTGGCGACCTTCGAAGTTTCGATTCGACGTCGAAACACAGCGTTGCCCAGATTCCAAACGATCATCGTTAATCGCCACGCACATCGAGCAGCCCGACTGGCGCCACTTAAATCCAGCAGCGAGAAAAATTTTGTCTAAACCTTCGGCCTCTGCTTGGCGACGGACTTCCGTCGATCCTGGCACCACTAGGGCTCGAACGTGTTTGGCAACTTTTCGATTTTTAATCACTCGCGCCGCTTCGCGCAGATCCGATAGCCGACTGTTCGCACACGAGCCAATGAATACTGCGTCAACGCGAACGTCGCTAATCTTTTGCCGCGGAACTAGATTCATATACGCCAAAGCTTTTTCCATACCCGTTCGAGTTTGAACGTCGCTCGCATCTTGCGGATCGGGCACGCGACCATCAATGTCGATGACATGGGCGGGGCTAGTCCCCCAAGTAATCTGTGGTTTTAGGTCAGAAACGTTAAAGCGTTCCTCGCGTACCGCCTGCGCACCGTCGTCACTATTTAAATCACGCCAGTGACCGACAGCCGTTTCCCAGGCTAAACCGGTCGGCGCAAAGCGTCGGCCATTCAAGTATTCAAACGTCGTATCGTCTGGTGCGACCTGTCCAATGCGCGCGCCCATTTCGATACTCAAGTTACATAATGTCAATCTTCCCTCGATCGGTAGCGTTGAGATCGTATCGCCGCAGTACTCAATTGCGTGGCCCGTGCCGGCTTCTGCTCCATAACGCCCGATCAGCGCTAATATTAAATCCTTGGCAACAACTCCGTTCGGCAAACAGCCATTGCATTCAATTCGAAACACGGACGGGCGACGTTGGACTAATGTTTGCGTCGCTAAAACGTGCGCGACATCCGATGATCCAATGCCCCAAGAAGCAGTACCTACCCCGCCAACCGTGCACGTGTGACTATCGCCGCAGACGAATGTTTGTCCTGGCAATGCGATAGCAAGCTCGGGCGCGACAACATGTACGATCCCTTGATCGCGGCTGTGCAAATCAAACAACTCGATGCCATGACGTGCGGTATTGTCGCGCAACGTTGTAATGTAACTAGAATTTTTTGGTAACGAGTCGTCTCGCCGTTCAATTGCCGTCGATACGACATGATCGTGTGTCGCAAATGTGAGCTCAGGTCGACGTACTGATTGCCCGCGCTCACTAAGCATGGCAAAAGCTACGTCGCTGGCGAGCTCATGCATCATATGCCGATCGATATAAATTAAATCGTAACCGCTTCCCAAGGACGCCACGCAATGGCTGTTCCAGATTTTATCGAACAGAAGTTGTGGCTCAGAATTCACCACCCCGCTACCTTCCCCATTTATTCTCGAATTCCCATACCTCATTGAATCCCATGAGCTCGTGCATGTCATCAATCGATAATAAAGGGACATTCAGTCCACGACTCGATCCCGTGTCTAAAATGTGAAGATACGCTTGCTCCATTGCCGCCGCCGCAGCCATGAACCCGGTACCGGGATAAATCGCAACTGAGAATCCGAGTGCTACAAGCTGTTCACGTGAGAGGATGGGAGAGCGGCCACCGTCCGCCATATTCGCGAGCAGCGGTGCATCGATCGCCTCAGCAACGGCAGAAAATTCTTCTTCACTTTCCGGCGATTCAACGAACAACACATCCGCGCCCGCTTCGTGATACGCAAGCGCGCGGCTGATTGCTTCCTCTAAGCCGAGCGCTGTTCGTGCATCCGTACGCGCGATGATTAGAAAATTCGGATCATCGCGGGCGTCCACCGCAACGCGAATTTTATTGACCATGTCAGCAGTATCGATGACCCGTCTGCCCAGCGTATGACCACACTTTTTCGGAAACTCTTGATCTTCGATTTGGATCGCAGCAATCCCAGCAGATTCATAGCCACGAACGGTGTGTTGTACGTTGAGTAGCCCGCCATAACCGGTGTCGGCGTCGGCGATAATCGGCGTATTGCTGCCAGCCGCCATCATCCCTGCCCGGTGCACCATATCGGTGTAACTCGCGAGACCGGCGTCGGGTAGGCCAAGATAGGAAGCAACCGTCCCATATCCAGTCATATATAGCGCTGCATGTTGTTGCCGATCGGCAATTCGTACCGACATCATGTCGAATATCCCTGGCGCCGTGACGAGTTCGCGACGCTGGATTCGATCGGCCAGCGCGGCACGTTTTTCTGTTGCGCTCATATTGGTTCCTATGCTGATTGAGAGAAATTGCCTGTCCGCATCCCCGGTTGAATTAATTGGCGAGCGAACGAAATAGATGCTTAGCTGTCGAGAATGGCCGTCACCGATGCGGGATCTATTCGCTCATCCCAGTTCGTCTCAAGATCTTCGAGCGCCGAAGTGAATAAGTATTCGCGAGTAGTATCGACGCCTAGTTTCCGTAGATTGCGCACATTTTCGATACGCGGCGTGCGCAAAATATTCGCACTAGACGCAAGAATATCCACCGTCAACAGGAACGACCGCACCATTCATAAAAGAGGCTTCATCTGATGCGAGAAATATTACTAACCAAATCACTTCTTCAGGACGCCCTAGTCGACCAGTTAAATGCGCTTGCTCCATCGCTTTCCAAATCTCTTCGCGATCCTCAAATTTCTCCAAATATTTGTGCGGCATCGGCGTGTCGATTGCGCCCGGGGTGATAGCGTTTACTCTGATTTGATGGTCACGCAGATCGTTCGCCATCGAGCGCGCGAGTTGCGCGACCCCAGCTTTAGACGCGCCATAGGCGGCCATGTCTGGAAACCCGACCACCCCGCCAATAGAACTATTGAGAACAATTGATCCGCCGTCGCCCTGCTCCACCATCTGTCGCGCAACGCGCTGGCACAGTAAGAAGGAGGCGCGGACGTTAACGTTCAACACGGTGTCGATTTCTTGTTCGGTTGTTTCTAGCAGTGGACTGCCGACCATTACGCCATGATTGTTAAACAACACATCAATGCGTCCGAAATGTTCCATCGACGCTTGCGTTATGTCAGCAAGATCAGCAACAGAAGTAACATCGGCGCGCACATAATGAACTTGATCTGGAAACCGCTCGATTGTTTCGACGAGCGCAGCAGTCGGCTTTCCGGGCAAATCTGAGGCGATAATTTTTGCGCCCTGCTCAGCGAACAGCTTGACTGCAACTTCACCTTGCCCACCCGCAGCCCCGGTAATAATACAAACCTTATCTTGCAAACGCCCCATGGAAATCTCCGTTGAATATTCGATTAGATAGTTTTAGAACTTGTCTGCGGCATTGTTAATCAGCCCGCACGCAAACGCAAAACGCCGCGACAGGGTCGGCGCCAGCTCGATGCAAGATTTGGGACAGTTCGCTGTCGTTAGACCAACACGGCGCAACGATCGCCAGATCGGTAACGCTCGCCCCGGCGGCGAGTAGTCTCGTTACTTTTTCGCGCGGCTCATTTATAGACCACGCCGCAAGGCCCAGCGGGCTCGTTTGCTCGAGGGTATAGTGAGACGAGCCCCAGGTTCGATGGTATTTAGCGTTAGAGTTGGCGCCGGCGTTCAGTAGCAATTCGAGTTCTATGCCAGCTCGTGGACGGGCCTGAAGTTGTAATCTTAGCGCGACGCCGTTAGTTTCGCCTTAGTCGCACGTTATTAAGTGCGCCTAAACGCCGCAAACAACCGCAGAAAAGGAGCAACGATGAAATTAGGATTTTGGCCGCCCGTGTACGGCAACTGGATTATCTCGGCTCAGCCAGAAACTCGCGATGCGTCTTTCGCCTACACGAAAAAGGCAACTTTGTTAGCTGAGCAAATTGGATTCGATACGTTGTTGCTGGCGGAACATTTCATGAATCCAGTCACCAATAACTTGGAACAACTGGATTGCTGGACGACCGCTGCCGGCTTAGCTGCCGTAACGGAAAAGATAGAAATTATTGCCGCCGTCAAACCTGGGTTTCGCGCACCCGGTGTGATTGCGAAAATGGCCGCCGGAATCGACGATATCAGTCAAGGGCGATTTGCCATAAACCTTGTCTCCGCATGGTGGATCCCTGAATTTGAGATGCTCGGGGTGCCACTACTACCCCACGACGAACGATATTTGCGATCGGAAGAATTTTTAACCATCGTTAAACGTAGTTGGCTCGAAGATGAGTTTAGTTTCGATGGCGAGTACTTCTCTGTCAAAAACACGAAACTGTCGCCTAAACCGGTTAATCAACCGCATCCGCCCATCTATATCGGCGGCGAATCCGAACAAGGGCGAAACTTTGGTGCGAAAATGGCGGACGTTTTTTTGATCAACGGACGACCGCTGCACGATGTCAAAGAGATCGTCGATGATGTCCGTGCGCTTGCGAAAACTTACGGGCGCTCGCCACGTTTTGGGATTTCAGCGTTTGTCATATGTCGCGACTCGGAAAGCGAAGCCCAAGCCGAGTTTGAGCGCCTTGTTGCGATGCGCAACACTGAAATAGTCGGTGCTGATAAGGATGTTGTAATGCTCCAAGCCGTGCCGTACCAGCAAAAGGAAGTGGGCACGAACGGCGGAATTCACGCCGGATTGGTTGGAACACCGGAACAAATTGCCGAACGAATGCGGGCATTTGAAGCGATCGGAATCGAAACGTTTCTCCTTCAATTTCATCCGATCGTAGAAGAACTTGAGCGATTCGGCGAGAAGTTAATGCCGTTATTGCGCTAAATCCGGCGCGTGCGATTGGCCGCTAAATGACCGTAAATTTTCGACACGTTTGCGCGTCGAACGACGACGCGAATTGAAACATTGGCGCGACGGACAACGCTTAGTTTGAAAACTGATTGACGATACGCCGATTCCCACGCAACACTGGCTACGATTGTTCTTAAAATATCTATCGAGACGGAAACGCCATGGAGAGTATCGTAATAACGCCTATGTACGCTGCAATGCTCGGCATTATTTTACTAGTACTGAGTATTCGGGTTGTCGCTGTGGTGCGCGAAAAAGGCGGGATTGGCTACGGTGATGGCGGCAATACCGACTTTACCCCAGTCGTTCGTGGGCAAGGTAATTTTATCGAATATGTGCCGATCATCCTGATCTTAATCGCATTTGCCGAAGCCGGCGGTACGTCCATTAGTTACATCCATGCGATGGGTGGCGCACTCGTCCTCGGACGCATCTTCCACCCCATCGGTCTTACCAATGTCGGCGGAATTAATCCGTTTCGATTTATCGGTACAAATTTGTACTTGGATTACATTACTTGCAGCGTCGTTATTCGTGCTCGTTAACCATTTCAGTTAATCGATCGAGAGCATTCGATCGCACGGTAGAATGATTCAACCGCGTCAAGCGGGACCATTACCGACGCTTAGTTGCCAATGGTCCTGGGTATCTCGCGTATCGGACTCTTAGTCCATCTGTCTAAGCCCCTTTGGGAGGCGACCAAGTCATGACGAATAGCAATTCACATATGCTCAGCGGTTATCGCTTACTTGATCTCACCAGAGCCGTCGCCGGACCCACCTGCACGCGAATGTTCGCCGAAATGGGCGCGGAAGTTATTAAGGTCGAACCCGCGCCGGGCGGAGACATGTCCCGCGCTATTTCGAAATTGCGCAACGATCGGAGTTTATATTTTGTCCAGCAAAGTCTGAATAAAAAAAGTCTCTGCGTCGACCTGCGCAGCGCCGCAGGGATCGCTTTAGTGAAAGAACTTGTGCCGCATTGCGATGTTGTTGTGGAGAACTTCAAACCCGGGGTAATCGCCGATATGGGCCTTGGTTATGATGCGCTTTGTGAGCTCAAGAAAGACATCATTCTTTGTTCAATATCGTCGCTAGGGCAAACCGGTCCGCTTTCGAAAAAACCGGGTTACGATTTTATCGCCCAAGCCTATGCCGGTATTACCTCAATGATCGGCGATCCAGATGGTCCGCCGAGTCTACCGCTCGCCGCCGTTGGCGACGTAAGCACAGGAGTCACTGCAGCATTTGCCGTTGCCGCCGCGCTACTCGACCGGTACAAAACCGGCAAAGGTCAAATGCTCGACGTGTCGATTCTTGATTGCTACTACCATTACCATGAAGTGAATATCCATCAAGCGAGTGGCAGCCATGGCGCAATCGTGCCAAACCGTAACGGCAGTCATTTTTCATACATTTGCCCGGCCGGAGTCTATAAAGCAACTGGTGGCTATATCGTACTCGCCGCCTTTTTGCATCACTGGTCGGATTTCTGCGCCGCGATGAATCGACCCGAGCTCGTAACCGACGAAGCGTGGTCGACCGATCCCGCACGGCTCGATAATCTAAGTGAAGTGATCAAAACCGTCGAAGCCTGGATGCAAACCTTCCCTGATATTGAATCGGTAATCAAGTTACTCGACGCGCATAACGTACCTTGCGCACCCGTGCTATCCGTTAATGAGACGCTCACCCACCCGCATCTCGTGGAACGTGGGACAGTACGAACAATAGACGATCGGATGGCTGGCAAATACCAGATCCCGGGGCATCCGGTTAAGTCGTCGCGTTATCCTGCGAACAATCCATACGTTGCGCCGTTTCTCGGCGAACATAACCACGAAATATTAAGTAATCTCCTAGGTAAAAACGATGCCGAAATCGAGACCTTGTCAAATTCGGGGATATTGCAAAAGAAGGACTACTAAGACACCCATTGGGTTCTCTTATATTACTGCCCGATTGAGATCCGATCCGCGCAGGGGCACCGGTAAATTCACACTTTCATTTAGGCTACGTCACTATGTATGAAATCGAAAAAAAAGATTTAAAGGGCGCATTTACATTCCTACCAATTGACGACGTCCACTATGGCAGCGGCGCGCTCGCTAATCTTGAGGCGACGCTCGCCCAATACGGCATCGAAAGAGCATTGTTAATTACCGGCAAGACCTTAGCGACTAAAACCGATCTGGTCGACAAAGTGGTTGCTGCCAGTCGCGGGCGAATCGATAAAGTATTCCACAACACCACTCAGCACGTGCATCGAGCCTCGGTAATCGATGCCGTCGAGGCCGCGCGCTCTATTAACGCGGACGGGATTATCAGTTTCGGGGGTGGTACGCCGAACGACACCGGCAAAGCGGTTCTATTAGCTCTAGCGGAAGATGTTCGTAACGCTGCCGATTTTGATCGATATCGGGTGAAGTTCGAATACCCGTCAAAGGTGGAAGTGCCTCCAGTAAATGGTGACGCGCTACCGATGATTGCAATTTCGACAACCTTATCCGGCGGCGAGTTCACCCACTTCGCCGGCATCACGGATAGCGATCGTCAAGTGAAAGATCTATACATCGACAAAAAGCTTGCCGCACGAGCTGTTTATCTTGATCCCGAGTTAACCCTGGATACCCCCGATTGGCTATGGCTTTCAACGGGTATGCGTTCCGTCGATCACTGCATCGAGGCCTTGTGTTCGATTAACGCCCACCCATTTACGGATGCATTAGCGAGCCAAGCACTGCAGATGCTGAATCGCTACCTACGTGAATGCAAAGCCGACCCAACAGATCTCGTCGCGCGCACCAATGTCCATCTTGCAGCTTGGATGTCGGTGTGTGGTTTAGCTAACGTCAATGTCGGTTTAAGTCATGGCATCGGCCATCAGCTTGGCGCGCGCAACGATGTGCCGCATGGCGTGACGTCGTGCGTGATGATGCCATCGACGATGGATTTCAACCGCGAACATGTTGGAAATCGTCAAGCCTGGATTGCTGAGGCAATGGGCTGCGATGTCGCAGGACTGGACAAAGAAACCGCCGCTGCGCTTGGGCGCTCGGCGGTGCAAACATTGATAACTGATCTTGAACTCCCGACGCGTCTACGCGATGTCGGGGTCGCAGAGGATGACTTCCCGGCAATCGCGCGCGACGCGCTTGAGGATCTAGTCGTCGCAACAAATCCACGGCCCGTTGGCAGCGTTGAAGAAGTGATCGAAGTCCTTCACAACGCGTGGTAATGGATCGGCACAATGGCCGCCGCGAGACGACTCGCCGCACGGTTGCGGAAGCTATGCGGAAATAACTCCCTGAATTATTCCGCCGTTGGCTAGTTAACTGCCCGATCGCTATCGGTCCAAAATTTCTTGCGGATCGCTTTTTTATCGGTTTTTCCGACTGCTGTTTTCGGTATTTCATCCCAAAATTCAACTGATTTCGGCGTCTTCACACCGCCGATCTTCGGTTTGACTGCGCGGATTACCGCCTCTTCGCTTAACCGTTGGCCAGCGCTTAAGACGATAATTGCTTTTACCGACTCACCCCATTTCTCGTCGGGAATGCCGATGACCGCACATTCGAGCACTTCGGGCAACGCCAATATGGGCGCCTCAACTTCGGCAGCAAACACGTTAAAGCCGCCTGTGATGATCATATCTTTCTTGCGATCAACGATGTAGAGGTAATTGTCCGCATCCAGATAACCAACGTCGCCAGTATGATGCCAACCAAATTTTCGTGCCTCGGCAGTCGCCTCGGGCTTCTCGAAATAACCCGGGGTGACCAACGGTCCACGACAACATATTTCGCCACGCTCGCCGATCGGCAAGAGCTTCCCGTCGTCGTCTAATATGCCCACCAGCGTCGCGGAGGTCACTTTCCCAGCACTTTTTAAGCGTTCCGGGTGCTCGCCGTTTGCCGCAGCCGCGACGACTTCCGGTCCTAACCACGAAATTATCATCGGCGCCTCAGCCTGGCCGAAGCACTGGCAAATGACTGGCCCGAAAATTTCCACGCCCTCGCGAAATTTATCCGGCGACACCGGTGCGGCCGCAATTAATATTTGACGCAAACTTGAAGTGTCGTAGTCCGACGATTTTGCTTCGTCGAGCAACGCGTAATATGCGGTGGGCGGCAGGAATATGTTTGTTACGCGATCGGCTTGTATCGATTCCATCACAGCCTTTGCGTCAAACGCTTCATGGATGATATTCGTGCCTCCGGCGGCACCGTAAACCACTGCCATCACCCCTGCCGCGTGGGTAATCGGTGCGACAGCAAGATGCACAATCTCATCGACGTCATCGCCGACGTAATGTTGCAAACCTAATTCGAGCATCGCGCAAATTGAGCGATTGCTCATTTCTACACCTTTCGAAGGACCGGTCGTACCGCCGGTCGGCCAGCGAGAAAATACGACGTCGGGTGCGCCGAATGGATCAGACCAATCAGGAATTTCGGTTGCCGCACCTGCTGCGCAAAAAGAGGCTAGCGACGGGTATGGAGTTTTGTCGGAATCGAAGCAGACGATACCTTTCAAATCAGGCAAATTCGGTACAACTTCCTCGATCTGCGCCAACACTGAAGAATGGAAAAACAACCATTTCGTTTTCACATACGCCATATACTCGGCGTTAGTCGACGCCGCGTTTCGCACGTTTACTGGTACCCACCCGCCGCCAGCCCGATAGGCGGCAAAAATACACACAACAGCGCCAGGATCGTTTGGTGAATAAACCGCTACGGAATCACCGACTGAAAATCCCGCGGCGAATAAACCTTGGGCGATTGCTTCAGTAGACGCTTTGGCAGCGGCGTAAGTGAATTCGTTACCGTTACCAGAAACAAAAATTCGGTCGGGCGATTTCGCCGCCCCCCGGTCAAAATAGTCAATCGGTCGCATTGGTGCCGGATTCCTTAAGAAGAGATTAACGAGGCTGATTCGTAGAATGTTCGTATTTTGCCTGAATCGACCGAATCCTTACATCCTACCGAGCTAGCGAAATACACGCGATTACGTTTTAACTTGTTTCAACCGTTCGATATTGCGCGCATGGCGCTCTCGCGATATACCATAGAAGCATAGCAACACAATCGAAATGGCATAGAAAATCCACAAAGCCGGGACGTATGAGACCGCCAAGTTGTTTAGAATCTCGACAGCTACCTCACCGGGCTTAGCTTCGGTCGGAAACTCCGACCAGGCTAGAATTTGGCCGGCGACGATCACGCCCAGACCATTAACCGCTTTTTGAGCAAAACTATTGGCGGCGAAAAAAGACCCTTCCGAGCGGCGGCCTGTTCTAATCTCGCTGTCTTCCACTACGTCTGCAATCATGGCTGCGACGAGAATGCTTGAAATAATCATCAACGTGACGTCGATGGTGTAAAAGATCATAAGTGAATAGTACAAAGCACTCGTCCCGTTTTCGGGAAAGCAATCAAATAGCCGTAAAATTACCGGTAGTGGCGTGAGTAAAACCGTTAACGCTGATGTTGATATCGCGGCGCGTTTTTTACCCAGCCATTTCGATGCCAGCGGCGCGAGTAGCAAAGCGGCAACGGCGGAAAGGAAGTACGGGAGCTGCAATACGCCAATTTGCTGTGTCGTTAACTCCCAAAAATGGCGAGCGAAATAAATCCCAAGGCTAGTATTCACGCCTGCCGCCATTGCCGAGAATAGAGCAGCGGCGAACAGAACGAGAAACGGCCGGTTAGAGAATGTTTCCGCGATCTCATGCATCACGCGTCGGAAGTGAAATTTTCGCCGTGGCGGCGCTTGTTTTAGTCGCGGTATATGACGATGAGTGCCGAAAGCAGAAACGTAAATCGATATTCCGATGATGATTGACGCGGCAAGTCCATAATTTTTCCAACCGTCAACATATTCGAGGCCACCTTTCGCTTCCGGCAGAAACACCAAATACACTAATACGGCCATCACTAAGCCGCCCCACCAGCCAAAGAAAAAACGAAAACTTAGGAATCGGGTGCGTAAATCGTAATCATCCGTTAGTTCCGCAACCAACGAGGTCGATGGTATCTCGTAAAAGGTTAGCGACGTTCTGATAATAATCGCCAACGATACGAAATAGACGAATAGCTCGCGAGGCTCTAAATCGGGCGGCGCCCACAAAAAGTAGTACGCCACCGCGGCCGGTAATCCTGCGACATACATTAGCGGGTGACGCCGTCCCCAACGCGACCGAAGGTTGTCGGAAAAATAACCCACTAGGGGGTCCGAAACGGCATCAACGAGTAAGGCGATAAAAATACCAAACGATACCCAGTCTGCTGGCAGTCCAACGACTTGGCTATAAAAGAACAACAATAAGTAATTAAACCCATTGCTCTTTGCGCCGTACGCGACCGCACCAAAACCGTAATAAAATTGGGTCGATAAGGCGCTCCGGGTATCTACGGATGCGTTCATAAAATCATCATGAATTTCGCTTAGTGACGCTTGGGTCGATCGTCGTTCCTTGCGTTTCAACTAGATACGAAGGTTTTGTCACTTCGACTTTGCTTGTGACATGCTCGATTAATTGTCCCAACAACCAGTCCATACGATCGTCGAATTTCCCCGCGCGAATGGCCATCGACAGCTCGCCGGTCAATTCTTCGCGCGGAAGTCCATCGCCGCCGAGCATCGATTGCAATCGTTTATCGTCATCCGTTTTCTGCGGCGTCCATTGTTTCAGTTCGCGTTGGACAATTTCTAATAGATAACTTGAGCACAACGCGTAGTATCGATCTTGTCCATCTAAATTTTTCGTGATGTCGGTAAGAAATTCCTGAACGGTCAGGATAAGTTCGCCAATGTCGGGTTGATCGTGCGCCATTTCAGTTAACTCTCAATCGAGACGACCGGCAATGGTCATAAGCAGATCGTATTCCAACAGACTCGTGTTCCGTCCGCACGCAGCAAACGCGGGGGTTCGACGTGCGCCGTGCAAGTGCCCATGGACTTGCATGATGTTCAGCATCGCCCAGCGTAGTGAACCGAATATCTCCCACCAACGCACCGCTTGTACATCAACGGCGCGCCCGCCCGCACTCTCGTACGCATCGAACAATGCTTGCCGGGTCGCGAACCCTCCCGCATGCAATGTCGTATTCCCGAAACGCCAAGATCGCGTACATAGCCAACCTAAATCCGACATTGGATCACCAATGTGTGCGCACTCCCAGTCGAGCATGGCGTTAATACCTTCACTATCGATGATCATATTGCCGTTGCGAAAATCGCCATGCACTAAGCATGCTTGCCTCGCTGATGGCCGGTGTTGGTCTAGCCAGCGAAACGCATAGTCCAATGCGGGGTGCGGCTCGCCGTAATAATCGTAGCGCACCATTTGCGCTTGCAGCGGATCTATTGTGTCCAGCGAATCGTCCAGAAATTTTGCTTCACGAGGGTCGATCGAATGGATCTGAACGAGAATTTTTGCGGCTTGCTCGATGAAGGCGTCACGCGCGGTTTCGAACTGCGGGTCATGAAGTAATTTTTTGGGCAAGGTTTCGCCCTCAACGTGCGCCATAATATGGCCGCGCCCTAATTGATCTTCCTCAATAAATTCAAAGATCGGTTCAGGCACGGGCACACCATACTTGTAAGCTAACTGCAGCAACTTATATTGCTTTTCTGGGGGTAAGAAGGGCGATTGATCAAGAGTGTATGTTTCTTGTCGAGAAACGAGCCGGCGTGATGTCGAACCTTCGATCGCGTCGAATATAATCGTGCGACTCGATCCACCTAGTGTGGCGACCGAGACGTTTTTAAGCGCAATTCCATCGCCGAGGCGGCGACGCACAGCAACCTCCAAACGACGCCCAATTTCCGCTAGATCGTCAGACTGTTTGAGAGACGACATTATAAGTGAGCCGCGTTTTTAAAGAGCGCAGATAGGAACGGGTGTATTCGCACGATTAAAATCTAAACACCCCATAACTTGGATCTTCGATCGGAGCGTTCAGCGACGCCGAGATGGCCATGCCAAGGGCATTTCTGGTATCTGTTGGGTCGAGGATCCCATCATCCCAAATTTCCGACGTTGAATAATAGGCACTCGCCTTACTTTCGTATTCACGCGCGATCGGCTCGTGAATTGCGGCAACTTGTTCGGCACTGGGTGTTTCACCACTGCGTTGCATTTGCCGCACTTTAACCTCAGTTAGGGTTTTCGCCGCTTGCTCGCCGCCCATCACCGAAATCTGGCTTTGCGGCCAAATGAATAAAAATCTCGGATCGAAAGCGCGTCCGCACATCCCGTAATTACCAGCACCGAACGAGCCGTTTACAATGACGGTGAATTTCGGCACTTCACTACAAGCTTGAGCCATGATCATCTTAGCGCCGTCTTTAGTGATCCCTTGGCGTTCATACTCTTCGCCGACCATGAACCCGGTGATATTTTGCAAATAGACGAGTGGCACGCGGTTTTGGTTACACAGCTCAACGAAGTGTGCGCCTTTAAGCGAGCTATCATTAAATAAAACTCCGTTGTTAGCGAGGATCCCAACCTTAAACCCCCAAATGTAAGCGTAGCCACAAACTAAGGTCGTGCCGTAATCTGGCTGATACTCATGGAAGCGACTGCCGTCGACAATTCTCGCAATCACTTCTCGCATATCGAACTGCACTTTAACGTCGTTCGGGATAATCCCGTATAACTCCTCAGGATCATAATACGGCTCTTCCACTGCCTGCGTTTCGATTTTAGTTTTTTCAATCGGCGTCCACATTTCGACGATCTCGCGCGCCATCGCAATGGCTTCCAATTCGCCATCAGCCGCATAGTCTGCGACTCCACTAACAACTGTGTGCACGCTAGCGCCGCCGAGTGCTTCTGCGGACACTTCTTCTCCTGTGGCCGCCTTGACGAGCGGCGGGCCACCCAGAAATATTGCGCCGTTGCCTCGAACCATAACTGAGTATTCGCTTAATGCCGGAATGTAAGCGCCGCCAGCCGTGCAGTGACCAAATACGATTGCGACTTGCGGGATGCCCATTTTCGACAACGTGCATTGATTGCGAAATATACGGCCCGCATAGTAACGGTCGGCGAACAAGGTTGACTGCAAATGCAAAAAGCCACCGGCGCTGTCACATAAGTGCACGACCGGCAAATGATTCTCGATGGCAATATCCAGCACGCGAACGATTTTCTTTACCGACAACGGATACCACGCTCCACCTTTAACGGAACTATCGTCGGCGTGGATAAGTACTTCGCGTCCGGAAATCATGCCCAGGCCGGTAATAATCGAAGCTTGCGGTGCTTCGCCGTCATATTCCAGGTTGGCCGCGAGCGTCGAGAGTTCCAAAAATGGCGTAGCAGGGTCGAGTAGATGTTCTATACGGTCGTGAACACGCAGCTTATTCTGTTTGGCCAAGCGTTGAATATCGCGCTCCGGGCGTTCGTGCCTTGCCGCGCGGCTTTTTTCTTTTAGTTCGGCGAGCAATTTCAAATTGTGCGCACGATGAGCTTTATATTGCTCGGAATTGACGTCCAATCGTGAGTGCAATCGTCGCATTTCTCAGTTCGTCTCCAGCTCAGTCTTAGAATCCACACGCTCAAAACGCATCAGCTCCGCGCCTTTGTTAAAGCTCTCGTTTTCCCCGAAGAACACTTCGGCGATGGAACCATCACGATCGGCGACGATCGTCGTTTGCAACTTCATACTTTCAATAACAATAAGTGTTTGCCCAATCGTTACCTGTTGCCCGGCGGCAACATGCGCCGTAACGACGGTTCCCGGCATCGGTGCTATAACAGCGTCGCTTGATCCGCGGCCCTGGCTGGCGGCATCAATAGCGTTAATCGCGCGAATTTCCCAAGTTTCGCCATCGGCGTGAATGAATATCGTGTCACTATCTCGGACAACAAATACCTTATGATCGCGGTCGTCGATGACAAACGTTTGAGCCGCATCATCGGTTTGGAAATCATTGATGATGACCCCTTTGTCATTGATCTTTATAGCTAATGACGGGGATCGTTGTAACGTCTCGACCTCATGTTCACGTTCCAACAATTCATACTTTAGACGCATTACACATTTCTCCACGCGCCGATCGTCGCATGAGGTTCTGGTGTGTCGAACGTCAATCGTTGAAATTCGGGATCGTTACAAGCAGCAATCGCAACGAGCGTAGCGACTAACTGGTCGTCCGGCTGCGCGCGCTGCAGATCAGGCTTATGTTGTTCGATAAAATGGGTATGTACATCGCCAGATTTAAACGCCGCGTGGGCCAACACGCGGCCCAGAAAAGCACAATTAGTCGTGACTCCGAGGATAACCTGTTCGCTGATTGCCTGTCGGGCATTCGCAATGGCGACATCACGATCGGAGCCAAAGACGATGAGTTTCGCCAGCATTGGATCGAACGCGCTGGTTACCGTCATACCTTCGATCAAACTACTATCGAGCCGGATCCCTTCGCCGCTTGCATCGCGCAGAAGATTTATCTTACCCGTCGCAGGCACGAAGTCGGCATCGGTGTCTTCCGCGCAAATACGCAGCTCAATCGCGTGCCCGCTGAAAGTAATGTCGTCCTGCTTAAATGGTAGGACGTTACCGACGGTAATTTCGAGTTGCATTTCCACTAGATCAATGCCGGTCACCATTTCGGTGACTGGGTGCTCAACCTGCAAGCGTGTATTCATTTCCAGAAAGTAAAACTGATCATCTTCGCCTAAAATAAATTCGACGGTGCCGGCGTTTGTATAACTTGCTTCACGTGCAATAGTTACTGCGGTATTACAGATTTTTTCCCGCAGCGCAGGCTTGAGTCCCGGTGCCGGGGATTCCTCTATGACTTTTTGAAAGCGTCGCTGCACCGAGCAGTCTCGCTCGCCTAAGTGAACGCAGTTGCCATGCTCGTCGGCCAAAATCTGCACTTCAATGTGACGTGGGTGGGTGAGATATTTCTCGCAGTAGACCCGCGCGTCACCGAAATATCGATGCGCTTCACTGCGCGCCAGGTCGAACGCGGATTCGAACTGCGCCTCCGCGTGAACGATATGCATGCCTTTCCCGCCACCACCCGCGGCCGCTTTGATGAGTATGGGAAACCCGATTCGCTTTGCTTGTTCGAGTAATTCCTCCACGTCATCATCACACGCTGTAGATGGTG
>Ga0302127_10000769_pt1 | contig 18186 bp, 16 predicted proteins | sample CB4_SCM_MG_FD_204452 | JGI IMG/M metagenome (GOLD analysis project Ga0302127, IMG submission 204452) | Marine microbial communities from Western Arctic Ocean, Canada - CB4_SCM | ecosystem: Environmental > Aquatic > Marine > Oceanic | place: Canada: Western Arctic Ocean | collected 2017-09-24
ATCATTTGTCCGCTGACTCTAAAGGTAATCTTTATACGGCAGAAGTTACTCCTGTGCAGCCTGAGAATAGACGTGTGCAGAGGTTTTCTTTTACAGGCTTTACATTATTGCCAGTTATAGAAAAAAAGCAGCGTGGTGAGTAAGTGAGATTTATGCTTGTTAGTTAGCTTTTTCTTTTAAAATAAGCAGTTAGAACAAGTTTATTAACTGTTAAAGATAGGCTAGAGTGGCGTTCTAAGTTCAAATCACGCATGCCATTAAGATCATGGGCTCGTCTAATATCATTACTGAAGAAGTGAAGAAGCTCATAGAGAGTGGCGCGCTCGGCCGCTCTCATGTCTATGAAAGATTACTTTCCTATTTGGCCCAATGTTCCGAGAAAAGTCAGCGGCCTAGAGAGATCGATATAGCCATAGATGTGTTCGATAAGACTGAAGGGTTTGATCCAAATCAGGACTCTCTTGTGCGTGTTTATGTGCATAACCTTCGCCAGAAACTTGATAAGTACTATGCCGAAGAATCGCGTAAAGATGGTCAGCGTCTGAGGGTTGCTAAGGGGCAATACCGCCTTGATGTGGTTTTTCCTGAGCCATATAAAAATCATAGCGGTATTAATGAGATGCAAAAAATAGGAATTGGTTTTATCGCCGGTCTGATCGTTTTTTCTAGTGCTATGTATTTTCTTTTTGACTGGAATAGGCCTTTACCTAGTATCTATCAGCAGGCAGCCGAGTCCCCGGTTTGGGAGGACATTCTTGGAGATGACTTTCCTCTTCTTGTTGTAGTTGGGGATTACTATATCTTTGGCGAGCTTGATGAATTTGGACGTGTAAGACGTTTGCTCAGGGAGTTTGATATTAATTCAAGTAATGATCTTGATGACTTATTTTTTAGTGAACCTGGTTTGCAAGAAAATTATCTAGATCTTGATCTAACCTACCTGCCCCAGGGAACTGCTTTTGCCCTTAAGGATTTGCTACGTGTGGTTTATACCTCTAATAAGGAAGTTAGAGTTACAACAATGTCAGAACTTAGGGTGGCAGATCTGAAGTCTCATGACATTCTTTATGTGGGCTATATTAGTGCTCTTGGAACACTTATGGATTTTGTGTTTGCATCATCTGGTTTGAGTGTTGGTGAGAGTTTCGATGAATTAATTAATAACGCTAGTGGTGAGTACTATGCCAGTGGTGCGGGTATTCCTGAAGAGAGCAATTATCAGGACTATGGTTTAGTTTCCACCTTTCCTGGACCTGATGGAAATCGTTTTCTAATTATTGCTGGCACACGTGATTCTGGTGTGATGCATACTGCAGAAGCTATCACAACTCGAACGGATATAGCAGTCCTGGAGAGAGCGGTTGCGCTTGATAATAAAGATGGAAATATGGCTTTTGAAGCTCTCTATGAGGTGACAGGTTTCGATCGTATGAATCTTGACGCAATGCTTATTTATTCATCTCCTTTGCAGTACAGAGAAATTTGGGGTGGAGAGCTAGCTGCTCGTTAGATATTTTGGGGGCTCGGTTACAGGGTTTCTAATGTAATGAGATTTACCCTAGAAGTGCTGCCAATACCCGATCAGGGGTTAATGGCAGTTCCCTTACCCTTGCCCCAGTAGCAGCAAAAACTGCATTTGCAACAGCTGCACCTGTTGTGGCCAAACCTAACTCACCAACACCACTCGGTGATTTAGTGTTGATCAGTGCTTTTACATGAATATCAGGCATTTCATCAATACGCATAACTTGGTAGTCATGAAAATTAGATTGATCAACCATACCGTCACTAATGGTGATTTGTTCTTTTAAGGCGTTGCTAAGACCAAAGATAACGTTACCTTCCATTTGTGCATTAACGTTTCTTGGTGCAACAAGAAATCCTGCATCAATCACCATCCAGTAATTGTGCACCTGGATATGACCGGTTTGTTCATTAACTGAAACCTCGGCTATACCCGCAGCAACGGAGGCACCTCCATAGTCAGATAATGCGACGCCCAAAGACCTACCTTCTCTTGGGCGAGACCATTCTGCCATCCGTCCAACTTCCTCCAGCACCTCCTTACCATCGGGATTATTACGAGCAAGGTCAATTCGAAACTGCAGAGGATCAGCGCCCTGTTGATGGGCTAGTTCATCAATAAAGGATTCATTGGCAAAACGTGTATAACTGGAACCGACGCCTCGCCAAGCGGCTACTCGTGAGTGCCGGTCCATAATGAGGTGCTCAGCACGAATGTGAGGAATATCATATCGGGTTGTTTGAGCGCCATTCATTGAGATGCCGTCACGTCTTTCCGAAAGTTCCCAGCGAGGCACATTGTAATAGCTCAATACTGATGGTGTAGCAACACGTTGGTGCAGCGCCGTAATTTTCCCCTCGCTATCAAGTGCAGCACGCATAAACTGCGCCGCAAGAGGCCTGAAAATGCCATCCTTTACATCTTCTTCTCTGCTCCAAATGACTTTTACAGGTTTATTAATAGCGCGGGAAATCAAAAGCGCATCATCAACATACTTCGCCTGATACTCGCCTCGGCGGCCATACCCCCCGCCGATTAACATTGGGTGCAAGGTTATACGATCGATAGAGGTTTCCAAGGTGTCGGCAGCAGACATGATTGAAAGACTTTGTGTCTGTGTGCTTACCCATATTTCGGCTGATTTCCCATCATCGGAGACGTTGGCCGTAGCATTCATAGGTTCCATTTGAGCGTGGTAGGCAGGATCCGTGCGATACACTGCTTCTATAACATTATCCGCAGCAGAAAATGCAGGTTCGATGTCACCCACGTTTTGCCAGAGTGGGCTATTAGTGCTAAAAGTGAGATCTTTAGCATGAGCTTCATAGGCGTCTAGGGACTGGTTCTGATTGGCTGTTCTGAAAGGTGAGGTAGTACTCCAGGTGACCTCAAGAGCATTTTTACCCGAAAAAGTGGCCTCTACAGACTCACCCACGACTGCTACGCCATAGGGGAGAGTCATAATATCTATAACCCCATCAACCGCTCGAGCCATATCATCATTAACATTTAATGGGTTTTCGCCTTCGACAGGAGCCCGCAGAACGGATGCATAGACCATACCGGGGACTTGAGCATCAATTCCAAATTGGGCTGATCCATCAGATTTTCCTGGTACATCAACTCGTGTGATGTCTTTACCTAAATATCTGAACTGATCTTGGCTTTTATATTCGCTTTCATCGACTGATGGCAGACTTTCTGGCACATCAGCTAGTGCAGTGATTTGTCCATAGCTTAGAGCTCGTCCAGATTCGATATGAATAACTTGGCTGAGCTCTGTTTTAAGTGTTGAGACTGAGACGCCCCACTCAACTGCTACTGCGTCAAGTAAAAATTTTCGTGCCTGTGCGCCAGCTTGGCGCATCACGGGGTAATAAGCTTCTAAGGTACGGCTTCCAGCGGTGTAAAGAATCGGAAAACCATAATAGGTATAACGAATTGGATTGCCGTATATGGGGTCATGTACAGAGACTATGTCTACTTGTACGTTTTCCCAGTCAGCATCTAATTCCTCAGCTAGGACTAAGGGTAGGGTAGTCATAGAGCCCTGTCCCATTTCTGTGCCAGCAAACATAATAGTTATTGAATCATCGGCACTAATGGTTACCCAAGCATTAGGTGATATTTCCTTATTAGCAGCAGCAGGCAACTGAAGTTCAGTTAAGGCATTGTCGGAGTTGGTGCTACAGGCTCCAATAATGCCTGTTGCTCCAACCATGAAAGTAATACTTGCCCCTTGTAGGAATTCTCTACGAGTTGTGGAAGACCCAACCAATGATTTATTTTTCATTTCAGATCTCCTCCGCAGCTCGTTGAATTGCTTTAATGATTCGGTTATAGGTTCCACAGCGACAGATGTTTGTGCGCATATGCTTGATGATGTCTTGCCTGCTAGGATTTGGGTTCGTTTTCAAGAGGTCTGCAGCACGCATGATTTGACCCGATTGGCAGTAGCCACACTGTGGAACCTCCTCGGATACCCATGCCTTTTGTAATGCCTGCTCAGCCTGGCTAGAGAGCCCTTCAATAGTTGTTACTTGTTTCCCCTCGACCGCTGAAACTGGCGTCATGCATGAGTATGTGGAGCTTCCGTCAACATGGACCATGCAGGCACCGCATTGTCCAACACCACATCCAAATTTTGTGCCAGTGAGCTTGAGGTGCTCACGTACTACCCACAGGAGAGGAGTATTAGGATTGGCTTTGACCTCTATTTTTTCGTCGTTGATGGTAAAGCTAGCCATATTACTTCCTGGTTTTTTACGGGCACAACTAACGATAGCTCACGTAAGATGTTAGTTCTAGTTTCATCGATGTCGCTTGGATGATTAAGCTATTATGGGGAGGGATAAACACAGAAGTTCAAGAGTCCTCTCAGTGTTTCCCCCTTTTATTGAAACAATTTAATCGGAGACCTAGCATGCTGGCTAAGCCCTTATTGCAAAAAATATTCACAAGCTTCTTGAGTGTCATTATGAGTGTAGCTCATACCGTTTCTATGGCGGATACCATTGCCGTTATCGGAACAGGAAATGTAGGCGCTGCGTTGGGAACAGAATTTGCTGCTCAGGGGCACGATATTGTTTATGGGTCTCGTGAGCCTGGCCGAGCTGATGTTCAAGAGTTGGTTGCTCGGACAGTTGGTAATGCCAGCGTGATGCTCCCAGAGCAAGCTGTTGTGACAGCAGATATGGTGGTGTTAGCGGTACCAGGAACTATAGCCGAGGATGTTGTTCGTGGTCTCGGCAATCTCGCAGGTAAAATATTAATTGATCCAACTAATCGTGTGGCCCCTGGGGAAGATGGTTACTTTAATCACACGGCTGAAAAATCCAATGGAGAGATGATTCAAGAGCTTGTCCCAGATGCATATGTTGTTAAGGCTTTTAATGTATTGCCTGCGGCTACTATGATTGAGCCTGGAGGCCCGGTAACTATTCCTTTGGTTGGTAATGATGAGGGTGCAAAAGCTAAGGTTGCTGAGTTAGTAACCGGTATGGGTCTTGAGCCTTTAGACGTTGGACCAATCCGCGCAGCCCATGTTCTTGAGGGCATGTTGACAATTTGGCTCAACGCTCGCCAGGCAGGTACGCCTTATGAATATCACTTTCGCAGATGAGAATGGCAAGCTGCCTGACAAGGTATAGCAAGTTTTGATTACTTCGGATCTGAAATCATCTTATCTTTACTAAGGTGCGGCCCGTGACTGCACCATCGATATAAGCATCAAAACACTTATGTACTTCCTGAAGTGTAACCTCTTGAGTGATGATGGCATCTAAATTTCTTGGTGCCATATCGTTAGCAAGCTGTTCCCACATAACTTCCAGAAGATCTATATGAGCTTCGAGACTGATGCCAATTAGAGTTACCCCTCTGAGGATAAATGGCAACACAGTAGTCTGAAGATCAGTACTTGCCGCGAGTCCAATACTTGCAATATTGCCTCTGGGTCTGGTAGTGCGTGTAAGCCAGGAGAGAATATCTCCTCCAAGATTATCGATTGCACCACCCCATGACGCTCGACCGAGCGGTCTGGATTCTAATTCTAACTCCTGTCGGTCAATGACTGAACTTGCACCAAGAGATTTTAAAAATGGACTTTGTTCAGGTTTGCCGCTTAGAGCCACTGTTTCATAACCTCGGTTGCTGAGCAGATCAATTGCAATAGAACCTACCCCACCGGTTGCACCAGTTACGAGGATAGGGCCAAGGCCTGGGTGTTGACCATTCTGTTCCATACGGTAAATAGCAAGAGCTGCTGTGACACCTGCCGTCCCTAGTCCCATTGCTGTGCGGGTGCTCATATTATTGGGTAAGAGCTGTATATTATCAGCATTAATCCGAGTTCTTTCCGCGTAGCCCCCATCGCGTGTTTCACCAAGACCATTTACAAGAGAAGCTACCTGTTGACCTGGTTTAAAACGTTCATCTTCAGACTCTAGAACCTCACCAGATAGATCAATTCCAGCAATTCTAGGGTACTCCCTTATGATGGGAGCCTTGCCAGTTACTGCAAGTGCGTCCTTGTAGTTAATTGTGCTGTAGTGAATGCCTACTAAGACATTGCCTGGAGGCAAATCATCATTAGTTAGGTTTTCTAGTTTAGTATGATTTTTGCCATCTGTTTTATGGACTCGTAGAGCTGCAAAAGTATCTTTCATAAATGTGTATGCCTGAGTGGCATATTTCGAGGTTAGAATTTGATCGCTATGGTAGCCTAAAAATCATGAGTAACCACCCCACAATCACTAGTCCTGGCTTATTAACCATCGATCTTAATGCTTTAGCTAAGAATTTCTGCGCTCTGAGGACTGCTGTGCCAGCTGAATGTGCTGCAGTAATTAAAGCGAATGCATATGGTTTAGGTGTGGAGCCGGTGGCGCAACGTCTCTTCGAAGAGGGTTGTCGACATTTTTTTGTTGCTAATGCCAAGGAGGGATTGGAGTTGCGAGGCATTCTGTCTGATGCCTCTATTTATGTATTTGAAGGCGTATCGCCGGGAGGAGAGGAGGCTTTCTTAGCTGCGAATTTAGTGCCTGTACTTAATTCGATTGAGCAGGTTAGATGTTGGCGTGTTGCAGCACCAGGTTTTGCGACAGTAGTCCACATCGATACAGGCATGTCACGCCTAGGGTTAAGCGCGCTAGAGGTGGAGCAGATTGCTAATGAACATCTCTTAGATGATCTCAATCTCAAATACGTGCTTACGCATTTAGCCTGTGCTGATGAGCCATCTCATGCCTTAAATGCAATGCAATTAAAACGTTTTGATAACTTACGTAATAAACTACCCGCAGCAAAGACATCAATTGGTAACTCAGCAGGTAGCCTTATAGATGGAGATTACTGTGGTGATTTAGCCCGTCCTGGGATTGCTTTGTTTGGCGGAAGCCCGTTTTTTTTGAATGAGTCTTCTATGAAGACTGTAGTGAGTCTGCACGGAATTATTATCCAGGTTAGAGAGATTACAGAAACCGTGACTGTTGGTTATGGTGCTAGCCATACGATTGTTGCACCAGCTCGGTTAGCAATAGTTGGAGTAGGTTATGCAGATGGTTATTCAAGAGCTCTAAGTAATCGTGGCGTGGCCTTTTTAGCCGGAAAAAAAGTCCCAGTAGTGGGTCGGGTTTCCATGGATCTGATAACTTTGGATGTGAGTGAGATACCTCTTGATTGTGTGAAGCCCGGAAAGTTGGTCGAGCTTCTAGGAAAAAATATACCTTTAGATGAACTTGCCTCTCTTGCCGGTACGGTTAGTTATGAAATGCTGACTGGCATCGGTCGGCGTTGGTCCAGAAATTACGTAGGAACCTGATCAGTATAAAATTTCTTGAATGCGTTAACGACTGTTGCTATGTCCTCTTCATTGATGCCCAGGTGGGTGACGAGTCTAAGGAAGCCAGTTCCTTGAATTAGTATTCCCTTACTTTTTAAAAAAGAAATTAACGCCTTACAATCCGTTTTACCTACGTCGACAAACACCATATTTGTTTGTATGTTTTTAGAGGCGATATTAATGTGTTCTATTTCATTAAGGCCTTTCGCAAGTAGCTGTGCGTGTTCGTGATCTTCCCTCAGTCTTTTCACATTATTCTGAAGCGCGTAAAGACCGGCCGCAGCGATAATGCCAGCCTGACGCATTCCTCCACCAAGAGCTTTTCTCCAGCGACGTGCACGGTTGACGAGATCCTTGTTGCCGCAAAGGAGAGAGCCTACAGGCGCTCCTAGTCCTTTAGAAAGACAAAAAGAAATGGAGTCAAAGTAACCAGAAATCTTTTTCACATGTACGTTTAAGTCTTCCGACGCGTTGAAGATTCTTGCTCCATCTAAGTGTAGTTTGATTCTTTTTTCATTAACGAATTGTCTAGCGTCATCGAGATAACTTAGAGGTAATACGCGACCACCACGTGTATTTTCCAAGCAGAGAAGACGTGTAGGTGGAAAATGAAAATCATCAGGCTTTATGACAGACGAGACCTTCTCAAGATCTAAAGTCCCGTCGGGTTCAAAATTCAGTGGTTGAGAATGAATTGATCCAAACGCTGCTGCACCACCGCCTTCGTACTGATAGGTATGCGCCTGTTGACCAACAATGTATTCTTCACCGCGTTCGCAGTGACAAAGTAGAGCTAGCAAATTGCTTTGAGTGCCACTAGTGCAGAATAATGCACTTTCGGTTTCTAGGAGCTCTGCGGAAGTTTCTTCTAGCTGATTTATCGTGGGATCTTCCCCGTAGACGTCATCCCCTACCTCAGCCTGCGCCATTGCTGCACGCATTCCTGCTGATGGAGTAGTAACGGTATCGCTTCTTAAATCAATGGTCATGGCATCTTGCTAGGGCAAAAAAGAACCCCTTCCCGCTAAATGCAAGAAGGGGTTCGTTGTAGACAGACTCAATAGGTTGTCTAGTCGCTTATTTTGCTAATGGATCCGGTCGAACTTGAAAATGAACCACGATTGGTTTGCCGTTGTTCTCTTCAAACCAGAAGGGTGTGCGATCACCTTCTGATACCCAGAGACCACGGCCTTTCCAGCCAGCGTCTGGATCGTCAATTCGACCATCAAAACCCTTGCTATAGAACCCAAGCGGATAAGGTATACGCATCGTTACCCAATCTTTTTCGCCGTCTTCACCATCGATTAAGGCATGAACGCCATCATATAAGTTAGCAGTTGACATCGGGACATCTTCACCCAGACCCGCTGTATTATGCTGGTCAACCCAACTGTAATAGCTTGCTTCAACGCTGTATTCCTCAAACCCTTCAAAGCCTGGACCGGGATATCTGTGCAGGGTCCAACCCTCTTCACAGTGATCACCAGTAGCCTCAGGCCCATTCAATGGGCCTAAGCATTTGCTGCGATCAAACTCGCCCATATGTCCACTACCTAGGGAACTCCAGACTACGCCGTTGCTATCTATGTCGGCTCCGCGAATACCAAATCCACCCTTAGACAGTGGAACGTTATATTGCTCGACCAAGGCAGTTTGTGATGGATCGTCACCGAGTTCCATTCTGATAACACTACCGTTCCAGTCGGATCGGCTAGAACCCCAAATGGATCCATCAGTCGTATGCGGCATGATTGCGTAATAGCTTGGCAGTATGCGTTTATCCATTGCTGGATTTACTGGGTCACCTGGTTCTACATAAGCATCACGCCTACCATTGCCGTTGGTATCAAGGATTGCGGGTGTCCACCCCTGAGAGGCTGCAGCATCTCCGGTTTCAAGAAATTTCTTGCTGTCCAACCAACCAATGACTTCATTGCCACCGCTAGTCCAGATGGTGTTGTTATCGTCATAACCAAATTGTAAATGATGCGTTCCAAAGCAAGTGTCAATGAAGGTGTACTCCTTCGTGTCGGGATCATACACAGACAATTGACGGTTGGAGCGGGCAGTTGGGAAGGCCTGCGCAGAAGGATGACTAGAACCCTCACGGCAGAAGTCTGCGTTCTGTGGACCCCTGATTCGTGCGGTGTACCAGACGCGACCATCCTGATCAAACATTGGATTATGTGAGTTAGCTTTGCTATTCCAAATACGTTGGTCGCCCCAAAAGACTGACGGCTGAGCTGCAGCTACAGTAGCGTAGGACGGCGTATCGTCGTCTCGTACTGGCGCCATAAAGCTATCCGTCGTGTTATCGAGAGGATTGAGAATCGGGAATCTATCAGTTGAAAGTTCCGGTGAGCCGTATATCAGACCGTTGGCGTTAACTGTAGGATCGCGCCGATCGGTTGAAATCAGGTCATGTAAGTAGGCAGTCGGCTCGGACCAATCTCTGACCGTAGCCACTACGTTACGTTCCTGCCCCTGTGGACGCTCTGGAATGAACGAAGGTAGTTCCCCATCTGCAATGCGTTGGGTCCAGTCAGCAAGGTATTTGAAGGGAATGCCCTGCAAATCACCTGCCAGATCCGACATCATTCTGGCTCCAGCCTGTCCGGACTGAACTCGTCGAATCCAGGCCGCTTGGTGGTTATCGAACTCACCAAATTCTGGTGATATTTCTCGTGTCGCTTTATTGCCTAGCATATGACAGGCAATACAGCCGTTGTTATTCATGCGATTACGATAAAAATCCATTCCGCCTTCAAACCGAGAAACTTCTTCATCAGTAGGCATGTGCAACATGGAAAACCAAGCAATAGCGGGATAAATTTCAGCCGCGGCAGCAGCGTTTGGAGCTATGATCGCGTCTAAATTAACTGTATCTCCGGGGTTGGCATCCATTTTATTCGAGTCCACGAGTCCGTAGCCACGCACCCAAACATCATAGTCAGCATCAGGCAGGTCAGGTACAACGTACCTTCCCATATCGTCAGTTACGACAATTTTGGCGTAGAAAGTGTCGAATTCATCGGTTTCTGCGATGACCCAAACACCAGCCTCGGGGCCATTGGGTCCTGTGACCACGCCACCGATATCATCTCCGTCAATGGAAACTTGTGCCTGCGATCCGGTTGCCCAGGCTAAAGCCATGAAAAATACTGAGAACAACCTCAGTCTGTAAGTGCCCGTTTTTTTATTCATTATCCACTCCTCACATTAGAACAACATAGTACCCTCCTGATACTAAAAACATAAGGGTTTACAGTTCTAAAGCCCAGAGTCGTATTCAGATTGGTACAGGGATAGATAGATTTCTTGAAAAAATATTTGAGTGGCTGGCACTTGCATAGCTTTGATTCGCCTGGGTTCGTGCTTTTTATATTTTCAAGTAGCGTTCTAAGCTGCCTAAAGGGGGAGTTGTGGAACAGACACTAAACGAATACTAGCTTTACTAAACCTCATAGCGCCTTCAGCGGTTTGGTTCGTTCGGTCAAATAGTAGGCGCTTGCGCTCCCAGAGGGTGAGTATTAGCTCCCCCCTTGCAGAGTTTATAACTAAAACTTACATAGAGTTTGAGAGAAGTGGCCTAAGCTCTTGAATATTTTCTATTTCTTCAATGTTGTTAACAAGCTCGATCACTTTTTCAGTCCGGTCATCCCCAAGAATAGGTGCCATCAAAGTCCTCACTTTTGCGTTGACGCCATCAGTATCCAAGGGATTTTCTGGGGTCCCCGGAGCATGGCTAACAAATAGGTCAGCTTGTTGGCCATCAGTTAATGTAATCTGAACAAATCCACTACGAGGGGCTTCGACTACTGCGAGCTCTGGGTCCGCAATAAGTTCAATACGTTCTTTGACAGCAAGTACCTCGGGGTCAGACATGCGATCAAAGGAATGACTGTTCTCGAAATCTATATAGCCATCAACCACAGCTACAGCCATAAGATGCTGGGCATTGATATCCGGCATAGTGCGGTTGTCGACAATTCTAGCGCCATCCTCTGGTAATCGAATAAGCATGTGTTCTAAGTTGTCAGCAGTCACTCCATGCTGTTCACGTAAGGTAAAAAATGCGGCTAACGGTGATTGAGTGGGATATCCGGTAGGGAAAGTTTTAATAGCTGTTTCTTCAACATAAAAACGACTACCTAAGTCAGCAACCATTTCTTCAGGGCTTGGTTCTACAGATTGGGCATCAATGATATTGCGTTGACCTTCCAGTGCATCCAGTACGCCTGTGAACCCTGACTGAATCATGGTTACTGCAGCCAGACCATTGCGTGCACCCATGCCGCTAAAGTCAAAGGCTTTTTCGATATGTTCGACATCCCTTACCCAACTCCACACACCTGATACTTGCTGGACTGCGTATGAAATCGCATAACGCATTTCAGTTTCATTGAATCGGGCAAGAGAGGCTGCAGTTGCAGTTGCACCAAAGGTTGAGCTATATCCCTCTGCTGCCCGGCCTCTTGCTCGTACAAGCCCTGGTTGAAGCGCGACCAGAAAACGACAGCACAAGTCATAGCCCAATACGACTGCACGCAGAAATTCAGTTCCTGAACTACCTTGTTTCTGCCCCATTGCAAGTGCTGCTGGGATAACTACGCAGCCTGGATGAGCTTTAGTGTATGGATGGAAGTCATCCGTTTCGTCAGAATGGCCAAACATTCCATTTGTGAAAGCTGCGTTTGTAGCAGTCGTCATGATGTCTGTCGTTGCAACGTAAGCTTCTTCTGCTCCTCCCTGGCCGCGTATATAGTCGATTGCTACCTTGCCAGGCAGAAGTTGTGCACCCGAGACAACTGCCCCAATAGAATCCAATATTCTGTGTTTTGCGGCTAAGACTGCTTTGGGTGGAAGGGGTGTATCACGAACCTCAACCATATAACGTGCAAGGCGACCCGTCAGATCTGCGCCTCGAGGTGCAGGTGTTGCACTAATTCCAGCAGTAGTGGGTGTTGCTGGTGCTTGTGCAACGGAGCCTGAGTCACATGCTGCCAATGTGGCAAGTGCTAATGAGCCGCTTGCGCCCTGTAATATTCTTCGCCTCGAGAGTTTTACTGTTTCATTAGTGTCAGAAGTGGTTTGCAGTTTTTTGGTTGCTTTATCAGTCTTGTTTTTATGGTCACTCACTGAATGTCCTCTCTATCTTTTGTTTGTGTGTTTGTAGTTCTAGCTTCTAATATACCTCTACCATGCATCGTCCGGTAATTTTTACGCCGCGACGAACCTGATTTAGGTCCCAGTTTCTTGGGTTGATATCTATCAATTTCTTTCTTATAGAAAAATAGCTTTCGCTTATGCCTTGTTCTGCCATGATTTTAAATAATCCGTTTTGCATGCCAGCTAAGCCGCATATGTAAAGTAAAGTTCGAGGGTCTTGTAGAATTGGTTTAAATATATCCATTTTTTTCTCAAGATAATGATGAACATATTCGCCCTGAGTCCCATTGGGACGGGCTTCACGACTAATAGCTGTATGGTAGTGAAAATTAGCATGCTTTTTTTCTAATTGTCTAAATAGATCGTCGTAAATTAGGTCTGTTGTATAAGGAGCTCCCATCAATAGATGGATTTGACTGGTAGTGTGGACTTTTTCTAATAACTCTAGCGCCATTCCTCTGAAAGGGGCGATACCAGTGCCAGTCGCCACGAAGAGGTAGTTATGTTCATGTGGCGCTAAAGGAAGAAGAAATCGCTTGCCAGTAGGTCCCGTGAGTTTAACTTCATCCCCCGGTTTAAGATCACAGAGATAGTTACTACATATTCCCAGAAATAGACTATGGTCGTCTAAAAGATCAGTAGTCTTCTGTGAAGATTGTTCATCAACTTCGCGTTTTGTAGTCGTAGAAATTACTTTTCCAGCGCCATCTTCACCATCACTCGAGCACGAAAGCGAATAGAGCCTGGCTTGATGAGGTTTTCCCTTTTCATTGAGGCCTGGTGCAAGGACCCCAAAAGACTGTCCAACTAGGCAATGACCTTCGAGTGCTGTACCGCTGACATCAATTACTGTGTGTTTAACAAAGCTGGCGGACTTGCCTTTTAAGCAGGAGTCATTTGAAACGACTCGACCAGTAACTGGTGCAGATACCGGCACTAGACCTAATTCAGCTTGAGGCAGCTGGGGCGCATTAAGTGAGAAGTTTTCAGTCATAGGCCTAATGTTAGCAGTTGAAGTCTAGCTGGAAAAATTTTTAATAAAACTGCGAATGCGAGAAGCATTTTTCCCAAAGTCACTGAGTCCGATACGTGACTGCGAACGAAGATCTATTCGACTGCCCATGCCTATGCCTATGTTTGTGACGCGTATGATCACATCGTCTTTGAATCGAAAAATTGGCGTTGTATCAACTGCCTCAATGATCCCATTTTTCTCATCAGTCGCAATAATCTTCCATCCCATGTTTTTGGCTATTCTTAATGCCTTTTTAAATGCATTTTCTAGACTAAGGTCTGAATTGATTGGTTGAATATCTGCGTAGAGTATTGCTTGACGAGCAGCTACTAGAGGCCCGCCATATTCAACAGAATTATTTCCTTTATTACGCAAAGAAATAACAGCACTAAAAGCTGGCGGGTTAGTTGTATTTGTTGTGATGTCGTTGATTGGGAAACGCACAAGAGGCAGTCCTTTAATGGTAAAAATACTGGTCGATAGACCAAGCAGAAGCGTTAATGCAATAACAGTCTTCTTCTGCATAGTTAATTAGCCGTCTCTAGTCGCAAAGTTCTAGGTGTGTTTAAGCTGCACATGTAGGCATGATTTCAAGAATGCTGACTATTGTACGGGGCGTGATACAACTGAATTTAGAACAATAGCCGATTTGGTGTAATCTAAGCAAAGACCACGTATGCTCCTTTACCGGTCAAATATTGAGATAAATATGGCTAATGAGATTAAGGAAAAGCTATGCGATCGGTGGCCGCAAAAAGAGAGCTACACGCATGAAGAGTTGATCATATCGGGGACGAAGGGAATCTTCGGTCCCAATAATGCCAAACTGCCGACTCCAAACATGCTCATGTTTGACCGCATTATGAAAATTAATGACTCAGGAGGAAGTTTTGAAAAGGGGGAATTAGTTGCTGAACTTGATATTGTCCCAGATCTTTGGTTTTTTGGCTGCCACTTCACTGGCGACCCTGTTATGCCGGGTTGTCTGGGTCTTGATGCAATGTGGCAGTTGGTTGGTTTCTGGCTTGCCTGGTCAGGAGCGCATGGGCGCGGTAGGGCACTGGGTGTAGGTGAGGTTAAGTTTAAGGGGCAGGTTCTTCCAGAGAGCAAACGAGTCCGATATCACGTTGAGATGAAGCGAGTCGTTAGCCGAAAGCTTGTCATGGGTGAAGGCAATGGAACGATGGAAGTGGATGGTCGAATCATCTATCAAGCAACAGACCTTCGTGTGGGTCTATTTACTTCAACCGAAGGTTTTTGAACCTTATAAATAATTGTCTATCTTGTGATAAACCGATCATTGGAAATACTAGTGCTCTGCATATGATGTTTTGCATTAACAGGTTTCATAAAGGCATTTGCAAATAGGCCAACCCCAAGTAGAACTGCCATCAGATACATAGTTGTATTATAGAGACTGCTAGTGGGATCAATAGTGCCAGACGGGGCAATCTCCATAAGCTTTGCAATTGTGACGGTGTTTTGATCTACCAATTGTTGTAACTGATCTATTTCTGCTCCAAATGTAATCCGAAAGATAGCCGGATCTACTATTGTTGAAAGGTTATTGATTGCGGTCGTGCTAGCACTGTCCCTGAGGGAGGTTATTGCCAATGGTCCAAGTACGCCAGCTGTGCTCCATGCGGTTAGTAGTCGACCATGAACGCCTCCGACATATTTTGTTCCAAACATGTCAGCCAAATATGCTGGAATAGTAGCGAACCCACCACCATACATCGTAAAGATAATCATAGTGGCCGCATAGAAGTAAATAAGCCAAAGCGCAGTGGGCGATACACTTACTTGAGAGGCGGTGTAGGGTATTGAAATATAGAGAGCAATGCCCAATGCAAAAAAGATCCAATAAGTAGTGCGTCTGCCAATATAGTCTGATGTGCTAGCCCAGAAAAAACGACCCACCATGTTAAAGACACTGATCATTACTACGTAAGTTGCGGCAAAGGCACTATCGACGATATGAGGTAAGGTTGTCCCAAACATTTCTGTCATCATGGTTCGAGCAACACTTAGGACGCCAATTCCAGCGGTCACGTTAAAACACAGAACAATCCAGAGTTGGTAAAATTGTGGTGTATGCAATGCCTGATCAATATCTACATCATGGCTTGAGATCATTTTTTTAGCCCGAGTAATATCGTCTGGAGGTGACCAACCTTCAGGCATCCAATTAGGCGCCGGTATTCTGTAGGAAAATGCGGCAAGCATCATAACTATGAAATAAACAATGCCTAAAGCGACAAATGCTTGTGCTACACCGACGCTACCCGTATACACCAGATAAACCCCCTCGGGTCCAGGTACAATCATATTGGCAACATCATTTGCACCAATTACGGTGACCTCATGAAGTTCTCCAGCTATCTGTGCAAAACGCCTTCCGGCCTCGGTAATCAGATCTACTGTGGCAAGTGGGCCGAGGTACTCAGGTGCGTTGTAGAAGGTGTTGATTAGCCAGTTTTTTAATGGGGCACCGATCATCGCTCCCCCGCCAAATCCCATAATTGCCATTCCTGTTGCCATACCACGGCGATCAGGAAACCAACGAATGAGGGTGCTCACGGGTGAGACGTAACCAAGACCAAGCCCGCAACCGCCAATAATTCCGTAACCCAAATAGATCAGCCATAGTTGATGTAGTGCAATTCCAAGCCCGCCGATAAGGAATCCTCCTCCCCAGCAGAACGCAGCAACGACTCCAACCTTGCGGGGGCCGACTTCCTCAAGCCATTTTCCAGCGAAAGCAGCGGATAGCCCAAGGAAAACAATTGCTACAGTGAAGATCCATACAACATCGCTTAGGGACCAATCATCTGCAGCAGGTGTGACTACACCAAAGACGCGGATAAGGGCGGGGTTAAAAATACTCCAGGCGTATACCGAACCAATGCATAGGTGAATTGCAATAGACGCTGGCGGTACAAGCCAGCGGTTAAATCCAGGCTTTGCAATAATACGTTCTTTAGAGAGTAGTCTGCTCATAGAAGCTCACCATTTAGAGGGCATTCCCAATCCTGTCGAAGCAGAGCATTTTTGATTTAACAAAAGCGTACCATTGCGATCTAATGTGTGCGCTGGCCATCAATTAATGTTGATTTTTCTGGAAACGATTAGTCCCATTCTAGTTCAATACCATGTCCACGGCTTTGATCGCCGTGCATGGGGGTTATGTAACCGAGCAGGCCTCCATTAGTGCCATCACGCAGTAGATGTATTCTCGCTTTTATTTTGTCTCCAGGCTGTACGTCCTCACGTTTTACACCATTCTCGAAAACGGAGTTTGGACCAGCTGCTTCTAGCGACCACATTGCTGTTTCACCATTTTCGTTTGTGACATTGAGATAAAGCCAAGAATGAGGGTTGATAAGGTGCACCTCACTGACCGTGCCCTCTATGTCTTCCCATGTAGTAATTTCATAAGCATTATGCGAATGATGAGCCCAGGTTGGTAATGATAGGGCAGTGATGAGAAACCCTATCAGGCACATTGTTTTGATCAAAAAAGTCCGAGTCATTTAATCTCTCCGTGGGGCTGGGTTATCTAACCCGAGGCGTCGGTGGATATCCGTTAGAATAGAGCATTGTCCCTACCCAATCATAACGAATACGTTTGTACTGGTCGTCAAGGAAAGCTAGCGAGATTTGGAATAATCCAGGTGCTGGCGCTCCCCGGGGCACCGTGGCTTCCAGAACATAAAGTTTATCCTCATGCATGTGAATAACGGCAGTGGTCAGTGATCCGTTATCACCAATCAATCGAATGTTATGGCCTTCAACTCGATCAGAGTTGTAATGTGCGTAGTGAATAACATCAACGTCGTCTCGATTCATGATATTCCATGTTGCATAGACGATTGCACCACGGACATCCTCAGGCCCATCATCCTGACAGAGATCACCGTCCCCACCCGATGTCCGACAATCCTCGTTCCGAGCATTATGTATATCAATTGCACTATTGTAGTCCACGACCGTCACAGAGAAGAGGGTCCCACCGTCCTCATAGCTGTATACGCGCCCCGGTAAATTGATACGGTATTCTGTGGGGTAGCTGATTTCTTCAACAGTTGGGTCATCAGGAAAGCTGACGCTGAAGTGATCTTCTCTACTAACATATTCAGTCCATGTGTAACCTTGACTAAAGCTTGACGTTGCAAGGCTAAGTGAGAGTGCAGCCAATATCAGTTGTATAGCACGCATTATGTGTCCTTTTAATTCATGCTCGCTCATGAGTGGGTCTCAACCAGCGAGGCGATTAGCTAAGTAGTGTTATTTTTCGGCACGCTTGGGCATTACTTCCTGAAACATCTTGTTTGGTTGTCAAGCTATTCCCGATTGATTTTATCCAGCCAGTCGCCGAGTGTATCGGCATCAAGCTTCACCATGAAATCAGCCTTGTTTGTTACTTTTATTAGGGGATCCCCCCCCCCTGAATATTAGTCGCTATTCTACCGAATTTTCCGGTTTCAGGAAGTCGCGGGAGATAGTTATTTTTTGCAGTCACTCTAGCGAAGAACAGCTTTTGCTGAGAAGCACTCAGTTCCTTGATCATTAAATGCAGCTAACTTTATGTCTTCGTCAATATGTTTCCCTGTTAGTTGCAAAGTGTCCCCAAGA
>Ga0302127_10000773_pt1 | contig 18124 bp, 21 predicted proteins | sample CB4_SCM_MG_FD_204452 | JGI IMG/M metagenome (GOLD analysis project Ga0302127, IMG submission 204452) | Marine microbial communities from Western Arctic Ocean, Canada - CB4_SCM | ecosystem: Environmental > Aquatic > Marine > Oceanic | place: Canada: Western Arctic Ocean | collected 2017-09-24
TTATATAGGTCCTGGGTCAATTGTTGAAGACGGTGTATGCATAATGGGGCCGACTATCATTGGCGAAAACTGCGAGATCAGGCAAGGAGCCTATATTAGAGGAGACTGCCTGATGGGTGATCGTTGCGTGCTAGGTCATGCCAGCGAACTCAAAAATTCCATTATGTTAAACGATGCAAAGGCACCTCACTTCGCCTACGTCGGCGACAGCATCCTTGGCAATAACGTGAATCTCGGCGCAGGAACCAAATTATCCAATCTATCGGTGGCAAGCGAGAAAGAGTTATCTACAGGCCAAAGACCGACAATCAAGATCGTAATTGACGCGGAAGAAGTTGATACAGGGCTTGCCAAATTGGGAGCAATTATTGGCGACTACGCACAAACCGGGTGTAATGCAGTTACGAATCCTGGCACCTTGATTGGAAAAAATTCACTCGTCTACGCGAATACATCCGTATCCAAAGGGTTAATTCCGGAAAATAGCATTGTAAAACTTCGTCAGGTAACCGAGATAGCGACTCGGCGAATTGATTAGTTCTAACCGGCTCTTATCAAAACATGGCGAAGCAAAACCTAGTAAACCGACCTATTTATCCCGCAAAAACGGCGGGGCGAGTTTTTAACCCGCTGAAGGCTCTTATCAAACATGAATCGACACCATCCATCTCGAAGATTTTTTTGCTCCGCGACAGCGTGGCCGCTTCTGGCAGCTAAAGGCTCTCATGAATATTAAACATCTCCTGGATAAAGCTTTTTCAGAGGCATTAAGCAAACTAGCTGGAAGCGACGCGCCCGGCATAGTCAAACAGGCCCAGCGTGAAGAATTTGGCCATTACCAGGCAAATGGCGTGATGGGTGCTGCCAAAAAACTGAAAACTAACCCACGAGAACTTGCTGAAAAGCTAATCGATGACATTGGCCTGAAGGACACCTGTGTTACAGAAGTTGCCGGTCCCGGTTTCGTCAATATTCACCTTACAAACGACTTTGTCGCGCAGCAATTAAACAAAGTCATCAAAGATCCCTCTCTCGGTATTTCGCCTGCCGAGGTATCAAAAATAGTCGTAGACTATTCCGGTCCCAACCTCGCTAAAGAAATGCATATTGGTCATCTGCGATCTACTGCAATCGGCGACACATTGGTTAGGATTCTGGAATTTGTTGGCCACGATGTTATCCGTGCAAACCACGTTGGTGACTGGGGTGCTCAGTTTGGTAGTTTGCTGGCCTACATGGATCAACTACGGCAAACCGGTGAATCGCTATCAACTGAACTAAAGGATTTAGAAAAGTTCTATCAGGCGGCTAGTACACTTTTCAAGTCAGATGAAACCTTCGCTAAGACTGCACGAAGCTACGTTGTTAGATTGCAAAGCGGAGACAACGAATGTCTCTCCCTGTGGAATCAATTCATTGAAGAATCCATACGACATAGCCAGGAGGTATACGAAAAGTTCAACATCACCTTGAGCGTTGACGATATTCGCGCTGAGAGCGCCTACAATGATGTCTTACCTGTCGTAGTCCAGGAACTCGAGAAACAAAAATTACTCGTAGAAAGTGATGGTGCTAAGTGTGTTTTCCTGGATGGCTTCAGGGGCAAAGGTGATAAACCGCTTCCGGCGATTGTTCAAAAGTCCGACGGCGGCTACCCGTATATGGCTACAGACCTTGCTGCAACACGCTACCGAACTCAGGAGCTCGATGCAGACAAGGTACTCTACGTAGTTGGCGGCGAACAACGACTGCACTTAAAGCAGCTCTTCGCGGTCGCAAAAGCCGTAGGGTACATCCGCGAAGATCAGGAGTTTCTCCATCTTCCTTTCGGCGGGGTGTTAAAAGAAGACGGGGTGCGATTCAAAACCCGGGATGGTGCTGATGTAAAACTTATTGACGTGTTGGACGAAGCAATCAGTCGCGCGTTTAACGTTGTATCGGAAAAAAACCCAGCCCTATCGGAGTCAGACCGACGGGAAGTGGCGCGAGTTGTCGGCATAGGTGCGGTGAAGTATGCAGAACTCTCTAAAAACCGAACTACGGACTACATCTTCGACTGGGATACCATGCTCGCGTTTGAGGGAAATACTGCACCATACTTGCAATATACCTACACCAGAATCAGAAGTATTTTCCGTCGGGCAGGAATAGACAGCCTCGAAGGTAACATAGCGCTCGGAGAAAATGCCGAACTGCGACTCGGCGTGAAATTATTACAGTTTCCTGAAACTATTGAATCAACACTGGAAGACTACCAGGCTAACGTGCTGTGTAATTATCTGTACGAATTGTGCGGTTTCTTTAATACCTTTTACGAACAGTGTCCTGTCCTCGTCGCAGAAGAACCCAGCAAAACCAGCCGTCTTCTTCTCTGCGAACTCACCGCCAGGACACTTAGGCAGGGTCTAGGATTACTCGGAATTGAAACAGTAGAACAGATGTGAAGACCGCAATTATTGTTGCCCGATCGAAAAATAGCGTTATCGGAAATGGGCTTGACATTCCTTGGAAAGTTAAAGGGGAACAGCTAAATTTCAAACGGATCACCAAAGGTGGCACTTTGATAATGGGACGTAAAACTTTCCAATCTATCGGTCGGCCTTTACCTGGCCGAACAACCATCATCGTTTCGAGGAACCAAGACTATTCAGAAGAAGGCTGTACTGTCTGCGACTCCCTGGAAGAAGCATTCGAATTGGCCGATCAAGCACTAAAACCGGCATTTGTTGCAGGTGGTGGCGAGATTTATCAATTGGCATTACCTCTGGTGGACACAGTCCACATCAGCACAATTCAGGCAGACGTATCTGGTGATGTCCTATTTCCACCCTTTCCTACCGTTGACTTCACGTTGGCTGAAGAAGAGTTTTTTGAGTCGAATATCAATTACGTCTATCAGCGATATGAGAGAAACGCCTGATTACTCGTCCGTAATTTGTGCCATAGAATTACCGGGACACAATTCATCGTTCCGTCGCAAAGCCGCACACATATCGATGACCGGCATGGTATCAATGATGACGCGAGACGTGTTGCGTAAATGCAATTCAATCTGTCGGCCCGTCAAGGCTGGCTGCCTCTCCTTCATCAATGCGGCAATGCCTGACACATAGGCTGAGGCGAGTGAACTTCCGGTTCGAAACGCATAGGTAGCCCCAGGTGTCGTGGTGAGAATATCTGTACCTGGTGCAAGAACTCCATAGGGTCCATCTGTCGTTCCACTCAATCCAGAAGCGCTGACGGGAACACTGGCAGCCTGGGAAATACCTAGCGGAGTGCCAACGCCAATCACTTCTGTCATTGATGCGGGAAAAGAATTTCGACGTTTTTCGTCTCTGGCACTCACCAATACAATCCCCTGATCGCTGGCTGCCTTGAGTAAACTCTCGATAAGCGGATCACTCGGTCCAGACAGGCTCAAGTTAAGGATGTCCGGTTGTTGTTTAAGTACCGCCATTAACGCCTTCATTAAGCTAACGCTATCGCATGTCGCGGCCTGAGTTAACGTATCATGCCAACATGCCTTAAAAGCCATAAGCTTCACGTCTGGTGCCACGCCTACAATACCGAGATCGTTATTGGCAGTGGAAGCGATAATTCCTGCAACCGTAGTCCCATGTTCATCCTGATCAAACCTGATCTGGTCATGACTCACAAAATTATGTGAATAGATAACGCGATCCCTAAGTTCGGGGTGATCGCGATCAACGCCAGTATCAACGACACCCACAACTACGCCCTTCCCTGTGGCTAGTGTATGAATATGCTCAATGTCATCGTTATTAACAGTGTTCTGTAAGTCAAAATAGGGGTCATTGTAGGTGTGCAACTTGTAGGTCTTCACAGACTCTACGGTCTCAACACGTTCGTCTCGCGACAGTACCGAGATCAGATCGGTGAGTTTCGTCTTTTTCCCAATCTCAGCCACAACCGCCTGCAAGCCAAGCCTCTTGATCGGCCACTCAGCGATCTTGCGCAGGTTATGTAGCCGCAAAATATCCTGTACCGCGAGTTGAACCTTGACGTCTTTGGGATCTGTCATCTGATCGAGATCGGCCTTGGAAAAGTCGGTCGCTTCCTGACCTGGCTCAGCACTAATGGTAAATACCACCTGTAGCGCCATCAGTTCTTTCGGTGGCCGAGTGTCCACCGACGTACAGCCAACCATGAACAAACTGCACAAAACCATCGATTTCATTGCCATCGATGAAAGGCTGGAGATATTTTGCGCCCTAGGGGGCAACAAACGCCGCATCCTCTACACCATCAATAGTCTTGATTGAGTAAATGAATTCATCGTCAGTCATTTGATCCGGCACCGCTATATCGACGATATAAGCACCGGCACTGTCAGGGCCACTCACTAAATATGAGTTGGTATCAATCAGCGTCTGTCGCATGGTTTGTGCAGAAATAGGCTGCGCGAACGTAAGCGCGAACCGATGTGACACACCCGGTGTCGCAGTAACAGTAGATAGCATTTGGAATTCTTTCTGGTCTGAATTAATGGGCACAAGCGCAATAATCGCAGCAATGATTGACACACTGGCAGCGAGCCCAAAGCCCGGTAGCCAGCTTCGCTTCTTACCAAACCCGTGATCTGCTGTACTTTCCTTATTCAACTCTGCCGCTTCAATACGGGCCATCAACTTCCTGAATGAAAAGCGGTAATCCAGTAATGCCAGGCTGCCATCAACGATCAAAGTCTCCAGACTCTGAAGTCTATCTCTCTCTTTTTGACAATCAGTACACCCGGCTAAGTGCGACAGAACCAACGTCTGTTCTTTGCTACCTAAGCTGTCATTAACAAACCAAGGCAATAACTGCACTATTTTTTCGTGTTTCTTCCCCATGACCCTTCTCTATAAAAAATCTAATAAACTCTCAATAATCGACTCAATAACCGATCCGAATAACCCAATAGTTACTAGAGTAACTCCCCGAGCACTTTCTTACGGCTCCCCTCCTCAGGAGATGCTACATCATTGTACTCCTGCAATTGCGGCAAAAGTTTCGCCAGACGCCGCCTGGCATGAAACATTCTAGTTTTTACAGTATTTACTGGACATCCCATTGTCTCAGCGATTTCCTGGTATGAATAACCAAAAAAATAAGTCAATTCCACGACCGATCGCTGGTCAGCAGAAATCATATCGAGACCGCAGGTCAACCACTCCTGCAAGCCCAGCTTGCTAATAAGGTTTACAGACTCCTCAATGTCTTCATCAAGGCTATCCGCATGCTGATCAGGAACTGTACGAAGTTTGTCCAGCGCCTTAATACCCTTTAGGTAGGCGATGCCGGTAACCCAAGTGGAGACTTTGGATCTTCCCTGAAACTGATCAGCCTTCTCCCAGACCACAAACAACGTGTCGTTGACAACTTCCTCTACCATCTCAGGACGACGGAGCAAACGGTTTAGATAACGAGATAACTGCGGATAGAAACGCGTATACAACTTCTCAAATGCAGCTTTGTCCTTGACAGCAACGAGTTGAAGTAGCTTCAAGTTTTCTACGTCCTCGGGTCCTCGAGTCGACTTAAGTTCTTGAATTGACGTCAATAAAACCTCCAGCGAACATCGCTGATTAACATTACTGTAGTGGTGTTATAGCCCCAAAATGTTCAATTTTCACGGAAATTATAAGAAATCTGCTTCTCTTATGGCTAACTAGCCGCAAATAATCACGAAAATGTATAATCAATCAGACTTTTTTCATAATTTCATAATAAGTAGGATCAAACATGCGCTGGATACCCCTCCTTCTAGCATTGTATCCAATACAAAATCATGCCGATTTCGACATCAGTGCTGACGCATATCGACAAAGTGACTACGCAACCGCCATACAAATATTCATCCCATTAGCAGAAAATGGGGATGCCAGAGCGCAAACAGTCATAGCTTTAATGTACAAGTACGGAGAGGGTGTGGATCAGAACCTCAAAACCGCTTTCTCCTGGTATTTGCAAGCTGCGGAAAGGAACTACGCACCTGCCCAGTTTCACGCGGGGACTATGCTCGCTGATGGCCGGGGTGTCGATAAGAACCGGAAATCAGCAATCATCTGGCTTACCAAAGCTGCCGACGCTGGCTTCGAACGCGCAAAAGACAAATTACTTGAGCTCAACGCGGGCTCGGAAAAAAGTATCAAACCGGTTGCCAATCTCATCGAGTGGTCACGGAATTGGGATCTCGGTCTACCTGACGAGATTCGCTTTAATGAGCCGGAGTCAATTGCTGACGCTAAGTTTCGAATGCAACTGGGCACTATGAGTTCACACGACAGAGCTTCTGCACTAAGGCAGAGTCTAACTGAGGTGAATGCTTCGTTATTCGAAGGCCTGTCCCAGGCGATCACTGAAACAACACAATCAGATCCAGTATATCGGTTACAAGCTGGTCCGCTCTCGACTATCCAAACCGCCAGATTCTTTTGTGATCGCTTGGGACAGGATCCTGTAGTGAACTCTGGTTGTTTGCCTTTGCAAACGGCACCTTAATATGACCGTCGTCACATGCCCTAACTGTGATACGCCGTTACGCGGCCAGTATTATTCTAACTGCGGCCAACGCCAGAGTCGTTACGATCAAGTGTTTTCGCAGCTTGTTAGCGAAGTAATGGGGGATTTATTTCGTCTGGACGGCAGAGGATCAAAGACGTTGCTATTTTTACTCTTCCGACCTGGCCAACTCATCGTCGAATTCCTTGCCGGTGCACGGGTCCGGTATATCTCACCGGTCCGAGTCTATTTAGTAGCCAGCGTATTGCTTTTCCTGTTGTTTTCTATTGCCCCCGATCGGTCAGAGCAAATTGACGATGCTGACCATCCTGCGCTTAACGATGCAATCGTGGAGAAGATCATTCTTGATGGTGCAGACGGTCCCCTGACCCAGTACACGCAGGAACAAATACTCAAAATGGTGACGCTCGGAAAGTCGAATCCGCAATTACTGTTTGATCAGTACATTGATCTTCTGGCAATCATCATGTTTTTCCTGATTCCTATCTTCGCCTTATTCGTCAAAATTTTTTACTTAAAGAGCCCTTATTTCTACACAGAGCATCTTATCGTCTGCGTCTACCTGCAGAGCTTTATTTACATGACGCAAAGTTTGCTCGTGGTTACCGGATTCTTCGGAGGTGCGCTCGACTGGATTGCATTCGTCATTCAACTATGGCTACCCATTTATATCTTCATCAGTCTTCGCGTCGTGTATCAACAAAGCTATTTCCTCACTGTGTTCAAGTTCGTGACCTTAGCCACTGTATATTTCTCCCTTTGTATAGGGGCTTTGCTCTCGAGCTTTGTCTGGCAGGCGACAACCCTGTGAATCGTGAGCTCATCACCAGGCTGAGTGCATTGGGTGTGACCGAAGCGCAACTGAACGCCTGTAGATTACCTGAATTCGTGGAGGCCAAGAATCTGGTCCAGGCAGAAGACGATATGTTCTCTCGCATTCAGCATATGACTGCCGATACACTTCGTGCCTGGCAACTCATGAAAGAAGCGGCAGCGCAGGAGAACATTGTCCTGCTATTGATCTCTGCATTCAGATCAATCGATTACCAGTGTGAACTTATCAAGGGGAAATTAGCCGCAGGTCGGCTACTCGACGACATTCTTAAGGTCAATGCGATTCCCGGTTTTAGTGAGCATCATACGGGGAGAGCACTCGATATAAGCACGCCGAACTGTGAACCTTTAACAACAAATTTCGAAAATACAGATGCTTTTCGGTGGCTTACTGAACATGCAGATTGCTTTGGGTTTGTCATGAGTTTCCCCAAAGACAACAACAGCGGAATCACCTATGAGCCCTGGCACTGGGCGCTGAGTAACCCTGCTAACGAGTATGTTTCTTAAGCTTTGCAGCGATCAGCGCCTTTTGCTCATCGGTCAAGGCGGATTTCTGTAAGGGCTTCTCCTGTACTGCAAAGAGATATTTTTCCCGCACGACTTGACGAGCGCTGAACCCATCGGCCTTTAACTGACCATAACAATCATCAATCATATTCGGGTTACCGCAGATCAAAAAGTGATCTGTATCCGGATTGGGTGCAAAAGATTGGATGTGCGCGGTGACATATCCCTCGTGCTCATACGCTTCGAGGTCAGCTACCATTCTGCTATAGCAGACAACAAGCGTCAGCCCTGGCCAATCCAACCCCAACAATTCCTGTTGATATAAAAACTCAGAACGGTCTCTGACGCCAAAGAGCAAAATGACTTTCTGATTGCGATTCTTCAGTGCCGAAAGCATCGGCAAAAATGGCGCAATGCCAACACTGGTTGCCACCAGAAATAATCGCTCGGGTAACGTTTTGGGTATCAGTAAACGGCCATAGGGGCCCTTTACCTGGGTCTTTATGCCCGGTTCGCCCATGAACAAAAATTCGCTCGCCCTACCGCCTTCAACGGTGGAAACAACTAGGTCCATCTCGATCGGTTCTGCATCTGTCAAGTTACACAACGAATAGGATCGTTCGAACGATCCGCGGTGATCTTCAAACGTGAACCTAAAGAACTGACCTGGTTCATAGGACACAGCCCCAGCACCCGTCCGTCGGAAACGAAAGTCCATGGTGCTTGCTGATAAACGCCTGCTACGGGTGAGCACAGCCTCAAACTGATCAGACATTGCGTGTCTCAATGTTTTTCTTACCAGAATTATGACACAAGGATCTCTATAATCATCGACTCATGCCATTTGGCACAAGAGTCAGGGTGAATGTCAGCATCGAAGTTCGCAAGCTAAGTCTATGAGAGATTATTTCTTCAGACGGTTTTTACTCGTTCCACCGACATTACTCGGTGTCACCATCATTATCTTTGCGATTACGCGTCTGGTACCCGGCGGGCCCCTGGAAAGAGCAACCATGGAAACTCAACAGCTCAACACTACAACAGGTATCAGCACCTCGATCGCCGGTCAGAATATGGCACTGTCTGATGCGCAACTACAAAAACTCCGCGAATACTACGGTTTCGACAAACCAGTATTGGTGAGCTACTACGACTTGGTGGTACGAGTCATACAGGGTGATCTTGGCTCTTCCTATCGCTACAACGAGCCTGTGTGGGAGGTCATACGCTCCCGTTTCCCTGTCTCGCTTTATTATGGTCTCGTTACCCTCGTGATCACCTATCTGGTCTGTATTCCTCTGGGAGTCGTCAAAGCGATCAAACATCGTACTGTTATCGACAATATCAGCTCCATGCTGATCTTTGTCGGGTATGCCATCCCTGGATACGCGCTGGGGTCATTACACCCAGCGAACTGGATCTGATAAATAGCGGCCTTTTCATGTTGGAACTTTAGTAGAACGACCAAAAACTGGAAAACTACCAGATGGAACTGGTTTTGGTCGTTGGCCTGCTGGAGATCATTCTGATCTGGCCTATCTATACTGAAGGGCAGACCTTGTTGCGGGAAGACGCTAAGGCAGTTGTGTTAAATAACTATCCCGGCATTGAATCACCATTTGTTCGGATCGAGAAATATTTTCAGGACCACGGATTGCAGTGCGGGCCGGAAAATTACTCACCGTTTATCTGAAATGTGTTGAGTACGAAGAACTCATACCCCTGGTCTTTTTAAACCAGAAATAGCATTTTGACCCCAAGGGGCTCCCGGAGGTCAACGAAATCATACCTGGATAATTTAGCTGACCAATGGCTGAAAAAACATCCGAAAACGACCTCGGGATCACCGTATCCTTATGATATATATAAGGTTTAATTGAAAATAATAGCGGCCTTGAGAGACTTATTCACACCAGAATAGCTCCTAAAATCGTCAATTAGACACTTGCTAGTAAGTGCACCGGTTTACTCAGCGCGAAAATTAATAGACAATTCACGAGAAATGGCGCCTAAAGACCCACAAAATAAGAACTTTATCTACCAAAAATAGCTTCTCGCAGAAGTTGTTATACGGTACGATTTGTTAGTTAAGGTCAGGCGAGATTACAGCTGTAGTTACTTGCGCGTCTTACATCGGCGAATCGTCCTATAGAAAATGAATAAATCGGTTACGGAGCAATTATTTATGAAGTCTTTCCTTCAAAACATCGCACTACTGACTGCAGTTGTGTTAATCGCAAGCTGCGGCGGCGGTAGTGGTACAGCAGTTGACGTAGTCCCCGTCCTTCCTGACCCCCCCCCAAAAAGTGGGGTTAATGGTCAAGTCATTAAGGGACCTGTAGTAGGTGCTACGATCTCTGTTTCTGACGCGTCCGGTGGTTCAGTTGGACTCACCGAAACTGTAACGACTGGTGAGGACGGCTCTTATTCTGCGTCTTTCACAGTTCCAGCCATCGAGGCCGGTATAACTACTCCCATCACGATCACTGCTACTGGTGGTAACATTACTTGCGACTGGAATGTTGACGGTGACGACGACTGTGGTGTTGGTATTAGCTTTGGCTCTACTTATCCAGCACCGGCTGGTTTCAAACTTTCTGGATTTAGCACCATCATCGCGGGTGACAATGAAGAAACCGTCCTCGTCAACATCAACGTGGCTACAGATCTTGCTGTACGACTGGCAGGTGCCGGAGCTGGCGATGATGCTGTTGCAGCTGCAGAGGCTCAGGTACTAGGATTGATTCAAGTGGCAACCGGTACAAATCTTTCGGGTGTTAAACTTAGGACGCTTGTGCTGCCCGACCTGACGGCGGCAGCCAGCGCAGCCTTGAGCGAACAGGAATTTTCCATTGCATTGTTTAGTGCGGCGGTTATTGGGCAAGTTGGTAACAATGATCTAGTGGACATTCCAGCGGTAATCACCTCAATTTTCGAAGGGATTACTGTAGTCAATGGCAACATCTCAATCAGTGGCACATTGCTCGCACGAATGGCAACTCAAGTTAGTGTTGGCGCAGCGGCCATACAAGCACAATTCGACGCAGCAGGTGTCGCAGCACCCACATTTATCGCAAATATTGAAGCGAATTCTGCAGGCAATGCAGCACTATTTTTGTTAACTGGTGATCAGCAGGTAACCGTTTCAGCACCCCCGGTGCCTGGCAGTGACGATCCACTTGATCAGACCAAGACATTCGTTACCTCTTTAAGTGCGGTCATTAACTCACTACTGACCACAACCGGCGCACAGGGCTTTGGTGGCACACAGCAAGGCGCAACCGAAATGTTCGCTGATGAACTGCATGCTGTTTCTGTGCTCGGGTCAGGCGCTTCAACTTCTGCATTCTCGCAATTACTTAACGCTGTCATGGACTCAGAAACCGCACTAACCGCTGGAGGCTCTGCAATGCTTACTGGTGATAATGTTTCAGGTACGCTAACGCTAAGTGACGACGAAGCAACTACCACCTTGACGGATGCTTCTTCATCGTGGACCGATGGAGATATCGCCGTCATACTGACTCTTCCAAGTGGCACCCACATGAATGATCGTGCCGCTGGCTCGTTATCCGGCACAGGAATCACGCTGACGACATCGCAGGGTGAAACCTTGTTACAAACGTTCACAGGTGGCTTAAGCATGACTTTTTCTCCGGAAAAGGATGATCTTGGGCTCAGTGCTATGACGTTCAATGGGTCGATTACTACAACTGGTACCGCAGGTACATTCTCACTCGATGTCGATTTGAGTGACCTGACTGGATCAACAGCACCAGATAGTGATACCAGCGACATCGCCGGAAACTACACCGTGACCTTGTCTTTCGACGATCTTGCCGTGTCACTTAATGGTGTGCTCCGCGGACTCAACCAGGAGTTCTCCATTACTTCAGGTGGCGATACGATTTGGGGAACTGTAACCCGTGAAGGCGACATTGATACCGACACACTCACCGATATGACAACAACGCTAACACTGGTTCTCGATTTATCGGGATCCGGCGAACTCGTTAGCGGGACCTTTACCGTAGGTGGCGAGCAAACAGCTACCTTAGATAGCGATGGCGTAGTCTTCTACTCCGATGGATCGGTTCAGGCATTACCTGCAGCAATATTTTAATCGCTGCAATAGAAAAAGGGCGATTTACTCGCCCTTTTTTTTATCTGTTAAAAAGTGATTATTCGACATCGTAGCGCCGTACTGTGTATCCGTGGCACGGAAATGCTGGTCATCGAGCTTCAAGATCCGAGCAGCAAGACTCGTTTCTGGTCGTTACCCGGTGGCGGAATCGAGCCACACGAATCATCCGAGGATGCAGCAGTCCGAGAGGTCCTGGAAGAAACTGGTTATGAGGTAATCCTTGATACCGAGTCACAACTGAATACCCGTTATCAATTTCATTGGGACAACAAAGATTACGACTGTCATACCACGTGGTTTCTAGGATCACCGGGGCCCAGTACCCCTCTACCAGTTGACGATGCTGACTTTTTGCTAGGTCACATGTGGACACCGGTGAAGGACTTTGCAATATTGTTCAGAGAACATTCAGATATCTTGAATCCCGTAAAGTCCCTTTTACGCTATCGAAATTAAAATAGATTTGTCGCGTATAATAGTCTTCAAATTCGCATTGAGTTTACAACCTTGAATATAAAACAAAATATGGCTGCTATCATCCAAAAGGAAGCAGATGCAATCAGCGGGATCAACGTCAGCGATGCATTTGAAGATGCCGTGAATGCTCTGCTTAGTTGTAAAGGTCATATCGTTACCACAGGGATCGGTAAAGCCGGCTATATCGCCAACAAGTTTGCGTCAACCCTAGCATCTACCGGCACACCCGCCTTCTTTATTCATCCTGCGGAGGCCGGTCATGGCGACATGGGGATGATCACGGAAAATGACTTGATCGTTGCTTTTTCAACCAGTGGAAAGTCAAACGAAGTGATTGAGATGCTACAGATTGCTAGAGGGCTTGGCATCGAGAGTGTCGTAGGTATAACCTCTCACACCGAGTCACCATTGCGAGATCTAAGCAAGATCATCTTAGATATGGGACCGGATATCGAAGAACCATGCCCTATAAACATTACACCCAGTGCGACCACAGCTGTCATGCTGGCAATAAGCGACGCAATCGCGCTGACGCTGATGCAACTCAAAGGCTTCACCAAAGAGGACTATGGTAAACGCCATCACAGTGGCTATCTTGGTAGCATTACCCGCGACAATGATTCATGAATCCAGGTACCAACATCGTAGACCCGGCAAGGCTGGCACAGAAATATGTTGATGCTGTACGTGAAGAAATAACCAGAGATTCGCTAAAGATTCGTGTGCTGGGCCTTATTGCAACTATAGACGAACCATCGCTCGCTTACGCCCGGGCAACCAAAAAAAAATTCAACAATGTCGGTATTGATTACGACTTACAGCACGTTGAAAGGCTAGACCTTGAAAAGGTTATTTTGGATGCCAACCAAGATCACACAATTCATGGAATATTTGTTTACTACCCTGTTTTCCAAAACCAGCAAGATGACTACCTTCGTAATCAGGTTAACTATAGAAAAGATATTGAAGCCGGTAGCATTTATTGGACTCAAAAACTTTATACTAACGACCGTCATGCAAATACAGACAGCGAGCAAAAGGCGCTGCTACCTTGTACCCCGCTTGCAATCATTAAGCTACTAACGGAAATTGGGCGCTATGATGAAAATGTAGAACGACCCATTAATGATAAAACAGTCACGATTTTCAACCGCAGCGAAGTCATTGGCCGACCTCTTGCCATGATGATGTCAAACGATGGCGCAAGAGTTTATTCTTTTGACATCAATGGACCATTGCTGTTTAAGAACGCCATACCTGAGGAAACTGATATCACCAGAGCTCAGGCCTTGATGGAATCCGATATCATTATCACTGGAGTGCCCAGCGCTAAGTTTAAGAAGATTTCCACATCAGAATTTCGCGACGGTACCCTATGCATTAATTTTTCAAGTATCAGCAACTTTGAAGAAGATGTGCAGGAACATACCGATGTTTTCATTCCGCGAGTCGGTCCAATGACAGTAGCCATGTGCATTAGAAATACATTGCGTCTATATCGAAATTTACATGAGTAGCGTTGCGCCATGACCGAGCCTGCAAAACAGACCGTTGAAGAGTTTCTTTCTGCGCTTGCCGCCAGATCATCTACTCCCGGTGGAGGTAGTGCTGCAGCAATTACAGGCGCTGAGGGTGCAGCATTATTGGGCATGGTCTGCAATTTCACTGATGGAACCTCAAACGCCAAAGAGCAGTGCCTCGGTTCTCAAAAACGCTTTGTCGAGCTCGCAAACCAGGATATAACCGCCTTTGACAACGTCATGGCACATTATAAGTCACCTGATAGCGAAGCCTTTCAAATAGCCGTACAAGAGGCAATTTCAGTTTCACTCAATATTATGCAGGAAGCATGCAAACTTGTTCCTGCAGCAGAACACCTCATGCACAATGGTAACCAAAACCTGATTACCGATGTAGCCATTGGGGCAAGCTTGCTCAAGGCCGCCATCGACAGTGCACATGTGAATGTACTGATCAATTGTCAATCCAGCAGCGAATCCAGTGAAGCAAAAGATATCGCGAGAAATTTCACCCTGGCAGGTGCAGGGTTCACTGGCGTGTATAACCAAATTCAAGATAGTCTCTAATTGAGATAACCGGGCCTGGTTCTTATTCTGGCGGTATTCGGCTGTAGCGGTACTACTCACTCACCGGCACGAGATAGCCAGCTCCTGGGCGGTTTTGAACTGAGCGCCACTCTTTTCGTGCGCGACCACCAAAATCACGAAGCAATCCACTTCTTACGATCCGGCCTACCACCACGGTACGATGTTGAAAGAACTTCCAGCAACTGTAATTCAAATAACAACGAACGACCTGATGGTCGATAACTAGATTCCGCTTCTGCAATCTCTCTTATGCCCTGATCTGATACCTGCACTGCAACACCAGTGACCTGAAACTCTCCACTACTGCCAGAACTGTCGTTCATAGCGCAATGCAGACAAAAACAGCCGTTATCCTGTAGATCCCTAACCTTTTGTGAATCAGGTTCAACAAAAACAAAACAGTGCGCTTCACCGATGATCGGGGTTACGGGATGCGTCCGTGGTCTACCATCATTTCGCACCGTCGCAAGGTAAGCCACCTTTCCGTCCAGGCGTTCTTTTCCAAACTCGGCCATCTGCGGAACCGCTTCACGTAATGCCAGCCAAGACACAGAACTCATACGTATTCCTTATTCATCAGTTTACTCTATCGTTTTTGACGGATACCCCTTGGTCGATACTGACGCCAAGTATTTTCGCCAGTTCACCCAGATGGGCTGCGTAGTTACGCCACCGGTTGCTAGACGTTTTGTAAATGTGTTGACGAACCTGCAAGAAACTCGCAGTTTTCACTTCTCTCGGGGTCTCATGGAAATTCAAACACGCATCCTCAAATGGCAGGCCACAAAAATCCAGCATTCTCCTAGTTTCACGCTCTGGACCTTCAAGCAAACTCTCATAGCGAATGGTTTGAATCTTATCAGGAAACATGACATCCCAATGTTCCATTAACCTATTGTAGTCATTATAAAAATGACCCAGCTTAAGCATATCGAAGCTGTAGTGTTGTCCTTTGGTAAAATTTTGAAAGAAACAGGACAAACAAGTATCAAAAGGATTCCTAACTGTATGGATGATCCGTGCATTGGGGAAAAGACGAAAAATAAAACCCGCATATTGAAAGTTCAAACGATGCTTATCTACCACTCTTACATAGCGCTCAACATCAACAACCCGTGAAACCCGCTCCAAATATTGTTTAGCGAGCACACTATATCCTTGTGTGGGCATGCCTGAAATACAGTTTGGGAATGCCTGTCGAACTCGACTAACCTCCTATGCCGCTGCAGCAATGTATTTCATATCATTGAGTTCACCAGCCCCCTACACTTTATTAGCTGCAGGCTCATCGCCTCTTTAAGCTTGACGAGTGTCGTGGACATTATTGACCGGGGTAGCTCAGTTGAGCAATACCACCAACTTTCGCCGTTGCACTTGATTCAGCGCCTGACTTTAATTTTATGCGCAATGGTACTGCCTCACCGGAAATAAAAGGTTTCTGCAAACCCATTAACATCACATGTAGACCCCCAGGCTCAAAGTCCACTTGTGTACCTGCTTTGACCAGAATCTCATCAGCATGCAACATGCGAGTCATACCGTCTATATTAACAGAGCGATGCAACATGGCTGACTCCGCCAGTTCACTAGTGATTGAAACTACAAACTCATCGACTGCACTACTGTTGATCAGAGAGCCGTATACCGCAGCAGTTGTCATCCCGCCGGGCGTTGCCCTGAGCCACGCGTTCTCTAGATGAATTCCATCCGCAAACGCACTCTGACAGCACAGCAACATTGATAGTATGAATCGCACCATTCGCATCTCGATATCCAAAAACTGATTATATCATCTCACAAATAACTAAACGTTGGGTTGGACCTGTGCCTACCATGTCATAGACTTGCGGGCGAAATCCTTAGACCATCAACATGACAAACGTATATAACCTTTTCTCGTCTGGGGCCAAACTGGGTACGTCCTTCATTAAGGACAACCAGGGAAATACACGTTACTTCTACGATCAGTTCGACTCTTTGACATCACAGTACGCCAACCTGTTAAGTACATCAGGCATTAAGGCTGGTGATCGAGTCATGGTACAGGTAGAAAAGTCCCCAGAAAGTCTGCTTTTCTATTTCGCCTGTTTGCGATTTGGCTGTATCTATCTGCCTCTCAACACTGCATATAAAGTCGACGAACTCGCCTATTTTATCAACGATGCTGAACCGACTCTTATACTTTGCGGCCCTAAAAGAGAATCGCTGTTTAGGCAACTCAGTAGCGCCAAAATTTTCACCCTCGATAACGAAGGCAGGATCAATGCCGACCTCGATGATCAAATTTTCGACACAGCAGATCGTCTTGCGGATGACGTGGCTGTCATCATCTATACCTCAGGTACGACTGGCAGGCCAAAGGGTGCGATGATCTCCCATGGCAATATCGAAAGTAACAGCAAGGTCCTTTCAAAAAGCTGGGGATGGCAAACCAATGATGTCATGCTGCACGCCCTGCCTATTTATCATGTACATGGATTGTTCGTAGGTTCACATCTACCTGTAATGAATGGCAGCCCCATTACGTTTCTAAATCGATTCGATGCCTCTGAAATCATTGCATTACTGCCTAAGAGTACGGTCTATATGGGCGTGCCGACAAACTACACTCGATTGCTGGCACAACCGGAACTCGCCAGAGAGTCCTGCAAAAACATACGACTCTTCATCTCTGGGTCGGCGCCACTTTTGACCCATACTTTCAATGATTTTAGTGAGCGGACCGGGCACACCATTATCGAGCGTTACGGTATGTCGGAAACAGGGATGAATACCAGCAATCCCCTTACAGGAGAAAGAAAAGGTGGCACAGTAGGGCCTCCCCTTTCCGGCGTCACCTGCAGGATCGTTGATGATCAGGGAATTCAGGTGGCCAAGAACAAAACCGGACACCTTGAGCTTAAAGGTCCCAATGTCTTTACCGGATATTGGCGCATGCCCGAAAAAACTGCTGCGGAATTTTCTTCCGATGGCTTTTTCAGGACCGGGGATCTGGCAAGCCAGGATGAGGATGGCTACATCTCTATCGTCGGCAGGAACAAAGACCTCATTATCTCCGGAGGACTTAACGTCTACCCAAAAGAGATCGAAATGTTGCTTGATAATCTGGATGGGGTCGCTGAATCCGCTGTGATTGGCTTACCTGATCCCGATTTTGGTGAGGCCGTTTCAGCCGTTATCGTCACCGATGGCACAAAGAAGCTCCAACCGACAGATATTACGGCATATGTTAAGGAGAAGGTTGCCAACTTCAAAGTCACTAAGCATGTGTTTTTCGTCGATGAGCTGCCCCGAAATGCCATGGGTAAAGTCCAGAAAAATAAACTCCGTGAAATGTTTACCTAAGGAAGGGCTGATTAATTGAATTTTTTTGTGAGGGCAAGACGAACTCGCACGCAGAAAATCTGCGAATATGCTTTTAATTCGCGATGTTTCGAGTACGGGTTCAACGCAGTCGTCGCAGAAAAAGGCTTTAATCAGACATTACTAGCCGGCCGAAGATCAAACACATGCTAGAATATCTGCG
>Ga0302127_10000774_pt1 | contig 18113 bp, 14 predicted proteins | sample CB4_SCM_MG_FD_204452 | JGI IMG/M metagenome (GOLD analysis project Ga0302127, IMG submission 204452) | Marine microbial communities from Western Arctic Ocean, Canada - CB4_SCM | ecosystem: Environmental > Aquatic > Marine > Oceanic | place: Canada: Western Arctic Ocean | collected 2017-09-24
CATTCAGGTGCAAACCACGCCAAAAACGCGAATGGAAGAGCAAGAACCATTGCTAATAACACACCCGACATACCGGCAAGATAAGTATCAGCAACACTCTGACGACCAACCGCACGAGCAACACGTATAGTTGTTGCACCAGCCATACCTATGGCATTCATATAAACCAAGGTCAGTATGGTCATCGTCGTCTGATGGGCTGCCAGCGCATTAGCTCCAAGATAACCAGCAAGAAAGACTACCGCAGCGAATGATGTGCTTTCCACACCCTGCCCCAACCCCATTGGAAAACCCAGCCGCCGGAGCCGCCCACCCATTTCAGCGCCGACAGTAGCTGCCTGGCGAAACCAGCGGGAACATGAAATCATGATACCATAAGAGTCATCACCGCGCGCCAACACCCAAAGCATATATGCGAGCACAACACTGAATGCGACCCAGCGCAATATTGAAGAGGTTACAATGGCTGCAACCGCGCCACCAGGCTCGGCGAGACCAAACCAACCAAGTACGAATATACCGTTCAATATTACATTCGCCACATTCACACCCAGCATAGCGAACATGCCTACCCTCGGATGGCCGCAAGCCTCAAGTGTCAAGCTGGTTGCTATATAAAGTAACATGCCGGGAATTCCGACGCCAAACGCGAACGAGACCGCCGCACCGTGATGAGATATATCTGGATCCTGACCGATAAACAGATAGAACGTCTCAGCAAAAAATGAGATGACGAGTAAAAATACACCCAGGATAAGTGCGTGAACGAGGCTCGCCCGCCATATGTTCCCAACATTGGCTTGTTCGCCTGCGCCAATCGACTGAGAGACAAGAACGACAGTTGCCTGCAGCGCCCCTATACAAACGATCATTAGCGTGATCATCGGGGTCGCACCAAGCCCCATATATGCCAGTTCCCGCGCACCCGACCATCCGGTCATGACGACGTCAACCGTAGCCATGATTAATATTGCCGAGCGGGCAACTATGATCGGGATGGCAAACGCCAAAGTGCGTCGCAGGTGATAGGTGAGTGGCTGTCTCTCACCGATGTAAAATTCACTGCTCAAAAGCATCGTTCCGATCGTCTAAGGCTATATATTATCAGGCTAATTCTCATCGCCCCTACTTTCGACCAATCCAAAACCGCATAAAGCTGGTGTAAGATATTTGCGTGAAGACATTCTATAGGCGTAGATCATCTGAAAGACGGCGCACGCAACCCTTCCATTAAATTATTTTGGCACCACTGCCGCATAATTGGAGCATCAGCCACATGAGGTCAGACGTGCACACGCAAAGTCGCCACTTGCCTACCAGTTTATGATCTCTTACCTCTCGAACTTATTCGACCGACTACCTCGGGCGACCGGCGCAGCATTGATTATGATTTTCGTGGCGATGCTGATATCATTGATGCATGCGGCAATCAGAATTACCACAAGCGAACTCCACCCATTTGAAGTCGCTTTTTTCCGCAACTTTTTTGGATTTCTAGTTCTATTCCCAGTGCTGATGCGAACGGGTCGCTCTGCATTGCAGACATCGCGCTGGCCAGCTCATTTGCTGCGTACGATGTTTCAGTTTATTTCGATGACCGCTTTCTTTTTTGGAATTTCAATGTTGCCTCTAGCGAAGGCTTCCGCACTCATGTTTACCGCGCCACTGTTTGCCACCATTTTTGCCGTATTTATTTTGGGAGAGAAAATCAGAGCGCGGCGGGTGAGCGCTCTGGCGCTTGGATTTATTGGTATGTTGATCATCGTGCGGCCTGCAGGCGGCACGATTGATCTTGGTTCTATATTGATAATTATTGCGGCAGCCGGACTTGCGTGCATGTTGATCTCAATCAAATCGCTTTCAGATACCGAATCAAGTCTTTCTATTACCGCCATCGGATCCATGATGATGACAGTGATTTCGATTGGTCCTGCCATCATGATCTGGCAATGGCCGACGATTGAGCAATCCATCTGGCTGTTTATGGTTGGTGCGATCGGATCGCTAGCGCACTATCTGGTGGCACAGGCGATGTCGCGGGCCGAAGCATCTGAACTTATGTCGTATGACTTCACCAAGCTAGTTTGGGCAAGTTTCCTTGGATTTTTGTTTTTTTCAGAGATCCCGTCCTGGTGGACGCTGGCAGGAGGTTTGCTTATCTTCTCCAGCACCGCTTATATCGCCTATCGTGAAACTAGAATTGGTAAGGTTGCCATCACCGAAGAGAGTGTTAATGAACGTTTCTGAAACCTTGCATTTCTGACAAACAGATACGATCTCACATACCATCAGCTGAAAATTATCTTCAAAAATGTTCCTGATAGAGGACCACTCATTAGTGTTTAATAAAATTTTCATGTTCAAACAGACGGTCTGCATAGACAAAACAGCTCGAGTAGCGCAAAGAAGGCGTCATATTCTATCGATCGGAGAGACATCTAATGAATGACAGAACACTCAAAGGTCTCGTTGGCGGCATCGTTATTGGTATTATTGTCACCACGGTACTAACTATTGGAACAGGCTTTTCGATTCCACAGGGCGAAGCTGACAGGCAGTCAAAGGAAGCTACCAAGATAGCTCTCGTCAATGCTTTTGCAGATATTTGCTTCGAGAACTATAAGCTTGACGAAGACCGAGAAATTCATTTGGCAGCTTTGAAGAAGCTCGAGGTTTATCAACAACGCAACTATATTTTGAGTCGTGGTTGGTCGAAAATGTTAGGCCAAGAGATACCCTACCGCGACACTTCCGATGAATGTCAGTTGCGAATTTTTCCTGATGGGCATGTGCCGGAGAAGTAAACAAACCGCGTAAATCGGAACGAAGGCATTACCCACAATGTTGGGCTTAAGATAGTGCTTACGCTGCTTAAGGCTGATTTCTAAAAAATCTGGTTTTATTCTTCATTACCCCAGTATAAGGCCAAGATTTAAGGAGCGAGTGGATCACGTAGTAGGTTCCCTCATTCTAACTAATATAGAATATACCATGGTTAATTTGCTCTTCCGAGGGCAAATTTTCCTGGTATAGCTATATTGTACTGATAAGTAGCTCCTTATCTCATTAAATTCCGCTACTTACGTAGCAACAAGAAGACCCTCACCAAGGTTGAAATTTCATTAGCTCGGCAGCGCGAAAACGACGAGCAATCAGACCAAAGCTGACTAACATCCATTCATTTGTCTTAACTTGCCTGTAATTCAACTGGTTTTCCAGTTTGCGATGAGGTGACAATGGCTTCTAGCAGCGCAATATTTGCGACCATCTCTTCTGGTTTGATGCGGTATTCGCTTTTTCCCGCAACGGCGCTGGCCCAAGATTCAAAATTCATCCGCACAACATTAGCGACTGGATGCAGCGACACATTGCGCTTGCCTTCATGATCACAAACAATCATTTCGGCCGGGTCGTCGTGATCTACATTCGAGACCTCACGTAACTCTATCCAACCACGATCACCGAAAATGGTCATTCGCCCATAAAATGGAGTGGTGATCAACACCGTGAGAAGGCCCGTGATTCCGCTTTCAAAAGTGATGTGGACGGCAACGGTATCAGTGTTGGGCGGATCAAAAGCAATGGAACCTGTGCGTGCAAAAACCGTTTTCGCCGGCCCAACTAGCGACACCAAATAGTCGGTCAGGTGTATTCCAAGCGCGGTCATCCCTCCAGCTGGGGCATCGCTGTCGTTTAACCGCCAATTTCCAGGCTTAAGATTGGCAAAAATATTGTGCGAGAAATTGGTCTCTACGTGGAGTAGTTTTCCAATCGCACCACCACAGATCAACGCATGGGCCTTTTCCATCGCAGGCTCCCAGCGCCGTTCATGACCAAGGCCGAGAATGACGCCAGCATCCTTGCAAGCTGCAATCATTCGCCGCGCGCCGCTGGCTTGCAACGCAAGAGGTTTTTCACAAAACACATGCTTTCCAGCCCGCGCTGCCTTGATAACTTGCTCTTCATGAATCGAATGTGGTGTGGCCAGGATGACGGCATCAATTTCTGGATTTGCTAGTATCTGCTCAAAATTATCCGTGAGCACCATGGAATTTTTATCGGAAAAATCCCTCAGCATATCCTTGAGCGGATCCATACCATGGGTCACGGTTATAGTATCGCTTTCACTCAAACATTTCGTGATCTGTTTTCCCCACCAACCAAGTCCGATAATAGCTGCACGCATATTGCCCTCTCCCGTATAATTATTATATCAGAATAAGTTCACGCACAGCTCTCGGCAACAACCGACTCACCAATCCCGAGCTTTGCACCAAAATTTGTTCAATAAGAAAAACAGCTGAGCGCATGAGCAACAAAATTAATCTCGGTTTCAGGCCAAGTGAAGATCCTTTCGAAGTGGACCATGGCGGATTTTATCGGCGATGGCTGTCCATGATCGACGATCATGATGAGTTGAAGGCACATGTTGCCAAAGTGACAGCGACAACCGAGGACCAGTGGCTTCCGCTTTGGTGCGGGATTGCCAAACGCTATGAGAACCAAGGCGATAGCCAGGAAGCTGCGGGAGATATCAACGCTGCACGAAAATCATTCCTGACCGCCAAGTCGTATTATTCCATAGCACGTTATCCAGGCGCCATCACTCCCAACAAGGCCGCAGCCTGCTCTGCCATGGCTCGCGCCTACCAAAAAGCATGTGCCCATCTTGATCCACCACTCGAGGTGGTTGACGTGGTGTGCGATAGCAAAACAATCCGTAGTCATTTCCGCGCTCCCAAGGGGACCAAACCGACAGGTGCAGTTCTCATCATGTGCGGATACGACATGTTCAAGGAAGACCGTGGGTGGGCAAGCGATTTTGCTCTCGATCACGGTCTTGCTGCCCTGGTGATGGACGCGCCGGGAACGGGAGAGAACTCGTTTGCCTGGGATCCGGCATCGGTAAAAGCGTGGATGGCTGCGATTGACTATCTCGCCGCACGGCCGGAAGTGGATGAAAATCGCATCGGCGCCTTTGGTATCAGCCGGGGCGGATATTCGGTGATGCAACTTGCCGGCGCATACCGTGAAAAAGTTCAGGCCGTTGTAGCTAATGCTGGCCACCCATTCGGTTACGAGATGACCGATAAGGAATTGCAGAACTTTGTCGATGCGCGTAATGCGCGCGCCAGCTTTATTTTCGGAGCACCAGGCGATAAAACATCCTTTGAAACGTGGTCGATCGAGTACGAAAAATCCCTATTTAAAAAATGGGCACTTTCAGAGCTCGGTATCCTCGACAACATCACCCAGCCGGTTCTTATGATCAACGGAAAGCACGATCATCTTGCCCCTGTGGGTAATATATATTTTATGCTTGAAAACGGGCCGGTTGGTACGCGCACTTCACGCATCTATCCAGATGCTGGCCACTGTGCCTTCAAGCATTATAATGACTGGGGACCGGCTTCATTCGCATGGCTTGCCAAACACCTCAGCTGATCATTTTCTGCATCTATCTGCCATCTAGAATTGCATCAGCAATCTTTTCCGCCAGCATCATAGTCGGAAAATTCGTGTTAGCGCAGGGTACAACCGGAAAGATTGAAGCATCTACAACCCTCAAGCCGTCGACCGCATAGACCCGCCCGGTACTGTCGGTGACAGACATCGGGTCGCTCGCCTCCCCCATGCGGCATGTACACGAGGCATGCCACACACCAACCGCTGATTTGCGCACAAAATCCTCCAGCACATCATCATCGTGCATCAAAACATTCAACTCCGGGGCCTCCAGAATTAGCTTATCAATCAGCATCTTTCGTAAAGCATTAGGACCATCGAGGAGTTTGGCAACTAGGCCCGTCAACATACGATTATGCAACGTAACCTGCCCGACCTGGCGTACTTTTTCACCGTATACTGCGCCAAAGACTTCATGAGCTACAGCCTGTAGTGCCGAGCTTTGGTGAATGAGCGCCATCTTGCGAAAACCTGCCATAAGCCGATGAAGATCTCGGGTATCGGACAGAAGATTAAAGTTTACCTCCGGTTCATCGCGCCAGTCAGCACTAGCTAGCTTTACCTCGCCCGCTTCGGAGAAGGTACGATTTACGAAGATAATCATGGCCGCTATCTGATCGCCAATCGCGTGCCATGCTGTCTTCGAACACACAGCCACATACATATCACCTTGAGGTGCATCCTCAAGACCAGAGGAATAGCGCAGGCCACAGAGAAGGTGACGCCGGGTATTGTCATTAGCCCGCGCCTCGGGGCGCAGGAATGAAGCTACCATCATAGAAGGATGATCCATCAGCCGCTGACCAATTCCTTCCACATTGGCCAGGACTGGAATACCGAGATCCTTCAAAGCCAACGCCGGTCCAATCCCAGCCCGCATCAGGTGAGCGGGCGAATGAATAGCACCAGACGACATGATGATTTCACTGCCCCTGAACTCATGATCTTCGCCCTTGATACGGGCCACCACGCCAACGCATTTACATCCTTCAAACAAAAGCCGGATTACCTGAGTTTCAGTGCTAATGGTCAAATTATCTCGAGCTCTGGTGGCTGAATCAAGATATCCGACTGCAGCAGAGACACGGCGTTCATAAACGTTCGAGCTAGTAACGGGAAAATAACCATCTTCGAACAAACCATTTTGATCAGGAAGAAACTTGTATCCGGCATCGGCAAACGCCTCGCCTGAGGCCTTGGCATGACCGTTCCACAGAGTAGGAAAAATCCGTGAGACCGGTATGCGCCCTTCTTTGCCGTGATATTCACCGTCAAAATCCATATCCCGTTCGACTTTACGAAAATATGGCAAGACATCGTCCCATCCCCAACCGGAGGCGCCGCGGCGGACCCACTCATCATAATCGTTAGGTGCACCGCGATTGGCAACCTGGCCATTAATCGAAGATCCACCGCCCAGAACACGCGCCTGTTCATATTTTCTCAGCGGCGCCGATCCTTGAGGATTATTATTAGAGCGTGCTTCAGTGGTAACTTTGAGATCGGTCCAGTGAAATCTGGTGTCCAGATAAGCGGTCCCTGGATAGGAATCAAGGATGACTTCGGGCACCTGGCCTGGCGGAGTATCAGGGCCCGCCTCGCATACAAGCACTTTATTTGTACTTTTGGCCGATAGACGATTAGCTAGGACAGATCCGGCAGATCCTCCGCCGACAATGATATAATCGTAAATCATGAAACCTCTTCAAAATGTTCTACTCTGCCACTCATTTAACCAGCATCTAACACCACCCATGCCGGTGATGTCAGTATACGGCGTATACCAGTTATGGATAATGCCATGCTCAGCAACATTGAATGCATGATCACAGAGTGCTTTTAGGTCAGCAAATCATCCAGTTTAGACCGAGACCGCTGAGCTATATGTCAGGGTTTATGCGGATCCGCTGCATTAAAGATCAGATCAAGTGAAAAGATTATCAGATGTCTAACACCCCCTATCCTGCCTATATGCCAAGTCATGGTTATATGACCGAAAAGATCCAGCGGGGGTATATCGCCGCTGCGATGAAAGACAAAACGCTTCCTGAAAATGCCTATAGAATGCCAGAGATCGTGACGCTTAATGCCTCTAAAAACCCATCCAAGCCCATTCAATTTTGGCAATTATATTCGGTTCTGGGCCAAAAGCGAATTGTGAGGATCATACAAAATTTTTACCAGAGGGTCTATCGAGACGAACCTTGGTTTCGGTCTGTTTTTGCGCGTATTGGCGATACGTCTCACCATGTGAGTACCCAATCTGCGATGTGGCTGGATGTGATGGGCGGTGGCTTTAATTATCACGGCGCTGAATTCAGGTTGAATTTTCATCATCAACATAACGCCATCGAACTCATGAACAAAAAAGGGGCAGAGCGTTGGATCACACTTATGGCCCAGACGCTTAATGACACAGCGGAGCATATGACTGGTGATCCTAGGGTAAGGATCAGCATAAACACATTTCTCACATATTTTACGGCTAAATACGCAGCAGACTTTAGCTTTCAAACCAACATTACGTTTGGTCTTACAAATGCGCCCATGAAACTAAAAATGAATTTCATGAACATGCCAGATGCTGATATTGAAGCCCTTACAGAGACTGAATTGCGAGAAGGTTTGGTTGGCAGAGGGGTACATGTCAGTGAGCAAGCGGACAAGAGTGGGCTAATTAAATTAGCAAAGCGTTTGTAACCACCCAAAATTGGTTAGCGAAAGATGTGTCTAGTAATGAAGCGGGGTTTCCTTTGATAAAAACATCTCCTCAAACGTCGGTTGAAGAAGATCAAACTTCTGCCGCGTCCCGCCGTGAAAAGGGAGAATTTGTGCGCGGCGTCAGCGGCTTTCGCAGTGTTTTAGACGATGTAAATTTTCCAGTAGAGCCAGGCCGTTATCATCTTTTTATCGCGCTCAATTGCCCCTGGTGCCACAGAGTAACTTTGGCGCGAAATATACTTGGCTTGCAGAACAGCATTTCAATGGACGTGGTTTTTCCAAATCGAACTGATGAAGACGATCCCGAGGGGCCTAAGCTTTGGCAGTTCGCACCTGAGCGCATAGCTTCACTAACTAGAGCCCCACTACCTGAATGCACAGCCGAAACTGCAACAGGTCAAAGCTTTCGTCTAGTTCGAGATATCTATGATGCGGAAGGGTCAACTGAACGCTCAGTCCCAATCCTTTATGACAAGCAACGTCACTGCATTGTATCTAACGAAAGTGCCGAAATTATCCGAATGCTCGACCAGTGGGCTGAGCAGCTTGGTAGTGTTTTATCAGAAATCAATCGCCCAAATCTCTACCCCAGAGATAAAAACATCCAAACGAAAATTAACACCTTAAATGATCGCGTTTATGTTGCCATCAACAATGGTGCGTACAAGGCGGGGTTTTCCTCAGATCAACTAGTATATGAAAAAGCATTCAAAGCGTATTTCGACATGATTGCCGAGATTGATATTAATTTGGCGGACGGACGATCATTTTTAATTGGTGAAACCTTTACTGAAGCAGATTTACGTCTTTTTCCAACTCTCTATCGTCATGATCCTGTTTATTATCTGCGGATGAAATTGAACGGTGCCAAGATTGTAGATTATCCCAACCTGTGGCGTTGGCTGTGTCGGGTTTACGCCAAGCCAGGCGTAGCCTCTAGCTGTTCCTTAATTCATTGTCGTCAAGGCTACTTTGGGCACTCATGGAACCAAGTTATTCCAATTGGCCCAAATTTTCCGATGCCTTACCCTGAGGCTTATTTGCACCCTGAACTAGCTTATAACAAGCGTTGCCGGCGTGCCGATTGGACGGTTTAACGCCTGAAAGCGGCAACCCACATCGCCGTGGAATATGATAAGTCGAACAAGCCCATCTGGGCCCAATCGCTAGCACCATCAGGCCCCATCACCCACGAGTGGCCAGATGCGCTCAGCAACCGAAGGCGAGCCTGGGGTGTGGAGCGTATATTCGTGTATCCGATGAGACCAATGATCTTTAGCTATGCCAAGAGCCTCATGCTTTTCTTCAAAATTGGCGCGGCGAGCTTCTAAGGATGTAAATTCGTATAATACGGAATATTTAGCCCAACCCGCAGCCGACAGCATAACCCGCGCCGCTATGCAGCCTTCCATATGGGCGATCGCCGGCAAGCGATGGCGGGCATACCAGGCACACACATCAAATTCATCATCAAGCGTACGAGTGCGGAACGAGCCCATCTGAATCACAGGCCCAGGTGTTTGCCCTGGCGCGCGCAGTCCCATTAACGGACCATCAACACGCGCAAAGGTTGAAAACAAGCAGGTGCGCACGCCTTGCCGGAGCGACATCATCTCTCTCCCACTTGGATCTTGCGGCCCATCCATAATATCTGAGGCGAAGAAAGTTGAAACTTCAGCGCCTCCCACCAGCATCAGATACTGGGTACCGGTGCCGATCGAAGGATCATCAGAACGTCCAAGTGCACCGCGAACCGTATTCATTGCCGGTCCCTCGTCACCTCCAGTACGGTAATGCGCGGTCCACAAAAACCCGGGCCGCGTCCTCAGGTCCGGCAAATAGTCACCGTGCAACCAGTCAATATAGTCGGTGTTGTCAAAGTTTGGGAGATCGTACCAAACCGCCAAGATTGCATTATCCATGATCTCTCCCTCATATTTTTCTGCCTGCAGAATTTATATATCACAGGTAGTCTCGACGCCGCTGTCCATTAGCAATATCTTCTCTTGCACAAAACTGATGGGCAAAGAGGAAAGACGCAATGGCAGATGATCAATTTCAATTTTTACACACAATGCTTCGGGTCAAAGACCTTGAAAAGTCAATCGCATTTTATACAGAAATGTTCGGTATGAAGGAGCTAAGACGGCGCGATTCAGAAGGTGGAAGATACACAAATGTGTTTGTTGGGTATGGACCGGAAGGCCCTAATACGGTGCTTGAGTTCACCTACAATTGGGATCAGGAAGAACCTTACGACCTCGGTACGGGCTATGGTCATATAGCACTCGGCGTACATGATATATATAAAATCTGCGAAGACCTTAAAAAGGCCGGCGCGAACATTCCTCGCCCACCTGGTCCGTTAAAGTTTGGAACAACCCATATCGCGTTTGTGGAAGATCCTGACGGATACAAAATCGAACTTGTCGATCTCGACACCCGCAGCTGATCAGGACAATACTGTCTTACTTGCTCTTAGATTTTTGTATTTATCATCAGCCACTTATCCTGCAGCAGGAGTGCCAAGAAGTTTCTGGACAGATGACCTGAGTGCGCCGTTGGATTGCGTGCCAACACCTCCAGAATAATAGACTGTAAGAATAACCAGGTGACGGAGAGATTATACTGAGCCGCCTATAATCACGCTCAACCTATTTTCTATCGCAGTCAAATCATCAATCCCAGTCCAAAGCTAAGTCTTAGACTCCACTTCCCGCAATACTGACACGCGCTCACTTCCGCATTCTAGAAGGAAGCCTATATCCTGTCCGGAAAGGAAAAACTGCGCACCCATCTGGATGTATTTCTGGGCAAGATCAGCCGGTTTTACTCCACCGGAGCCTAACCACTTACCGTGTTTCTTACAGGCAACGGATACAGTTTCATAAGCCTCGACAACGCGCTGGTGCCCAAATTGCTGCGGCACGCCCAGCGCCAACGCTAAATCGTTGGTGCCAATCATAACGGTATCTACGCCCTCGACTGCGGCAATTTCATCAGCCCGTGAAATGGCTTCTGGTGTTTCCACCATGACCGTAATCAACATCGAGCGGTTAAGTTCTTCTACCGCTTCGCCCAGATTTACTGAGTTGTATCCAAATTGCGGGATTCCCCCACCAATTCCGCGATGGCCGATTGGAGTAAATCGGCAGGCATCAACCAACGCGCGCGCTTCCTCAGCGTTTTCAACATGCGGCATGACTATACCCATCGCGCCAGTATCCAATATACGGGTCGCTATTCCATATCCTCCAATTGGGACACGAACTAGCGGTGAAATACCGATCGCATTAGCGGCAACGGCGATCTGCGCCGCATCATCTAGCGACAACGCGCCATGCTCGAGATCGAGGAATAACCAGTCGAAGCCACAAGTTTTCATCAATTGCGCGATATCAACCGTGCGCCCCTGCACGATCCCGACTCCAAGCGCGACACCGCCTGCTTCCATACGGTCGCGAGCTGGATTTGAGAGACGATTGATCATGGAAGACCTCACTTGGCTATGGGTTAACGTTTTTACCTTTATTCACAATCTGACCAGATATCGGCATGGACCATACTTTAAATTATTTACAAGGACCGCTGAGATACAAAAACCCTCGCCAGGTTAAGACCGTCAAACATCTTTTTTGGCGTGGATATTTGGCATAGAGAATACCAAAATAGCAGCGCCGACACATGTAATTGTCATAATATAAAAGACCACCGTTATTCCCCAAATATCTGCCGCGATGCCACCCAGAATAGGAATAGATACGGTCATTGCCGATTGAAATGCAAACACCATGCTCACCGCACTACCCGATGTCTGAGCACCAGCAAGATCCATCGTCCAAGAGTGCATTACCGGGCGGATCGAATAAATAGCACAGCCAAAAAAAGATGCCACCACTGTGAAGGCAACAATAGTACCAACAAATGGTAATATCGCAATAGTCACCGCGCCGACAATCAGGAGGAGGAGGACTACTGGTCTACGACCCACCCGGTCTGACCAAGCCCCGGCAAACGGTCCAGTAATCATAGCACCGAGTTGAATAGCCGCCATAACTAGGCCGACCTCCGCCGCGCTTGCGTCCATGTAGCCAACCAAATAGAGCGGAATAAAAAACATGGTGCCATTTTGCGACATAGACCAAAGCCCGGCCATGATGCACAGCCGCAGAAATTGGGCATCACGTAACAATAGCCGCGCGCCGTCGATGTAGCGGGTTGACAAGCTAGCCCCTTGAGCTTCTCCGGCTGGGCGGTCAATCTCTTTCAACTTCCAAAACACTAAGATAGTCATAAGAAAAAGCGGAGTTGAGCTCACCAAAGCAGTCTCGCTCCAAGTGAGTGCCGTCATCAGAAGTCCGGCGACAGGCGGTGCAATCACATCACCGAAACTAGCCCCCACGGTGTGGATTGACAATGCAAACCCGCGTGCTTTGGGATAACAACGCGATAAATAGCTAATCGATGGCGGATGCCACATGCTAACCGAAATTCCAATCAGGATCAGGGTCACACCAATGAGGACTGGACTGCTTGCTCCCCATAAAACCAACAGTGCCGATCCGCCAATCAGCAGAGAAGCAAGCATGAACACAACATGGCGACCAGTTAGATCAACCGCCGGACCACTGGCAACATTGGTGAGGAATGTCGAGACATAGAACAGCGTCATCAACGAACCCACTTCAGTATAGCTTAAGCCTAAATCAATCGCGATAAAGGGTAACAGCACGTACAACGTAGCGTTTACCCAATGGGTCGTTCCATGGGCTAGAGATATAAGGGAAACAATTCCAAGGCCTGATGATTCAGGGCCTGAAAGCCGCTTGATACTAGAGTTGATGGTGGACATAAAGCGACTATTTCTTAGCTAATATGGCGACGTATCATACCCCCCACAGCAGGTCTAAACCATTGGCTGTAAAGGGTCGGCGTGGCCCAGATTAATCACGCCTGACTTTAGGATTAAGCAGTTTGGCCTCGCGGTGCACGGTTTTTTTTACCCAATGTTTCCAAGCATGCTCGCAACCGTGTTGATGGTATCAATCATTTGCGTACGGATCACTAAAATTGCCTGCTTACAGCGGTGTAAATGGGGCGAGCAGCAGCGCGATACCACTTTCAACCACCTGCATGTAATCGCCCAAGAGAAGGGTCCCTAACCCGTACCAAGGCTTATGAAATATAAAAACGATCGTTCGTTCTATTCTAATGTGGGCAATTGATATTAGCGATATGCTAGGATTTTTTACCAAAGAAACCGTTCATATTGAACTACTCACATTGGATGAAATATACCATGCTCTTTGTTGCTAGTTAGCAATAAGGCCAATTTAGCAAGCACCACGGTCGTCAGTGTCGCGAGATCCGTCACAGCCCAAATACGGGCATACTATTTTACCCTCATCGTATGGGTCAGCAATACGGTTTCACTGTCAAAGCGTACTTCTTCAGGCGCAGCACCCTCATCGGTATGAAAAAAATCCCATGCTTTAAGTCGCTTGCCAGCGATTGTCGCAGCGCCTTCAACCACCAGCGCCCCAAGATAGTCGGGAAGATGGCAAGTGTCAGTTGGAAAACGAATTGCCTGCACAACAAGAGATCCAACACCCCGGTCGACAAGAGTCTTGATTTCGCACCCATTCCCCTTCTCCCAAGGAATCGTCTTATGCTGGATCAGACGATACTGTTTTTCACCGGAAAGCTTTTCAACTTCGGAATGAAAAAAACTACCAACAAATGCCGAGAGCAAATTGCAACCTTCGGGATATTCAAGCGGACCATGAGGCTCGTTGCTGGGCCCCAAAACAACATCTAACGGACCGAGGGTAAGCCCATCGACGATCGCGTGATTTTTTAAAAGCGTGGTTGCGTGACACCCCGCATGAACATGGCGCGGCTCGACCGCACCGAAGGCATAATCGATCAAACGTATACAAAGTTCACTCTGCCGATCATCATAGTAGGTTCCGGCCTTACTCGGCCAATTGTCAACGTTGATCCGATCTTCCCACTCAAGATCATCATATTTTACAATCTGCACAGGTCTACCCTCCAATCCCTCAGTACGCTACTTTACTCGCGACATCTTGCAGTGCGATATTACAAATAAGACGTTTGATTGCACACTGTGTTCATCGCCTAAGTCTACCTAGTCGAACGCGGGCATGCCAGCTCTATAAATTGCCCTACAAGGGGCTGCCATAAGAGGGAGAACATCTATGCAAACCAAGGATTTAGGGATAGCCGTAATCGGCTCGGGCCGGATCGGATCACTAAGGGCAAAAATGGCAGCCCTTCATCCTGGCGTTCGCTTTCTGGCGGTTTCGGATCTTGAGGCTAACAAAGCAAAAAAACTTGCTGAAACTGTCGGCGCTGATCTTTTCTCAGGCAACAATGAAGAGATCATTACCCATGATGAAGTCAATGCGGTGATAGTCTCAACCAGCGAGCACGAGCATGTGGCACCTATCCTGCAAGCACTTGAGCTGGGAAAGCCAGTACTCGTGGAAAAGCCGATCGCGCTAACGCTCGAAGATGCTGATATCCTCATAGCGAAATCTGAGGAAACCGGCACACCGCTTCATGTTGGATATGCTCAGCGCTTCAAGCGACGCTATCTGTCGGCTAAGGACCAAATTAAAGAAGGCCGGTTGGGAGATGTTCTAGCGTTCAGCGCACGCGCCTGTAATACCCGTGCTCAAGGAGTAGAGATTCTCAAACGCTCGGCCACGGCCACGCCTGTTGTTGATGTCTTAACTTACTGGGTCGATATCGCCGGTTGGCTCTTGGAAGGCTTTCGCCCGCGCGAAGTAGTGGCCCGCGGCCACGGCACTCTATTTCGCGAAGCTGGTTATGACGTTAATGAAGCAAGCTTTGCTATTATCACGTTTGAAAATGGTGCAGTCGCTAATCTTGGAATCTTCATGGGACTACCCGATCACTCCCCACAGCTCGGCATGGGGGTGCGTATGGAGATATTCGGTACCGAAGGCTCGCTAATCCTAAATGATGACCATACCGACGAGCTTTTAATCACCAACAAGGGCATTCCACATGCCTATATTCCAGGGCTCTCATTCAACACAGCATTTCTGTCATCCTCGACTCCCGGCAACTGGCATCTAGGTGATTATTGGGGACCGGTGGCCGACGAATCTCGGGTGTGGCTTGATCATCTATCACGCGGCCGTCCCTGTCCGATAGCAACTCCGCGCGAGGCGCGGCAGACACTAGAATTAACTCTCGCAATCGAGGAATCGGCCAAGACTGGAGACGCAATCAAGATTGGGAACTAAATTTATCGTTTCAGTATTCGGCACTAAAAATTAGGTGGAATGTATACATGACTGATAAAGACGACACGCAAAAAGCAGTCCTCATTACCGGTGCTTCTTACGGTGTCGGGGCTGCATCCGCGCTTGCCTTCGCAAGAGCAGGTTATAATGTCGCCATTACGGCCACACGACTTGAAAACCTTAAAAACACCCTGTCCGCATTATCAAAAACGGACGTTCGTGTGGCGTCCGTTGAGCTTGAACTTAGTTCTCAATCAAGCATTGAAGCCGCATTGGGTGCATCGCAAGATGCGCTCGGACGACTTGATGTCCTAATTAATAACGCCGGGATCCAGGGACGTACTTCAGCACTAGAAATTGGCCGTGATGAATGGTCCAAGGTGTTTGGGACCAATCTGGATGGTACGTTTTTTATGAGTCAGTCCTTTGCGCGCCAGCTGCGCGCCGACAATGCACCCGGATCGATCGTTAACATTACCTCAGTACATGCAATAAAATCACGCCATAATCGTTTGCTTTACGGCGTATCAAAAGCCGCAATCAATCATCTAACCCGTATGCTTTCTATCGAATGGGCGGATTATGACATTCGGGTTAATGCGATCGCGCCAGGCCGGATGCTGACAAATTCGCCGATGCGCGCAGAAACCGAAAACGATCCCAATTATATTGAGAAAATGGTGGCAAGCATACCGCTAAAACGTCTTCCACAATCGGAGGAAGTAGCTAAAACTGCATTATTTCTAGCAAGCGACGCAGCGGCCAGCATCACCGGGCAGGTCATAGTGATTGATGGCGGACTGACGGTCAGCTAATAGCACAAATTATCCAAGACCACCGGAATTGACGGCGACCATCACTGTCTGTGATAGGTCATCGCCCCTTGATCTGGCAGTCACACTCCAGCAAGAGGAAAAACACCATGCCGACACACGTATATAAAGCTACGTCAGATGGGCCATCTGCGGTGCTCTTTTCTTGCACCCCATTATGCTTTGAACGGAATGATAGGTAACTGCAAATAAGGCCTGCGCACATCATCGGCATGAAGCGTAACCTGGGTATCGAATGTCTGCGGTGGCCGATCATCAGAATCATTGTGGGTCATGCCTCCTGTTCCTCTGGTCGAATAGTGGAACTTCTTGGCAAATTCTGAGACCTCTCCAGTATACTCATAATCCTTGCCACGCACGGTAAGACCTAGGCGATAACCTGCAGGCACGACAATGCAGGTCTGGAGGATCTCTATATCAAGTTCATAGATCTTTTCTGGCGTTAATAACTCTCTCTTATCATGAGGATGAAAGGGCCGCCACGGTGTGCTTTTTGCCTCATCGAGAGCACGGTGGGAAGCCCGTAGCCAGCCATTAGCGATCGGCGTGTTGGGATCGGTCGAACCCATGAAAGTAACTTCTGTTCCCTCCGGATCAAACAGGCGAAGAACCAAGAATAGATCTGCATCCTCGGTCTTCGATGAGATGAATAGCTTTGCCGCTATCGGTCCTGTAATCTCGAATTCATCATCGCGAATCGGAAGCCAGAAATCAACGCCATCACCCATAGTTTCATATGTAAGCGAGACGGCACTTACAGGGGGCTCTGCACTGAGTGTTTTTCCTTCCAGATCAATGTTGTATTTAGTCCACTCAGTACGAGCCAATGGCCATTCGCTCTCCTCGCGACGCACAAATTTCTCACCAGGATAGCGAATATTGAGCACTACATTAGGTGTCTTTTCCCAGCCATTGTCCTTGCCCTTGAGAAAATGGTCAAAGAACCGCTTTTGCAGCTCGAGCCCGTAATTGGAAGAAAACAACGACCAGTGGGAATCGCCGTGAACTTCGAGCCATTTCTGCTTAGACGGCGCTTCCAGATAGGCAGTAAAATTACCCCGAGGATGCAGGCCCTGCCCGCCCCAATTGGCACAGGACAAGAACGGCACATCAACCTTGGAGAAATCAGCTGAGCGCTCGCGATGCCACTTTCCATCGAGCGGGTGTTTCTTCAGTTCCTCATACGCGTTCTCACGATTGACCGCGAGCTCCTCATCCGACAGCGTTTCCGGACCAGCCACCGACTCACCCGTATTAGGGCTTGTCCGAGCATTATCGCCGCGACCATATTGAATATTTACCACCTGATGTCGCGACCAGATTTCCAGGAACTGACTCAGTATTCCGCCGTGATAGCCGCTATCACGGTAGACATCTCCCCCGCCTTCCCAAGGAATCATTGCCGTCAGATGCGGGGGCTTGAGCGCAGCAACACGCCATTGATTGCGTGAATAATAGGAGATCCCTAGCATACCAACATGACCGTTCGACCAATTCTGTACGCCGGCCCACTCGATGCAGCCATAGATGTCGTCGATCTCACGTGGGGAATTGGGCTCCATTCTGCCTGGCGACCAGCCAGCTCCTCGCGAATCGACGCGGATTACAACATAGCCACCTGGAATCCAGCGCTCCGGATCGGTTACTTCCCAGTTTTGGTACTTGTTGGTTGAGCTTTCAAGAATTTCTGGATAATCCTCGACCATCTTATTCCATTGATGCGGATACCCCTCCTGGTAGGCAACACCTTTAGCATATATGCCATAGGTCAGAATAACCGGGTATTTACCTTCAG
>Ga0302127_10000775_pt1 | contig 18113 bp, 16 predicted proteins | sample CB4_SCM_MG_FD_204452 | JGI IMG/M metagenome (GOLD analysis project Ga0302127, IMG submission 204452) | Marine microbial communities from Western Arctic Ocean, Canada - CB4_SCM | ecosystem: Environmental > Aquatic > Marine > Oceanic | place: Canada: Western Arctic Ocean | collected 2017-09-24
ATTCATAAGTAAAAAAACTCCACGATTATTGGGTTCAGATTGCTCGCACCGAAAGGCTCAGGAGAGTAGGGAACCGGCTAGCGCTTGTCAAAAGAGATGGCCTTGCGGGAGACAGCACGGGCGACACACCCGCATTCGGTAATTTCGAACTCGGTGGTATAGGACAAGCGGCTCGCCTCGTTTGCATTGTTGATCGCGATGGAACTGGCGGATGCAATTGACGGAAGACTGATCTACAGGAGCGCTTGTCGGTTCACTCCTGGCTCCATTATTTCCGGTAATGCAACATTGAGTGCCGCTGAAGTGGTCTCGACTGCCACGCTGGCTCTATTGAGCCGCGCTAGCGAGGAGCCTGTGCGACGAATGCGGTTTCGATTGGGACTTCACAGAGCTGCCGGTCATGAATAACCACGCAACGACCCCATCCTTTTGCTTGGCTACTCATTATGCACCGACACGTTGGGCACCAGGTACTCCTTCCTCAAGAGCTTACACTTCAGTGCAATACCTCGACTTGGCCTAGGCGGGCACCGCGGCCAATCCTGGAAACAACACTGGCTCGCTCTTTAATTTGCGAGACGAAGTAACCGGTGCAATGCCGGCGAAACACCCATTGGTTGGCAGTGACCGCGAAAGTGCCATGAAGGATTCGGTGGCATTTTTGCCGTCGCCGAAATCGTTGTTGCTTGCAGCGGGCTATCCTTCGCTGATATAGCGGTATGCCGCTAAGGCCGCCCCCACTCCATCGCCCACCGCATTGGCTAGCTGTCGCTCGGAGAAAGCTCGCACGTCACCTGCCGCGAACACGCCAGGAATGCTCGTATTCATCTGAATGTCCGTGAGGACGTGTCCTGCAGCATCCAAATCAAGAACCCCAATCATGAATTCATTGATTGGGTGGAAACCGATATAGACGAAGACCCCATCCGTCTCCTGTTCAGAAACTTCTCCGGTCTTCAGATTTTTCAGAACGATGCTCTTCACATCGCTACCGCCCTTAATCTCCTTGATTTCACTGTTCCACACGAACTTCATCTTCGGGGTATCGAAAGCACGCTGCTGGAGGATCTTGCTTGCGCGCAACTCCTCGCGGCGATGCACTACTGTAACGCTCTTGGTCATACGCGTCAGATAGAGCCCTTCGTCCATGGCCGCGTCGCCCCCCCCGACAACCGTTACGTCCTGGTCACGGAAGAAATTACCGTCACAGGTCGCGCAGTAGGAAACACCGCGGCCCGAGAATTCTTCCTCGCCTGGTACTTCAAGCTTGTTGTGCTCACCACCGGACGCGATGATCACCGTCTTGCTGGTGTACTCGCCTTCCTCACCGATGACTCTTTTCAACGGGCCATCAAGCTCTAGGCTCTTGATTGTGTCGTAGACGAATTCCACGCCGAAGCGGGCCGCTTGCTTTTCGTAAAGCATTGCCAGGTCGGGCCCCGCGATAGGCTCAGGGAAACCGGGGTAATTCTCTACCTCTCCCGTGTAGAGAATCTGGCCGCCCATCGCCTGGCGCTCGATTACGAGAGTTTTCAACATCGCTCGAACGGAGTAAATGGATGCGGCTAAGCCTGCGGCACCCCCGCCGATGATCACTACGTCATATGTCGATTCTTCGGACATCAGTTACTGAATCCTTCCCTGGAGATACAGCGCGACGTACTAGTCTTCAGCCGCGCTTCACAATTTAAATACGGCACAATCGCAATCGAATGCTCCCCTACGCATGATAGCGGAACCCCCCATCCATTCGGTCTCGATTCAATCGGCGGTTCAGGTGTAAGCCTTCTAGGACGAACTCCATCGCCGACGCAATCGCCGGCCCGTCCTCGGCGACTCCAAGCTTGTTTAATGCACTCCCGAAGCCCGTCAACTTGGTTGCTTCGTCTACGTAAAGATGGGCTGCCACCTCCGCTCCGGTGTCCACGGTCGCACCCTGGTCGAACGCTGCCACGATGCTCTCGAAGTCCGGAGCCGCGAAGTATCGATTGAAAATGTTAAGCACGGAACGCTTCACAAGGTCGTCATGAATCTTTGCCTCTCGCCCCTCTTCCATGGTCTCCATCTCGATCTTGCCCAATGTGGACGCAATCATGTAGGGCAGGTCGGTTAGCCGAGGAACTGCGTGCTCCTCACTCTGGGTAATCGAGCGGCGCAGCGAGTTAGCCACAATCGTCTCGTAGTTCGCGATAGACACTCGCACGCTCACGCCGGAGCGCTGATTAATCTCGGGGTGCTTGCGCGCCAGAGCCGTGTATTCCGCCACAATTTCTTTCATGTACTGAGGAACGTAGAGGCGCTCTTCTGTGTCCGGGAACTTCATGCGTTCGGCTTCCATGATTGCGATCTCGAGGCTCAACTCTCGAGGGTAATGCGTTCGTATCTGCGCACCGTAGCGATCCTTGAGTGGTGTGATAATTCGGCCACGGTTCGTGTAGTCCTCTGGGTTAGCGCTGGCCACGACGATCATGTCCAAAGGTAACCGGACCCTATAGCCCTTAATCTGTACGTCGCGCTCTTCCATGAGATTGAACAAGCCCACCTGGATACGCTCCGCTAGATCAGGTAATTCGTTGATGCAGAACACCCCGCGGTTGGTTCGCGGGATAAGACCGTAGTGAATGGCTAATTCATCCGAGAGGTAACGACCTTCCGCGATACGGATAGGGTCGACATCACCAATTAGATCAGCGATGGAGATATCAGGTGTCGCAAGCTTCTCGCCGTAGCGGTGGTCGCTACCAACCCACACCACTGGCGTGGCGTCGCCCTTCTCCTCAACCATGTCCTTACCGTAACGTGAAATCGGAGCAAGAGGATCATCGTTGACTTCACTGCCTTCGATGATCGGGATTTCGGGGTCTAGTAGATCAACAAGCGCGCGGATGATGCGAGACTTCGCCTGCCCCCGCTCGCCTAGAAGAATGATGTCATGGCCCGCCAGGATAGCGTTCTCTACCTGCGGAACCACGGAGTCTTCGTACCCGAGTATCCCTGGAAACAATGGCTCATGGGAGCCCATCCGGGCAATTAAATTGCGACGTAGTTCTTCCCGCACGGGGACTGACGTGTATCCGCTCTTCTTCAACTCACCGAGGGTATCGGGCTTCTTCTTCTGGGTGGTCAAGGTGAATCCTCGCAGGTCTTGATAGCGGCCTCAGTCTAGCAGGACGAACCCTCCTAAGCCCCTTCTCAGCGCCACGTTAACTTGCGATGGACTGGACCTCTTCCCCCGACCCCCGTGCACCTAAATGATCCGCGAAACCCGAGTTCTCGGTCATTCATTGACAGGGCTTGAGTAGAGTGACAGCATGGCCCCAGCCCCCCTCTGATTGCTTACGGAGATTCACTCCTCATGACCTGGTTTGCCGCGGCCTTGATAAGCACCTTGCTGTTCGCTGTGGTGTCGATTCTCGATAAGCGCCTGTTGGGAACCCTATTCCCAAGCTATCACCTCTTCATCATCACCTTCGGCCTGCTTCAATTCTTTATTGCAGTGGTTTTTTTCGTAATCGTCATACCCACAGCCGGGTTCGAGAGTGGCGATGGCATCGCGTGGGCACTGGCTAGTGGCTTAATGTGGGCTATTGGCCTATCGCTCTTTTTCTACGGCCTCAGTATCGAAGAAGTGTCGCGCGCGGCACCCATGCAATCGATCACCCCTGTCATCACCGCAGTGATCGCAGTCGTGCTCTTCGACGACGTCATCTCTTCTACCCAGTGGGTAGGGATCCTAGTGGTCGTGAGTGGGGCGGTGATAATCAACCTGCGCAAAATTGACGGACGCTACCGTATTGCCCATGGAAAGGCCTTCGTAGTGCTTTTGCTGGCGGCCTTCGCTCTGGGACTGGCCTTCGTTGTCAGTGACGAAGCGACCAACCGATTGAACGTGGGCGCTACTCAGGGTTTGCGAGCGCTTGGCATGGGCGTGGGAGTGCTTGCATTCACTTGGCGACCGCGTCACACCAAGCCGCTGTTCGCAGCACTACGGAATCGCCGAACGGTCGGCCTTATGTTCCTCACAGAAGGAATCATGGGGCCCACCGCCGCATTGACCTTCGTTTACGCGCTGTCTGTGGGATCAGTATCGCTAGTGGCCACCGTCGCTGCCATACGCCCCCTCGCCATCCTCGCGCTCAGCTTGGGCCTCAGTACGCGCTGGTGGAACGTCCTCAACGAGCCTATGGATAAAGAGACTATTGGCCTCAAAGTCGTCGCCACCCTGCTCATCGTCTCTGGAGTCGTCGCCTTACGCCTCTAGTGGTTCGGACAACCAGCAGCGCACAGGCCTAGTGGCTAGCGCCGAACCGATCATCGCTAGCGGAACAAGTCCTTAGCGCGATCTCTAATCATTGGTGCGATGCCGCTCTCTCCCACCAAGTACGAATAGCCACGCACGATCGCAGCAGGCACTCGTGTCAGTTTGTTCGTAACCAACTCGGTCGCTGCTGCGATCTCGTCAGCAACCGCGATCACCGTCGAGTGCAACTCTCGGCCGTCGTTGTCGATCGTCCCTCGGTAATCCCGCAGCGCCTCGATGCCCGCGAGACCAATCGCCACGTCGGCTGCACCCTCGCGCCATGCTCGCCCGAATGTGTCGGAGATAATCACTGCAATTTCGCAATTCGTCAGATCACGCACACGGTCGCGGATGTGCCTAGCGCTCGAGTCGGAGTCTTTGGGCAGGAGCACTACGTAATCGACATTACCGGTGCCCACGTTTGACGCATCGACCCCTGAATTCGCGCACACGAAACCGTGCTTCGTCTCCGTGATCATCACCCCATTCTCCATGCGGACGATACGCACCGCTTCTTGCAACACAACCTCTACAGCCCTCGCATCCTTCTCCCAGCGATCCGCGAAATCAATGGCGAGCGCCGATGGCGTGATGGTGCGAAGGTCGACAACTTGATCCTCAGCCTTGGAGACTACCTTTTGAGTTACGACCAGAACGTCGCCGGCCAACAGGGGAGTTCCCTGCTCGGCGCAGGCATCGACCAGAAGCTTTCCCAAGTCATCGCCAGCTTTGATTCCAGGGATTCCGTCTATGCCTATTAGGGTCACTTGTGGTGGCATGGGTCTAGTCTACCGCCGCAAGCTCCCACGCAGCAGTAGACTACCCCATGCAATACATTGAGGTTGAAGTCGACGCCGGAGCTAACAGCGATATGCCAGCCCTGTGCATGTTTGATGCCCGCGAGAAACACTGCGATGTGACCTAGGTCATCGCCCTCCGACGAGATGGCTCCGAAGGCCCTTGCGCCGTCACCGGTTGGTCATCCAACGGCCTTTGCCCTGTGTCCGTTTGGGGTTCTGGCGCCGGAGCTGCTCTTCTTATTTATGGCGGAGACGAAGGTATATGTTTCAAGCATACCGACTCCCTGATGCCTTGAGATATAACCGACTCTGCCCCATGGGGCGAGCCTTGGCCATCAGCCAACATGCTGGATGATCCATACGCGACATTTTCTAGCGGAACGTAATCCATGAATTGCATCCCTGCTGCGCCGGCAACCATGCGAGAATTGTTCTGATGACATTGCCATCACTTGGAACGATGATTCGCAAGATCAGAAACTCTTGGAGACGGCCGGAAATCTTGCTCCCGCCTAGCACCTTCGTGTTCGGCTTCTTTGTCGGCATGATGCTCGCGCTCGTGCCGCTGTACATGTATGCCCACGGATACGACGTCAGCGCAATCGGTGCAGTCGTCGCTGCCCAAGCAGTGTTCCAAATGGGCCTTCGAGTCGTGGCGGGCGCGGTGGCAGACCGCTACGGCGAACCGAGGGTTATCACCGCTGGGTTCGTGGCGATGATTATCAGCGCTTTGCTCTTCATGGTCTCGACTAACCTTGGACTCATGCTCTTAGCCCAACTATTCACCGGAGCATCACGCGCTGCCCATATGCCGGCCTCTAAGTCTTACGCTAGCCGCATCCACGAGGGGAACGCCGCTGGTAACATGGGGCGAACTCTTGGAGCTACCACCCTTGGTAACATCGCAGGACCCGTGGTCGGAGGCCTCTTGTCGACAGCGATAGGCTTCTCTGGGGCGTTCGCCGTAGCTGCCGTCGTCGCGACCGTGGGGTTCACCGTTTCGTTCCTGCTGCCTGGGTTGCCGCGCAAGCAAGCGCAGACCGTGGGCGAAGCATTCGCTCGGGTTCCAGCAATGATTCGAAGTCGGGCTTCTGTATTGCCTGGACTGATTGCATTGTTCGCCGCTTCTTCGATGGCAGTGATGACATCGGTCTTCGTGGTCCTCCTTCGGGACAGTGATTCGGGCGAAACAACGGTTGGACTCATCTTGGGTGCCGTTGCGCTTGGCGCATCTGCCGCGAGTTTTGGATTCGCCACCATCCATCAGAAAATCGGCAGTCGCGGAGTCTTCGCACTCCTGTTTGGCGCAATAGGCGCGGGCATGGTGGTCATCGCGCTGACCGATACGGTGATTCTATGGTTGATATTCGCCGGGATAGTAGGCGCGGGCGTAGGGCTAGGTGCCGTCATGTACGGCCTGCTCGCCGCTATCAGCAGCAAGCCTGAAGAGCGTGGCGTCGCCATGTCCGTGGCTGGACTCTACTGGGCTGGCGGCATGCTCGTTGGCCCGCTCGCATATGGCGCACTCGCCGAAGCCATCGGGACCTCTCACGCCGTCGTTACGGCGGGTGCGTTCTCCGTCAGTCTTTCGCTCTTCACCCCCATCGTCTTCGTGATGCTATCGCCCAAACCAAGGGTCGAGCGGCCAGAGATGTGAAGCAATGCAGTGCTCAACATGGCTGTGGAGGCGAACCTAGGCTCGCCTGCCGAGCAGCACAGAGAAATGCCCTCCGCGCTTGTTGCGCTCGCGTATCGGGTGCGTAGACGCTGTGAACCCGTGCTTCCGAAGCATCCGCTCGAACGTCGCATCCGTGCCGACCGACCATATGGCGAGCGCTCCACCCGGGCGTAGCGCGCGGCGTGCGGCCTCGAGCCCTGCCGTTGTGTAGAGCCAGGCATTGTGCGGCAGTGAGAACGAATCAACGCTGTTGTCCACGTCTAGCAGTATTGCGTCAAAGCGAGACTCGCTGGCCCTAATCACATCTGCCACGTCCCCCAACACCAACTCCGTACGAGGATCACCTAGCGGATGGCCAGCCAGCGGCCCCAGTGGTCCACGATTCCACTCCACAATCTCAGGGATGATTTCGGCAACAACAACCCTCCCCCGGCGTGGCATGAGTGCCAACGTCGCCGCTGCCGTGTAGCCCATCCCTAGGCCGCCGACTAGTACGCAAGCGTCCCTTGGTGGCTTGGGGCACGCCAACGACATCATCGCGTCCTCGGAACTGTGCGCGTAGCTCGTCATCAAGTCGTAGCCGTCGCCCCGTATCACGAAATTACCATCGTGACTTTGTAGCTCGAACTGCGTCCCGTCAGGCGATATCGCGGTCGCAAGTACTTCCAGAGGCTTCATCTCACGTCTCCCATTCAGCCGAATCACGTTACCCGATTGTCCTCACCTGACCGAACATCTTGACCCTATCTACCGTGCGCCCAATCTACCGAGGATGGCCTGCGTGCGCATCCCCGAGCCCAAAATCGAATTCGTCCTCCACTCCATTAGGGCAGGATTGCACTCCCTGTACCCTAGAGGCGGCCATACACTCGCTCTGGCGTGACCAGGACTGCGACCCTCCCCTCGTCCCGCATCACACGGTCGTACTCCTCCCAATCGCTGTGAGAACCGCCCGCCGCAGCAAACACTGCTCGCAAGAGCAACCGAAGCTCTTTTGCTTCGGTGTTCCATGGTCCCCGCACAATGGCCTGACCTTCGACCGTTGCAAACTTCCGCCAGTCCGGTTGGGCAGTCAACACCGTGCATGTTGGATTCCGTTTTAGGTTTCGGAGCTTAGCGGTGTCCCCTCGAATTACGAATGCCATCCGACCTTCAAATGGCCCCGCATTCACGATTGATGCCTGGATACCCCCAGACCTCCCTATTGTCGTAACTACTGCCGAATGTTCCGACTCCAAAAAGGCTATTGCGTCAGAGAATTCCATATCCAGCTCCTACCTACCACCGATAAGATATCTGTATTGGCAACCGATGCCGTGTCCATTCTGCCAACAACCGGTACGTTACCCCAGATCACCAGAGGCCACACTTGTTCGAAAGCCTAGTTCTCGGAATTGTCCAGGGAATCACCGAATGGCTGCCCGTCAGCTCCCAGGGATCTGTCTCCGCTGTAGGTTCGTTCATCTTTGGCCTGTCTCTCGCTGATGCAGCCTCGTTCGCCCTCTGGCTCCACCTCGGCACCGCCACCTCCGCGCTCATCGCCTTCCGCCGCGAGATATTCGACCTTTCCCGCGACAGCCTCCGCGACCCGCTCCACCCTTCTCCCTTGCTTCGATTCGGCGTCGTTGGCACTGCTGCCTCCATGATGATTGGTGTACCGGTGCTCCTTATGCTCGACGATTTGTCAGCCGCTTTTGGAGCCGGAGGCATGCTTGTCGTTGGCGTGGCCATGCTTGGCACTGCTGTCGCCCTTCGCGCGCGCTTTGAAGGAGGCACGCGTACCCGGCGTGACCTCTCGATGATGGATGCAATGGCCTTTGGACTTGCCCAAGGCTTCGCTGCCACACCAGGCCTAAGCCGCTCAGGCTTGACGGTATCGATGTTGCTTGGCCGCGGCATCGACCGGGGTGAAGCCCTGGCAATCAGCTTTTTGATGAGCATCCCCGCGTCCCTCGGTGCGGCGCTCTTCGCTGCCATCGATGGTGCAGGGATTGGGCTCATTGAGGGACTCCTCGGCGCTGCGGTATCTGCGATCGTTGGACTGGTCAGTATCAAAACACTTCTAGGGGTGGCTCAGCGGCTAAATTTCACGGTCTTTGTGGGCGTGCTCGCAGTGGCCGTCATCGCAGGTAGCACCGCGCAGATCTTCTGGCTCTAGCCCCGGCTCTTCAGTGAATCTCGCAGCTGACCTAGTTTTTGGTACCAACCGGTGATCACGTCCAGCGAGAACGCCGCATTCGCTGCGCTCGGGTTCGGGGCAACGAACACCCAGCTGGTACCGATGCGTTCAACCTGCACGCCCAGCTTGGGCTTGAGTCGCAGATTTAGCGAGTACTGCGCGAAAGCTTGATACCCAGTGAGCCCGTTGAAGCAGACAATCAGCGGTGCGTGCTCTTTTAGCTTGCACAGTGTCAGCGGAGCCCAGTATCGGTAATCAGCGGCCTTGAGACTAGATGCCGATGCGCTTGCCCGTTTCACTACATCGGTGAATCCCACTCCAGCGTCGTTCAGCCATTCCTCATCCCCTGAGATTAAGTCGCGATTGATACCTACAATTCCGGAGCGAGAGAACGCTCGCCAGAACCGATTAGTTGGTGTCGCAAAGTATCTGCCGACCGTCGCGGAGTAGGCACCGGGGTTAATGCCTACAAACGCGATATCGAGCCCATCGCGCAGGTGGTCGGGCAGGGTCGGTTGGCCGGATGTCATTCGTTCAGCAGTCCGCGCGCGTTTTCGCCCAAGAACATTCCCGCATAGGCGGGGTTTAGATTAGCGATAGCCATCTCCGCGACGCGCTTGGCGTTCAGCAATGGAAAATCAGATCCGAACAGCATGCGACCCGGGCCAATCGCGCTGGCTACGGTTGAGAAAACGCTTTGGTCGTAGAGGAACGGCGTGGCCGCTGAGTCGAAGTAGACATTTGCCAGCGCTTTACGCACCTCTGGCATATGGGCATAGAAGGGCAGTCCTCCCCCCCAGTGTGCGGCCACAATCTTCACATTAGGGAAGCGCGTGGCCATGGCAAGAATGTCGCTAGGATAAGTGTGTCCTTTGCCTGGATAGTCGTGGCCGACGGGCTCCGAACCATGAACCACCACAGGCAACTCTTCTTGCGCGGCGAATTCCATGATGCAAGCGAGACCCCGATCAGTCGCGAGTGTAAGTCCTTGAGTGCTAGGGTGCAGCTCTCCGATGCCGCGAGCGCCAGCCGCCACACACCGTTTCACTTCGCTCAGCGCGTCATCGCCCCACGAGGGGTCGATGCTGCAGAAAGCTATGATTCGTCCGTTAGAAACTCCCGCTGCTTTGAGCAAATAATCGTTAGATTCGCGCGCAACCCCTGCATCGGTCCAGCCGAAGCCGAGCGCGACTGACATGTCTACGCCATCCTCATCCATCGCTGCGAGCAACTCATCGTGATTGGCGATTTTTGACTTCGGGTCCGCGAACAAGGCTGCGAAGGTGCGGTCCTTTGCCGCGATCTCCTCGCGTCGTCCGTCGAAGGATGGAGGGATCAAATGGGTGTGGAAATCGATGATCAATTTTCAGCCTGACTTTGCTCATCCTCGCTGAATTCACTATTGGAGAACACTCCAATCTCCCGCCCTTGGTGGACGTGAACGATGAAATCTTCCCGCGTTAGGCCAACCGCGTCCAGTAACTCATCGTCGAGATCTTCAATCAAATCCTGAATCTCTTCTTGTGTGTAACGCTCAGACACGCATAGCGTGGCGTGGATCATGTTCCCTGCGTAGTGAACATCGAACCGACCCTGCGGCTGATCCTCGTCCAAGATCGTGTAGCACTCCGAGTACGGCGTCCGGCATTCCCGCTCGAATCTCAACATCGTCTCATCCTTCCTCAGGAGCCGCTTGGCGAGCTACCGCCTTACCTGTCCGTCACCACGGGCGACCCACTTGTAACTGGTCAACTCTCGCAACCCCATCGGGCCGCGTGCATGAAGCTTATTAGTGCTGATTGCGACCTCTGCGCCAAGGCCGAGTTGCGCGCCGTCGTTGAAACGTGTCGATGCGTTCACCATCACCATGGCGGCATCCACTTCATCTAAGAACCGATTGATTGCCGTGTCATCCTGACTCAAGATCGTTTCAGTGTGCCCCGAGCCGTGATCCTCGATGTGCTTCAGTGCCTCGTCCAGAGAATCAACCACGCGGACTGATAATACTAAGGCGAGAAATTCTTGACCGAAGTCACCAGGCTCAGCTGCCTTCACTAAGTCCTTGTTGACAAGGCCGGTCAGCGACAGCGCCCGTTGCTCACACCGCATCTCCACGCCCGCAGCACTCAATCTCGCAGCGATTAGAGGTAACAAGCTCGGTGCCACTACTGAGTGAACCAAGAGAGTGTCTAACGCATTGCAAACCGTTGGCCGCTGCACCTTAGAATTGAAGACAATTTCCACCGCTTTTACCAGGTCGGCAGTGGCATCGGCGTATGTATGCACAACGCCGATTCCTCCTGTGATGGCGGGGACCGTCGCTTCCTGTGCAACATAGTTGACCAAGCCCGCGCCACCGCGAGGGATGATGAGATCTATGTAATCGTTGGCCTTTATCATTTGCTCGACGATTGCACGATCAGTGTCGTTGATTTGCTGCACGACTTCCGGGCTGATGCCAGCTGTCCGCAACGCCGCTCGAACAAGAGCTGCAAGAGCGCTGTTCGAGTGAACGGCTTCTTTGCCTCCACGTAGGACGACTGTGTTCCCTGACTTCAAGCAGAGTGCGGCTATGTCAACGGTCACATTTGGGCGGCTCTCGTAGATCGTGCCGATGACGCCAAGAGGTACTCGTCGTCTTTCAACACGCAATCCATTCTCCAAAGTCCGACCGTCGAAGGTTTCGCCAATAGGGTCGGGGAGACTTTCGATTGTCCTCACATCGGCCGCCATCGCTATCAGTCTCCCTTCGTTGAGCATCAGCCGGTCTAATGAAACGTCGGTCAACCCTGCGGTGCGTCCGGCCTCCATGTCCCGCGCGTTCGCTTCAAGAATAGCTGATTGTTGGCTCTCCAGCGCTGATGCGATGGCCTCGAGACCCGCATTCTTCTTGTCCGTGGGCAAATTGCGCAAATCGCGGGTCGCCGCTCTCGCTGCGGCGGCTTTGGTTATCAATTCTGAGGACATGATGGGCATGATGTTCTCCGCTTCCCTACAGAATTGCCATGTTATTGCGGTGGATAGCTTCATCGCCGAAGCTGTGACCGAGCAGTCGAGCGATATCTGAAGACTTTGAGCCTTTAATGGACGTTAACTCGGCCGAGTCGTAGTTGGTGATGCCAACGGCAATACGACTGCCGCTTTGAGTTGTTACCGTTACGACATCTCCCCGCTTGAACGGGCTGGGTACCTCGCGAATACCTGCCGGTAGCAGGCTGCTGAATTGCTTGCGAATTGCAGTTGCAGCTCCTTCGTCTACAACAACAAGTCCACCACTGTTGGCGGTTCCACTCAGCAACCAACGCTTCCGACTCTCGACATGAGTTGCCGAGGCGGGAAAGAGCGTTCCTCGTGCCTGGCCCGACGCCACGTGAATCACGACGTCAGGCTCGTGGCCGCGTGCGATGACCACATTTACACCAGTGGACATGGCGAGGCTTGCCGCTCGTAATTTGGAGCCCATGCCCCCGCGTGTTGTGCTGCTGCGGTGTTCCTCGGCCAGTGCCAGAGTGGCGGTGTCAACCTCATCGACCCGCTCGATGAGCGTTGCGCTCTTGTCACGGTTTGGGTCCGCCGTGTATAACCCGGCCACATCGCTGAGAATCAATAACAGATCGGCGTCAATGATGTTCGCCACCAGCGCTGAGAGCGTGTCATTGTCGCCGAATCGCTCTTGGCTGATTTCCTCGGTGTCCACGACATCGTTCTCGTTCACGATGGGCACAATGCCGTTGGCAAGCAAGGCTTCAAGCGTATTCCGGACGTTCAGGTAGCCACGACGGCCTTCAATATCAGGGTGAGTGAGCAGCGCCTGGGCCACAACGATACCGTGTTCAGCGAACATTTCCTGGTACGCGTGCATCAGCCGGCTCTGGCCAATGGCTGCAAGCATTTGACCAAGGCTCACTCCCTTCGCATCGCGGGATTTTCCAAGAACCTCTCGGCCCGCAGCAATGGCTCCTGAAGTAACTAGGATGACTTGCGTGCCTGCCGCCTGAATCGCGGCCATCTGAGCAACAATACCGGCCATCGCTGTTCGGTCCAGTCGCGTACCGCTGGAAGTGAGAACATTAGTGCCCGCTTTCACGACAATGCGCCGGTAGGCCAAAAGGCCGTGCTGAAATGTTGTGCTTGAAATAGTCATGGTTCGCGCCACTGTTGCGCCGCACGGCGCAACTCCTGGATTTTACTTCAAATGGGCTGCCTAAGTTCTAGGCCTCGCTACACCCCTAATCTTGTAATCCTCAAGAGCCCCATGTTTTCGGGAATCGAACACCAATGGGGACTCTTCCAGCGTGCATATTTTGCGGACATACCGCAAAGACTCGCTCCCGGTGGCTGTGGTAGGTAGGTGGTTAGAACGTGGAAACTGTGACCAGCACAGTTGATGATTCGCTTCTTCCACGCCCTGCGGCTCGGTACGTCAAAACCGCCGAGCGCTAGTCTTTCCTGTCTTGACGTGGCTCATTTGTGCTTATTTACCGATTCGATAGAAGCGTTATTGCGCATTCGACCGCACCGCCCTCGACCCGCACACACACCTCTGACAGCGTCCGTATTAGAATGGGCACTCCGCGAGCGCGGCCATGCCATGGGTTTCATGGCAGGCTTCTTTTCGCGTCCAGCTCCACTGTAGATGAGGTGATGATCTGAGTCTCAAAGGGTTGATCGAGATACTCGATAAGGTCCCAGCGTACGGCGAAGTGCTGTCCAGGCTGGGTAATGGCGTCGTGGAAGTGGGGATGTTGCCCGACTCGGCGAAGCCGTTCGTACTGGCAGCACTCGCGAAGCATTCGGCTGGTCCAGTGGTGATTATCTGCCCTCACCCCGAGGATTCCCGACGAATGGCCGAGCTCATCCAGGCATATGCGGGGGAAGATGCGCCTATCTACCACTTTGCGGAATCTGAGGTGCTCCCCTACGAGCGCCTAACCGTAGAAGCTGGCACCGTTCATGAACGCTTGGCCGCCCTCGGTGCGCTTCACGGCTTCATCCAAGACGATAGTACGCGATCTCCCATCATCGTCACATCGGTCACGGGGCTTATGCAAAAGACGATTAGCCCGGAGCTGTTGCGCTCCACCACTCACATCCTGAAGGCTGACGACAAGATATCTATTGACGAGACGCTTCTGAAGTGGCTAGGGATGGGCTACAACATGGGAGTGCTTGTTGAGCAGCCGGGGAGCGCTGCTCGACGAGGCGACATCGTCGATATCCACGGCCCGGGCCATCGCCACCCGGTACGAATTGACCTCTGGGGCAATCGGATTGATACAGTTAGGATCTTCGAATCGTCATCTCAACGATCAACAGACCATATCCCGGCCCTGCGGGTATTGCCGGCTGCTGAGCTACTCCCTACTTACTCTGACCATGCGGTCATAGACGCAGCCGTCCGTAAACTCAATTTCAGCAACACTACGACTGCAGAGCGGGATAGAGTCGGTGAAGACCTTGCCGAACTGTTGTCCGGCACGTCGGCGGATGCGGGAGCACTGTACACCGGGTTCATGTTGCACCACACACTTCTAGATCACTTGCCATTTGCCAGCAACGCGATTCTCGTCGTCAGTGAGCCGTCTGAGGTCGTCGATGCTGCGCGTCGCGTTGAGGCACGAGCAGAGAAATTGAGGATCGCGAAAGAGGATCGCGGGGATCTACCCCTCGGATTCCCCTCTTGCCTGGTGGCCTGGGAAGACTTAGAAGCGTCCATAGGTGCGTGGAATTCGCGGCTAGATCTTACTCGGTACCACCGAGGTGATACGGGTGATTGTACGGCAATGGTTATCCCTTTCGGCTCGCCGATGCCTTACCAAGGGGAGCTTGAAAGCCTCGCGAGCGACATCGCTGGTCGTCGAACCCCTACGGTGATCACTACTCAGCATTCACGACGTCTCGAAGAAGTACTGCGCGATGAAGGCGTTCCGGCGCGCGAAACTCGCTCTCTCGACGCCGCGCCCAACGGAGATGCCGTACATATCGTGCATGGCACGCTAGCAGGTGGATGGACACTGCACGTGCGTTCGGACGATGACGCTCCTCTATTGACATTGCTTTCCGATAACGAAGTGTTCGGCACTGCTAAACGTCGGGTTACTCGACCTCGCCGCCACACGACGCGGTTCCGCGCGACCAGCGTCGAGGAGCTCAATCCCGGCCAGTACGTCGTCCACGTAGATCACGGCATCGGCCGATTCGTGGGGACGATCAACCGTGGCAATCCAGAAGGAGGGGAAGGCGGCGGAGCCGCGGATCCCGAGGTGAATGCCAATCGAGAGTACCTTGTCCTGGAATATGCGGAAGGAGATCGTCTTTACGTGCCTATGGAGCACTTAGACCGAATCTCTCCCTACGTTGGAGGGGATGAGGCTAACCCTTCGCCAACGCGACTCGGCACACAAGAGTGGACAAAGGCTGTCTCCAAAGCTCGCGAGTCAACGCAGAAGCTTGCGATTGATCTACTCGCCCTCTATGCGCAGCGCGAGATGGCTCAAGGGTATGCCCACTCTCTCGATACTCCGTGGCAGCAGGAAATGGAGGACGCCTTCCCGTTCATTGAGACTCCGGATCAGGAAGTCGCGATCAACGAGGTGAAAGAAGACTTAGAGAACATTAAGCCTATGGATCGATTGATATGCGGAGATGTCGGCTACGGCAAGACTGAAGTTGCCCTTCGCGCTGCGTTCAAGGCGGTGATGAGTGGCAAGCAGGTGGCTCTTCTGGTGCCGACTACCGTCCTCGCACAACAGCATTTCATCACGTTGTGCGAGCGGCTGGAACCGTACCCGATCACAGTTGAAATGCTTAGCCGTTTCCGGACACCCAAAGAAGCAGACACTATTATCGAGCGCCTCGCATCAGGGGACGTGGATATTGTAGTGGGGACCCATCGACTGGTGCAGAAAGATGTGTCGTTCAAAGACTTGGGGCTCGTCATTATCGACGAAGAGCATCGGTTCGGCGTTGGCCACAAGGAGCGAATGAAGGAGATGCGGCAGGAGGTGGATGTGCTCACGCTCACCGCCACGCCTATTCCACGTACTTTGCATATGGCCATCGCGGGCATACGAGACATATCAACCATCGAGACACCCCCAGAAGAGCGCTTGCCTATAAAGACATACCTGGCGGAAATGTCCGATGACTTGATACGCGAGGCGATCTTGCGGGAACTCGACCGAGAAGGGCAGGTCTACTACTTGCACAACCGAGTGCAAGACATCGACCTGACTGCGGATCGGATACGGGCACTGGTGCCAGAGGCTCGAGTGCTCGTTGGCCATGGCCAGATGCACGAGGATGTTCTGTCACGAGTAATGGAGCAATTTTCTGATGGTGAAGCCGATGTCCTTGTTTGCACGACGATCATCGAATCGGGCCTGGATATCCCGGCAGCCAACACTATGATTGTCGAGCGCGCGGGGAACTTCGGTTTGGCCCAACTCTACCAGCTTCGCGGTCGTATCGGCCGCAGTTCGCAGCGTGCGTACGCCTACCTGCTTGTGGAGCCTGGACGTCGACTCACTGACCAGGCGCAGCGTCGCTTGCAGACGATCGTTGCGGCAACCGAGCTCGGGGCCGGATTCCGGATCGCGATGAAGGACCTGGAAATCCGAGGTGCAGGCAACATTCTCGGTGCTGAGCAGAGCGGGCACATTCACGCTGTCGGATTCGAGCTGTATACGCGTTTGTTGGCTCAGGCGGTTTCGGAGCTTCGCGCTGCCACCGGTGATGGCCCCTCATTGGAGGCTGACCCTGGCGATACGGTGGTCGATCTTGGCTTGCCAGCGTCGATCCCGGAAGACCTCGTCCCGCACATGCCAACTCGCATGGCGATGTACCAACGCCTAGTGAAAGCGCAGACTCTCGACGATCTTGATGAGCTACCTCGGGAGTTTGAAGAGAGATTTGGTCATCAGTTGCCTGACGCAGTGCACCACTTGATTTATGCAGCGCGCGTCAAAATTTCTGCCCGCGAAGCACGCGTGGCGTCAATCACACGTCGAACAGACGTAATAATATTTAAACTAATCGACCAAGTAGGTGGCGCCCGTATCCCATTGGAGAGGGTACTGGGCCACAATACATCAGTGGGGAATCAGCAAATCCATATGCCGGTCGCAGGAGGAGACATCCCCTGGGGACAAGCGATACTGGAAGTGCTCGCTCTGTTGACGGACTTCCAACGGCGCGTCCCGGAGATGGCTGTTCAGGGAATCATTGCCTGAACATGCGGGCAGCAATGGGCTAGTTGTTGCTGCCACCAGTGCTGCCACCAGTGCTGCCACCACCTCCGTTGCTGGAGGACGAGCGCTGACCACCCCTTCGGCCTGATCCGCGGCGATTTTGGCCACCGCCCGCTGCTCCGCCACCAGTCCGCTGGCGTGAAGAATGCACCTCGGGAGGGAGCGGTGTTGGCGTCGATGACCCACGCAGCGTGTAGAGCAACTCTGCTTCCCCAGGCTCGAGCGCATCCGCCTCTTCTTTCAGTTTGAGAATCGTCAGCATCAACGCTTTGTTCTCTTCTGCGAGCTCCGCGAAATAGACCTGATATGCCATGAGGTACCCCGTCTGTCATAAGGATGATAGGGCAGCGAAGGTTGCGCGAATGCGCAGGCTGCCGTTCAAGATTACCACATCAAAATTGCGCTCCTCGAAGCGAGGAAAGGGTTAATCGCGGGAATTCAATCGCTTTATGTGCAGAGGTACTTCGCTGAGGCTGCTGACAGTGGAGTGCTCGCCGTAGGCTGGCCCATCAGTTCCCCTGAATAGGTAAAGCGCGTGGAGCCCTGCGCCCACTGCACCCAGCACGTCAGACTTGTAGCTGTCTCCCACATGGAGCGCCTCACCCGCTGGCACTCCTAATTTGCAAAGCGCCGCCTCAAATACGGAAGGATGGGGCTTGGCAACTCCGACCTCGCTACTTGAAACGGAAACCGCTACTAAATCTGCAATTCCCATGCTCTCAATATAACCGGGGAGATCGGTACCCATGTTGGATATGACTCCTATGCTGAACCCTTGTGCTTTCAATTCTTGCAAGGTTTCCCGGGCATCTGGATATAGAGCCATCTCTTTGGGAGCGAAACTCACGCGCCGCCAAATCGCTCGCGCGAGATCGAGGGACACGTCGTAGCCGGCCGCCGCCAAGAG
>Ga0302127_10000777_pt1 | contig 18095 bp, 16 predicted proteins | sample CB4_SCM_MG_FD_204452 | JGI IMG/M metagenome (GOLD analysis project Ga0302127, IMG submission 204452) | Marine microbial communities from Western Arctic Ocean, Canada - CB4_SCM | ecosystem: Environmental > Aquatic > Marine > Oceanic | place: Canada: Western Arctic Ocean | collected 2017-09-24
CGAGGTTTGGTCGCCGGGTTGCGCTGAGTGGCTCGAAGTCAGCTCGATTTCAACATGTACCGATTTCCAGACACGTCGCAACGGCACTCGATACCGTCCAGAAGTAGGTGCTTCAACGAAGTTGCCACACACACTGAACGGGTCAGGTCTTGCGCTTCCACGAATATGGATTGCTGTGATTGAGAACGGGCTTCAGGAAGACGGCTCGATCGTTATTCCTGAGGTACTGGTTCCATACACCGGCTGGGATCGTATCGAAGCTAAGTAGGCCCGCCGCCTAGCTACGGAGTGATGTTGAGGGAGTAATCGGTCGGCAGGGTCGACTGGCGTGTAACGGCGCTAATCACCATGATGACTAGGTCGTCCTCATCGATTCCTTCGACTGTCATGCTGCCTTTTGCTTCGACGTCGATTGGTAGCTGATAAACCACCGGGTCGCCGGTTTCTTTTTCGTGGATCACCTGTACTAGGTACTGCGTAGGGATGGTTTCCTCTACGCGAGCGAATCCTCTTGAGTCCCAGTCGCCAAGCGTCGAAGTGTCATCTCGCCAGTTCAATTCTGGGATTTCGAAATCATCGAAACATGCGCCCTTTGAGAAGACTGCGTCGTCGGTGATGTATTCAAATCTCAGCAGGAATTGTTCACCAGCGTATTTTGAAATATCGACGGAATCCTGAACCCATCCGAGACTTATACCTGTAATTCCAGGGCCGTACGCGTTTCCATTTGGATCGACATTGTGCGCCTGATCAGTGTCGATAATGTCCCAAGTTTCGCCATCGTCAGTCGACGCCATCACGTAGGCGTAGTCCCAAAACTCTTCGATTTCGTAATTAACCCAGTACTTCAAAGTTGCCGTACCACCCGAATCTAATGGGCGAAGATCGACGCTTCTAGTGAGGGTTGAATCGATTGAATCGCCATGATTCGACCACCAACATGTATCGCCGGAATGTGGCGGCGAAGTCAGCAACGAAGTTTCAGCTTCGCCACTAAATTCGATGGTCATCTGATTTGAACCGCTCGAAGTCACAAAGTAGTCGGCTCCAAACGATTTGACTCTGCCTGAGATTGAATCGGGAGCTCGTTTGTAGACGCTTTTAACGGGCGGGAAGGTTCGGTCTTCGTAGCTGTAAGCACCATCGTCCTCATGCAAATAATTAGCGATGAGCCAGTCGGCGAAAACTTCGTTTGCGGTTGCGCTGAAGCCCATTGCTGCCAGTGTTCCGTCAATCGAATCAATTCCGTCATCTTGATTTTGAGCGATTGCAGCGAGAATTTCATTGCCGCCGTAATGTGATGCGACGAAGGCGAAGAATAGGTTAGCTGCTCCGTAGTTAGCAGTTGAAATGGTGATGTCTTGAGCCCAAGCCGTGAGCGAAGTTGCGGGCGCTCGAACGAACTGGGATGCTGCAGATCGTTCAAATCCAGCGATTTCGGCCGCTACTTCAGAGAGCCCTTCGTTTATCCACGAATCTTCACTGCTGTCGGCAGCGAAGTGGGTTGCATGTTGCAACTCGTGAGCGATCACGCTGAGGAATTCATTGCCAGTGAGGCTGAGCCTGTTGGCCGACATATAAAGCGCTTCACGTTCGTTCGAGTGAGTCCGAATTTCACTCGGGTACGAGTCGGCTGCGGAGAAATAGCCCGCAACTCCGGTTCGGAGGACGCTGGTGTAGACGACCATGCGATCATCACCGTCGATACCGGGCATGATTGGCGTGCCAAAAACGTTAGTCACCGCTGGCCAAACATCGGTTTCGAAGTTGTTGGCGACTTCCTCTATCTCATCAGCATCAGGTTCGAATCCGTTTTCGAATACCCAATAAGCGTGTTCCGAAATATACGAAACCTCGCCGTGGACTATTACGCTTCCGACATCACGAGACACCCAGAAATCGACTTGCTTTCCGACGATCATAGGTTCCGATGTAGGTACGGTTTTTGGCTCGTTGTAGCCGGGCACTAACCGTTTTCCAAGTTCCTTAAGATCGCGATCTGGCGGTGTTGGAATTTTGGGCTCCTGCCGCGCTGGTATGAATTTTGGCGTAGACGTAGGAGTGGCTGAGGGCGTCGGTGAAATTTCTGCAGTTGGAGTAGGCGGTATTGCCGTCGCTAACTCCCCGGTTGAGACGGTCGCCGTTGGTGCCGTTATTGTCGACGTGGCTATCTCGTCTGAGTGGTTCGTAGGATCAGGGCTAGTAGTGGACGATGGGGCTGGTTCGTCCGAAGGGGCGAGCGTCGATACGACTGGTTCTGAGTCGTCAATGGAATCGTTTTGGCAAGCGACTCCAAGAATTGCGATGGGAACGAAACCGCCGAGAATGACAGCGTTGAAGATCAATCGTCGTGATCGTTGAAGCAAAATTCTGCGCAGCATCATTTAGATGTTGGTGCTTCGTCGTTGCTCTTGGCGTTGAACTTGTTCATTGCGTTATCAAATTCACCGTTCACGATCATAGTTATCGCATCTGCGGCGCGATTGGCAGCCGCACTAACTAGTTCACGCGATTCTGGATCAAATGTGCCTAGTACGTGATCGACCTGTTCCGCGGACGATTCTGGATTTCCAACACCGATTCGAACACGAGGGAATTCGTTGGTGCCTAGAGTCGTGATGATCGACTTCAGGCCGTTGTGCCCGCCGGGGCCGCCCTTTTTTCTTATACGCACAGAACCGGGTTTAAGGTTTATATCGTCGGTGACTACGAGAATTTTTTCTGGCTCAGTATTGAATCGATTCGTGAGGTAGCTTAGAGCCGTCCCGGATCGATTCATGAACGTGCGTGGGTAGGCAAGAACTATCGGTGCAGTTCCGAGTTGGACTTCGGCAAATCGTAGCTCTTTGCGTTTGCGGCTAAGCTCGGCGTTCGTGCGTTTGACCAGCTCGTCCATGCACCACCAGCCAACGTTGTGGCGGGTGTTTTTATACTCGGCACCTGGATTTCCAAGTCCGAGAATTATCCACGGTGAACCTTCAGATCCACCGCCGTTGCCGCTTGGAAACAGCTTGTCTAAGAGTGAGGAGACGCCCAATCTTCGTTACTTCCGCTCGTGTTGCCGGGTTTGCCAAATAAATTGTTTAGAAAGGATATGACCTTATCGTCGAGAACGTTGGCAAGGTCAGACAAATCTCCTGAGGAATTGAGCCGGAATAGACTCACGAGTTTGTCGGTATCTGGCGAATCAAGCACCAGTTTTGAAACAATCGTGGCGAGCCGATCACGATATCCGCTGAAGAGTCGTTCTATCTCGGAAATCATATCTGCAATATCGATGTGATTGGGCGGTTGTCCCAAACGCCCTCGGTAGTCTGGGCAGACAGGCTCATCAATCAAGCGAATCTCAGCACCCTCGTACTAGCATACCTTGAGAGAACGAACCGTTTCGTCCCAGAGCTTGGACAACTCTCTCATAGCCCCGAGTTGTATCGCATTTATGCGCTCAAATAGATCGATCTGTTTGACTTGCTTGGTTGTCGAGTCGATCCGTTGCTGGAGCAACTTGTTTTGTTCTTGTTTCTGAGCATGATCTTCTAGATACGCTAGTCTATATTCCTGCCGCCATCGTTGAAAATCGTCCCGTAGCGACAGCCATTGACTCGGCGATTCAACGATAGTTTTTAGATCAAATCGTGAACGAATCAGCTGTCGTTCTATTGCGAGTGAATGGTCAATTCTGCCAAATTCGACTTGGTCGAGGTAGTAAATAGTATTTTCGATCTCAGGTGCAGATTCGACAGCCGACCATCGAAATGCCGCCGCTGAAAGTGCGGCGCGCAAAGCTGGAATTGATCCGAACACTAATCTTGCTTGGACCACGTAGTCGAGCCACGAAAATGTGCCTAGAACTTGGGCTAAACGCTTGTCATCGGTGGTCAATGGCCTCTCGATTGCACCCGCAGCAATTTCTAGAGATTGCATTGCGGGAGACGCTGTGCGAATTCGCCTTGCGACTGCCTTCAATTGAACGTTGAACTCTTCAGCATCGGTATCTCGACCGCCTCCAAACCGGGTTTCGTTGGCGTGGGGAACGATGAGCTTCAGAAGCGGCACGACTGCATCCCACTCAGTAGATTTTTATCTTCTTAATGCTGTGAATCGACTGAAGCTGATGTCACTAATCGAAAGGTCCGCAAGGTTATCGCTCGATAGGTATTCCCGTATGCCATTCTCATTTATCGTTTCGATCTCTGAATCATGTTCAAGTGCGAAGGCAATAATCCATAGCCCCGCAATGGCGGGTGGATATCCAAGTTCATGAAGCAGCAGAGACGATAATTTTGATCTATTCAATTCTTCATCATCAGAATTGAATAGTGCTGCAATATGATCGGTGGCCAACGATTCGCCAAGCCTAATTCCACATAGCTGGCGTAGCTGGTTCTTTGCTTTCTTCAGGTTCCCGAGTAGCAGTTCTTTATAGATCGTTTCTGAAGTTATCTCAGCGAGGAAGCTGACCGACGGCGTGAGCATGCCAGCGGCTGCTACATCGATCCAAGATTGGGGAGTGTCGAGTAAGAAAATCAGGTTGGCTGTCGATTCAAACTTGTGGGTAGTTGAGAGGTTTGTGACATGACCCGACTTCCAACGATTATGAGATTCGCTTGCGAATTCTTCGTTGATTTCAGATTCGTACTCGACCAATGCTGATGACAGCTTATTAAGACCGTAATCGGCAATCACCGCGTAATTTTCTCTAACCTCTCGAATAGCTCGTATGTCGGCTTCGAACGATGGCCTGGATTTTGTTTCTGGTGCGGCAGGCGGATCGATTAAATACGCGGTGGGATGCTCTCGAACAACGTTGGTTTCAAAATGCTGGCTCGCCTGTACTGCGACACAGATTCGTGAATCGTATATCTCGGACCCAGTTGGGCATTCACTCGATATCAATAGGATGAAACGGAACATCGTGTCACCGTCTAACGCTTCACCGAATTGCGGCTTCCAAACGTCGGAAACGATTACTTCGCCCGGGTAATTGAACCTGCCAATAGTCGTTTCTACGAATTGCGGGGTGCCATATAAATCCTCGGCAAACGAGAATGGTACAGTGGCGGATTGAACGGAATGATTGTCGGACGTGACCAATGAGGGCTTCTCCAGCGTTGTCAGTTGAGCTGGGGAGAGCGCAGGTATCAGTCAGAGCTGTCTGAATCAGGGCGGACAGGGACAATACCGTCGTCCATGAACGCGATGAACTCCGACTCGCCAATCACTTGGACGTTGAGTCGTTGAGCCTTTTCGAGCTTTGAGCCTGCCTCCGCACCCGCCAAAAGGTATTCGGTTTTGCCTGTTACCGATCCTGTGGCTTTTCCACCCAGCTTCTTAATTCGATTTTGAGCTTCAGATCGTGACATAGTCTCGAGTCGACCTGTAACTACGAATGTCACACCGTTAGCGGGATGGTCGGCAGATGGCTCGAGGGTTTCATCGATTGGATTTACGCCAAGTTCGATCAGGTCGTCGATCAACTGGCGATTTTGCTCGATGGTGAAATATTCGACTAGAGTCGTTGCGACGACTGGCCCGATGCCATCGATTGCCAGAAGTTCTTCTTCAGTTGCTTCTTTCAGCGCGCTCAGACTTCTAAATCGTCGAGATAACCACTCAGCGCTTTCAGATCCGATTCCTGTGATCCCGAGTGCAAAAAGAAGTTTTGGAAGGGTTTGAGAACGAGAAGCTTCGATTGCTTTGATGAGATTGTCGACTCTGGTTTCACCCATCTTGTCGAGTTCCAGCAGGTCATCTCGTCGTTCGTGCAGACGGTAAATATCGGCAATGTTTGATACGAATCCAAGGCGTGGAAGATCTTGCGATACTCGCTCACCGAGTCCTTCGATATCCATCGCTACTCTCGAAGCGAAATGCTCCAATAGCCTCTCGAATTGAGCGGGGCATGCACCATTTACACAGCGAGTTACGGCTTCGTCTTCGATTTGCACGGTTTCAGTGCCGCACGAAGGACAAGCGTCAGGAAATTTATAAGGGTGTGAATCGTCGAGTCGTTTGTTTTTCGATGAAACTTCGACTACCTGCGGAATTACATCACCAGCTCGCTGGATAACGACTCGGTCGCCTTCTCGGAAATCTTTGCGGGCTATTTCATCCTTGTTGTGAAGCGTTGCTCGCCCGACAGTCACGCCACCGACCATTACCGGCTCAAGCTCTGCCCACGGTGTTAACGCACCGGTACGCCCTACGTTTACGTGAATCGCTTTGAGGGTTGTTTCGGCCTGTTCAGCAGGGAATTTGTAGGCGATGGCCCAGCGAGGATCTCGCCCTACGAATCCGAGCCGACGTTGTAGTGCCAGAGAATCTATCTTGATCACAACACCATCGATGCCGTAGTCGAGCGAATCACGTTGTTCGCCGGTTTTGGCGATGAACGCCATAACTTCTTCGACAGTGCTGACTTTGCGAGTCCATTCATTCGTTCGGCCACCCCAACCTTTGATTGCTTGAAGGGTGCCCCAATGGCTCGCTGGCCCTTCTGAGCCTTCAACGTAGCCGACAGAGTAGAAGAACATGTCGAGCGGTCGCTTCGCCGTCTCTGACGAATCAAGCTGCCGTAGTGAGCCAGAAGCTGAGTTGCGAGGGTTCACATAAGCGGAAAGTCCGGCTTCTTCGCGTTCCGCGTTCAAAGTAGCGAACTTGGAGTTTGGGAGGAACACTTCGCCTCGAAGTTCAATTACGGGCGGAATCGTACCGCTTTCACCTTCGAGTTTTAGCGGTACGCTTCGGATTGTTCGAACGTTAGTGATGACGTCTTCTCCGCGTTCGCCATCGCCTCGTGTCGCTGCGCGCTCCATGACACCGTTTCGATAAGTGATCGCTAGAGCCAGGCCATCGATTTTTAGCTCACACACCATTGGAGCGCTTTCGAGTTCAAGGAAATCTAATACTCTCTTGTACCAAGCTCGAAATCCGTCTTCATCGAATACGTTCCCGAGGCTCAACATCGGAACTGGGTGAACGACTTCATTGAATCCCGCTGCTGGTGCTGCTCCGACTCTTTGTGTAGGTGAATCGGGCGACTGGAGATCGGTATGTGCAACCTCGAGAGCAAGAAGCTCCTGCATACGAGCGTCCCATTCGGCGTCGTCTAGCTCAGGTGCGTTATCAACGTAGTACAGTCGGTTCGCACGATTGATTTCCTCACGCAGTTGAGCTGCCCGAGCGACTGCAGCGCCGGGCGTTGGCGAGTCTGAATCGAACTGCATTTGGAGAGTTTTTTCTTTGTCAGGCACAGGCGGAAAATTTTGCTCTATATGCGGGGTGAGATCGTTCAACTAGCACTTCAGAATGCACGATCAAAACGGGGTGTGCCGAGTATATCAACGCCCAGAAGATTCAACTCAGCTAGGAGATTCTTGAACATGCACATACTTGGCGTGCAGATCAGTTCCGAAAGTAGGTCTATACTCGTTCTCCTAACAGCATCGATTATTGCGTATTAAGACGCCGGTCTCAAACTAACTTATGGCAGAAATTCAGCCCTTTCGAGCAGTACGTTACAACCCTGAAGTCGCTGGCGACGTGAGCCTTCACGTTTGTCCGCCGTTTGACGTCATCACGCCAGAGCTTCAACAGGAACTGTATGCCCGTTCGAAGTACAACATTGTGCGGCTTGAACTGGCGCGCCGTGGGCTGACAGAAGATCCGTACGACTCAGCAGCTGAAACTGCTCAGCTATGGACTGATTCTGGTGCGTTGAAGCACGAAGAAGCCCCTTCTATTTACGTGACCGAAGAAGAATTCGAGTATCAGGGTCAAACGCTTCTCAGGCGCGGGTTCGTTGCTGCCGTTCGACTTGAAGATTACGACCAGAAGGTTGTGCTTCCGCACGAAGGAACGCGTGCTGAATGGGTTGCCGACCGAGTGAAGTTGATGGCCGCTGCCCAGTCGAACTACAGTCCTCTGCTATCGATTTTCCGAGACGATCTACGATCGAGCGTTGGCAATTTAGTTCGAGCGATTGCCGGTGGAGTGCCAACAGCCGTATTTACTCCGCCCGACATGCCACAGCTTCGTTTGTGGAGAGTTTCAGATCCCGGAACGATCGGTGTTTTGCAGGAAGCACTAAAAGATTCCGAAGTATTTATCGCCGACGGTCATCATCGCTACGAGGCGGCGCTTCGCTATCGCGGTAGTGTGCGTGCTGAGCGCGAAGTTGAGCACGATGAGTCGATCAATTTCCGAATAATGTTGCTTGTTGCGTTCGACGAGCCGGGCCTGATCACCCGTGGTTACCACCGACTTGTGGAGCAAGCTACAGACGATGAATTTGATGGGATCATCAAGTCGATTGATAGCATGTGTGATCTCGAAGAATGGTTGCCTAGCGCTGGTCTTTCTACAACCGATCAAATAGAAGAATTCTCGGTAGCACTCGGTGAGCGTGAAAGCACCGAAGTGGTATTTGGCTTGTACTCGAAAGAGGCGGGCAAGTTCCATATCTCAAGAATGAAATCACCACCACCTGCTGATAATGCGTTGGAAAATTCCGAGTATTCCCATCTCCACACGCACATTCTTCGACCTGCTATTGCTGAAGAACGCGAAGAAACGGTCATAAGCCCTCATCACGATGCTGGGCTAATCGCCAGACAGATCGAAAGTGGTGCAGCGCGAATGGCGTTCATCATGCGACCTGTGCCGCTCGACGAGTTCGTTTCGATAGTAACTCGAGGTTGGCGATTGCCTGCTAAGGCGACGAACTTCTTCCCTAAGCCGCATGCGGGTGCCGTGATTCAGCAGTTCGGTGAAACTCTTTAGGCTGCGCCTACGCTGAGCGATTCTTCGATTACGCTGAGTACTTCATCGATGGTTGGACGGTCGCCCGGTTCGGCTGCGATTAGGCGAGCGATTAGGCTTCCGTGAGCATCAAATACGAAACTGGCGGGATTAGATTCGCCATCGTTGTTGAGATCGAACACTTGCCAATCGCTTGCTACGACATCTAGCGGGTCAGCGATAAGTGAGAAGTCGAGACCAAGCTCGTCCCTACTGTCGATTACCCGTGTGGGTAGTTCCGAAACGACTACAACGACTTCCGCATCCATTTCGTTGAACTGTTCTATCTGGGACTGAATTTGTTCGAGTTGAACTCTGTCCAGATCATCTGAAGTGGTTGGAACGAATACCAAGTAAACAGGAACCACACCGAGCAAATCTTCTAGCCGAACGTTTTCACCGTCGATATTCGATACCGAGAAAACTGGAGCAAGCGATGGCGAAGTTTCAGCCGTGGTATCTACAGTCGCAGCAATAGCCGTAGCTGCTGGAATCGGCGTGGGCGTCGGTTCAGGTTCCGGTGAGCTTGAACATGCTGTGACAGCGAAGAGAAGCACTGTAAAAACGGCAAGAGTGGCTTTTTGAATATTCACAGAAAAGAGTCTAGCCGAGCTTTTCGACCTGCTCGATGATTTCTTCGGCTTCGACTTGGTGGGTGTAGTTCAATCCGACGCTTTGCCACACGATTTCACCGTTGGTATCGATCAGGAATACTGATGCTGAGGCAAGTCCATCGCCGAATAGATTGAACACGCCGTACTCCTCAGGCGTGGTCGGGTCGAGTGCTGTGAACAGTATTGGAAATTCGTAGCCCTGAGCCGCGGCAAGCGCAGCCGGACCAGCCAGATTGTCGGTGCTTATTGCGAGTACTTGTACGCCACTGGCGTCGAGTTCGGCCTGAGATCGTTGCAACTTCCCGAGTTACCTTCTGCAGAACGTTCACCAGTAGGCTCGGTAGAACACGACTGCGACAGGTTTATCGCCTCGGAATTGAGACAGAGAATATTCGTCTCCTTGGATCGACGGCAGCGTGAAATCGGGGGCGGTGCTGGTAACCGGACCAGGCGTGTTTACGAGCGTTGGTTCGGTTGGTTCTGTGGGGCATCGACCGCCGGTGCTGAAGTCGGGGCAGTTGACTCTAGAACGGCAGCCGGTGCTGCCGTTCTAGAGTTGGGGCACTTGCGACGGGGGCGTTCGCTTCTGAGGAACCACCGCATGCTGCGGTCAAAGCGAAAATTACAGCGATCAGAGAGATCGCAATAAAAGTTCGACTATTTTTCAGTAGTGACGCACGCATAAAAGTCGTTCAGCCTGCCGATGTTCCTTGCAGGATGCCAGCTATATAGAAAAGCGCAGCCGTATCGACTGCGCCTTTCAAAGAGTTCTTACGATTTGATGCAACCGTCATGTTGAACGGTTACAAACTAATTTACGAAGTCATTGACTTGAGGGTTTCTTCAGCAGCCTTCAAAGCCTCATCAATGTGAGACTTTTCGACCCAACCCATGTGACCAACTCGGAAGATCTTTCCTACTAGCGCCTTCTGTCCGCCACCAAGAATCACGTTGTGGTCCTTGTTCACCTTCGCCAAGAACGCCTTGCCATCGAGGCCTTCCGGCAAGCGGATGGCTGTAACGGTGTTTGAAGCGAACTTAGGGTCAGGAAGCAGTTCGAGTCCGAGAGCCTTCGCACCGTCACGTGTGTGCTGTGCGATCTCGTGATGGCGACCAAAGACGTTTTCGATGCCTTCGTCGACCATCGATTGCAAAGCAACTTCAAGTGTGAACATTGCTGGCAGACACGGAGTGAACGGTGGCTGGCCGATTTTTAGATAGTCCTCGTACTGTTGAACATCGAGGTAGTACTTAGGCGAAGTCGAGGTGGCGTGAGCCTTCCAGGCCTTATCCGAGAACGTAACCATCGAAATTCCGGGAGGTGAAATCCAGCTCTTCTGTGAAGCGGTGGCAACAACATCGATGCCCCAAGCGTCGACAGCGATTGGAACTCCGCCAGCGCTTGATACAGCGTCGACGAGGATCAGTGCGTCTGATTCTTCATGAATCACTGCGCAAAGCTCTTCGAGTGGGTTGGAGACACCGGTCGAGCTTTCGTTGTGAGTGAAGATCACAGCCTTCACGTCGCTCATACCCTTGAGGGTTTCGCGCACCTTATCGAGATCGGCAGCCTGTCCGAGATCGAAAGTAATTTTGGTGACAGCTCCACCGTAAGCTTCGGCGATTTCAGCGAATCGTTCGCCGAATGCACCGATGATGATCGATAGAACTTTGTTGCCAGATGAAATGGTGTTCACGATGGCGGTTTCCATCGCACCGGTTCCTGACGATGTGATGAAGTACGCATCGTTCTTAGTCATGAACACGGTCTTCAGGTTCTTCGTCATTCGATCAAGCATGTCGGCGTAGCCGGGGCCACGGTGGTTGATCATCTGCGAGCCGGCGAGTTCTAGGACGTCGTCGGGCAGAGGTACTGGACCTGGGATTCGAAGGTTTGGCTGATTCTGGCTGCTCACCGGAGTGCTCATTTCGTTCGGAGACTGACTAAATTTTCAACTTTGCGGTCATATGTGGACTCGATATTGCACGCTACCAGTAGATGACCAAGAAGAATACTAACTCTCACCATGTAAAACGGCTGTAAATTCCGCGTGATGGAGTTGGTGAGGGGAGTGGGCAAAATTGCTAGTTCGTTTGAAGAGGCTTTGCACCGCAGGAGAGAATGAACTTGTATGTTTCATCGTAGTACTCAGGTGGTCTCGTGAGATCTACTTCGTCCCCATTTGGGATAAAAATCACGAAACATTCTCTAGCCCTCGTTAGCAGAACTCGGTAGCGATTAGAGATAAATCCACGACGGTCTTCCGCTCGAACGGATTGCCAATTTGAGCCACGAAATTGCCATTTGGTCCAGGTATTGTCGTCGTAACGAAGGTCAGCGCCCCAACAGACACCAGCCCAGTCAAGTTCTAATCCTTGTACTGCGAACTCAGTTGCCGGTACTTCCAATTGGTTAGAAGATCGAACATCTCCATGGGGTTTGAGAAACCATTCTTCAGCAGATATTGGTTCATCAACGGCAATTCCGTGAGCCCGTGACCTTTTTGCTCCAGAACTTGCAATGAGCCAGGAACTCCGCCAGCCTCGGGCTTGTCTACGTAACCAGCTTTTTGCATCCCCTATGTTTCGGGTGATCATCACTGGGTAATCAGTGAGATTGCCCATCATCTCCAATGCACTTGCGGAATCATTTCGCAGAACAGATTCAACCCAGGAATTAAGATTCGAATTTCTAAAGGTTCTTTGTGAGACAGAAAGGTGAAGCTTCGAGTTCGCGTTGACCCCAACAGCGTCAAAGTCAGCGTGGTTCTCGAATAATCGACTACCAGCTGTGCTTTCATCTCCGTGGATCGCTTGAGGTGCTGCGTGGACAACCCATTTCTGTGCACTGGAAGTGATTGCGCTACCCCATTCGGCGAGGCCAGCTTCTCCGCTATTGATTTCCTGCCCGCCACCAACAAGAGCCACGAGCACACACCAGGATTCGTGCCGGTCCATTATTCGAAGCATGCCATCAGGTTCTGAGAAATCTCGGCCGAATTTTGATTTCGATTGCCTGCAATTCCATGCGCGCTGAGCTTCATCAAAGACGACGATATTTTCGTGTGGAGGACGATCTGAATCGCGTTCCACATATTCGGTTAGCCAAGTGTGGACGTTGCTGATAAAGGTTGATGCACTACGGCGCGCTTCCTCCCTGTTGGTCCCGGTTTTGGCAAATAGGTCGTTTTCACGTGAGCGCGCCAAAACTTTAACCAAAGGACCATTGCCTGACAGAAATACAGATTTATCTGCAAACGAACCGTGAACTGCACTTAGGCCTGCTAGTGTCTTTCCGGCGCCTGGCACGCCGGTGATGAAGCAAATCGTTTTTTGGTTCAATCTGATTGCATTATTGACAATCTGTTCCAATGCTTCGACGGTATTCTTCATATCGGCTGCGCTGGCGTCGGCCCGAGCAATTTCGTCGACAGTGTGTCCCTGAAATAGTCTTGACGTAGCTTCGATAATTGTCGGGGTAGGCGAATACCGGGCTGTGACCCATTTTCGCCAATCGATCAATCGTTCGTCCTTGGATTGTTTATCTAGTAATCCTCGGATGGTCGACGCTAAATTTTCTGGATTAGTTGTTGAAGCTGAGTAAACGTTGGACGAAATGGGCAAATCGATATTTGCAATTGACGTTGCAGCTAGTTTTGAACAAACAACCGGGAATATTTTCGATGATCTTGATCCGGATTGGAAATTGGCAAGTTCTAGTCCGTAATCTTCGACTTGCCGAATAGAAGAGCGATCAGCTACGTTACTTTTGAATTCGATCGGAATTATTAGTGAACCGATCAAAAATACACAATCAATGCGATAGTTTCTTCTTGGAATTTCGTATTCGAATCAGACACCAAATTCAAGATCTAACTTGTTTGATGAATTCAGAGAATTGAGGGCAGTTTTGGCCCATTCGATCGATTCAGACCACGCCCTGGCTTGAAGACGTTCGGTCGAACCGTCCAATCTCTGCGACGCCGAACGTAATAATTGACCAACAATTTGATCAGTTGGTTTCGATAAGGGGTCGCGTGTTGATCCCGCGTAGCCGATTCCAGAATAAAATTGAATCATAGCGACATGGTAACGATGCAACAGGCGTCGTGACCATAAAATTTCTATCCGCCGCGAATAATCTTCTGGCCTGACGTTGAAACTACTCGGCCAGTTTCACCAGTGAGTAGTTTTTTCGGCCTCGGCGTATTACTAAGAGGCGACCTTCTACTAGGTCTTCAGTTTTGACAGTGCGCCCGGCGTCGGTGATTTGTTCGCTGTTTAGGTACATGCCGCCCTGATCGATAGTTCGTTTGACGTCTCCGCCAGATTTTCCCGCTCCGGCTGAAACTGCGAGTTCAGAGAACCTAAGACCTTCGCCTGAAAGCTGATCTCGGGTTACTTCAGTTACTGAAGATCCATCGAGAACGTCTTCCATTTGGTCGGCAGACAAGTCAGACATATCGCCGCCAAAGAACGCTTGAGTTACTTTGAGGGCTTGATCGAGTCCGCCCTGTCCGTGAATCGTTCGCGTCACTTGTTCAGCAAGTGATTTCTGTGCGGCGCGTTTGTGCGGCTCTTCGGTCACAGCCTCCGCAAGCGCACCAATCTGAACCTGATTCAGCATGGTGAACAGCTTTACGTACGGCACAGCGTCGGCATCTGCCACGTTCAGGAAGAACTGGTAGAGCTTGTACGGCGAAGTCTGCTTGGGATCGAGCGTCGGGGCTCCACCAATCGACTTGCCGAACTTTTCACCATTCGAATTGACAACCAACGGGTAGGCGATTCCGTGAGCACGTGGACGTCCTTCGGAGTCGGCACCGTGAATGCGTCGAATCAAATCGACGCCGCCAAGGATGTTGCCCCACTGATCAGATCCGCCAGCTTGGAAGCTCACGTTGTCATTTTCGTGCAGCTTTAGGAAATCGTATGCCTGCAGCAGCTGGTAGCTGAACTCGGTGAACGAAATTCCGCTGTCACGACTGAATCGGTCTTTCACTGAATCTCGACCCATCATCGTGTTGACGGTGAAGTGCTTTCCGACGTCCCGAAGGAACGTTAGTAGATCGGTCGTGCGAAGCCAGTCGGCGTTGTTTACTACGCTGGCTGGGTTGGATTTTGCGTTGAAATCTAGAAAGGGCTCTAGCTGCGCACGAATCGCCTCTACGTTGTAGTCGATATCGGCGACTGAGAGCAACGTTCGTTCGTCAGCACGCCCCGAAGGGTCGCCGATCATGCCGGTTCCGCCACCGACTAGCGCCACAGGCGTGTGACCGTATTGCTGGAGCCTTACGAGTCCCATAATCGCAACTAAGTTGCCGATGTGGAGACTGCTCGCCGTGGGGTCGAAGCCGTTGTATGCGGTGATCTTCTCAGTTGCGAGTGTGTGCGTTGCGCCGGGAGTGGCGTCGAACAGCGCGCCTCGCCATTCGAGGTCTTCAGCTACGTTTTGAAATTCTGTCGTTATTTCTGGTGTCATCGAAGTGTCCTGACCGGCTAGCCGGTTTTCTTGAGGATCGGGGGCGAAGTCGAATTTATTACTAAACGTTCACCAGAATCTGGCGGGTTTGCTCGACGTCTTTATTCATTTGGGTTACGAGTTGTTCGACTGAATCGAATGCGACCTCTGCCCTGAGCCTTGTTACAAACTCAAGCCGAAGTCGCTTCGTATACAGATCCCCGTCGAAGTCTAGAAGATACGACTCGATCGTGCGGCCGCCGTCGGTTTCGAAGGTTGGGCGCACGCCGATGCTGGTCGCTGCTTTGTGAACAATGCCATCGACTTCTACGGTAGTTGCATATATTCCGTTTTCAGGAACGGTTACTGGAAATTCTGGCTCGATGTTCGCAGTAGGGAAGCCGATTTCACGTCCACGCTTTTCGCCATGGGCGACTGTGCCTGTGATCGAGTAATTTCGGCCCAGCATTTTCGCAGCTAGTTCACAATTTCCGCTGACGATGGCGATTCGGATGACTGAGCTAGATACGGCTTCACCATCAACCACTATCGCTGGGACACCCATGAAATCGATGTCGGTGTGCTCGCTGGTAGCAGAGAGCACACCGACTCCTGAGCGATCAGATCCGATCATCGCACCAGGTCCAAGAATCAATGACACAAGCCCGATGCGATCGCGCAGTGCTCCGACGAATTCGTCGGATGAAAGCTGCTGAATGGCGGTTCCAAATTCAAGCTCTATCACGTGGTCGATACCGATATCCGTAAGGATTTTTTGCCGAGTCTCAATATCGCTTAAGTAAGTAACTTGCGTGTTCGGTTTTATGAACGCTCTTGGCTGTTCTTTGAATACGAATGCGACCGATTTTGCGCCGCTTTTCGTAGCTTCATCTTGCACTCGGTTTAGTAATGCTTGATGCCCGAGATGAACGCCATCGAACGTCCCGATGGTGGCGACCGTCGGGCCTTCTATAACGTCTATGGAAGCGAACAGGTCAGTTGTCGACATGATCGTCAGGTGCTGGAATTGTGGCCCGATGAAATCGAGCCACAATTCTTAGCTCTCTAGCTAAGGGTTGCGTGCGCCTCACGAAGAAGTTCTTCGGTGGTTTCCCAATTGATGCATGCATCAGTGATAGAAACACCGTACTTCAAATCGGCAGGGTTACCCAGCGACTGATTACCTTCGTTTAGGTGGCTTTCCAGCATTAGACCGATCATGCCTGCGTTTCCAGCAGTTCGCTGTCGAACAGCGTCACGGAAAACGATTGGCTGTCGGTTGTGATCCTTGTTGCTGTTCGCGTGCGAACAGTCGATTACAACGTTAGGTTTCAGACCTGCACCCGAGAGAAGAGTCGATGCCTTCGCAACGGTTTCTTCATCGTAGTTAGGGCCTGAGGCTCCGCCACGAAGAATGAGGTGTTGTGCCTTGTTTCCTGCCGTGTTGACCACGGAAGCTTGACCATCGAGGTCGATGCCGAGAAATGCGTGTGGTGACCGAGCTGCCATCATCGCATCTACTGCGATCTGGAGGCTTCCACCGGTTCCGTTCTTGTATCCAATAGGCATTGAAAGTCCGCTCGCCATCTGTCGGTGAGTCTGGCTTTCGGTTGTGCGAGCGCCGATTGCGCCCCACGAAATGAGATCTGCAAGGTACTGCGGAGTGAATGGATCGAGGAATTCAGTTCCTGCTGCCAATCCGAGTCCCAGAACTTCAAGTAGGAACGCACGGGCACGCTTTAGGCCGGATTGCATATCGAACGTGCCGTCGAGGTTCGGGTCGTTGATTAGACCCTTCCAACCGACAGTAGTTCGTGGCTTTTCGAAGTAGACCCGCATTACAACGAGGATAGTGTCTTTTACTTCTTCAGCGAGAACAGCAAGCTTCTTGGCGTATTCGAGTCCTGCTTTTTCATCGTGAATGGAACATGGTCCAACAAGCATGACCAAGCGGTCATCTTTGCCCTGTTCGATATTTTCGATGGCGGTACGAGCGTCGGTAACGACCTTCGCTATTTCAGGAGTGATTGGCTGCGAGTCGATGAACGATCGTGGAGAAGGCAGTGGTTGAAGATTGGTGACTCGGACATTTGACGTAGACATGATCGAATTAAGTTTCTAAAGAGCTGTGGAGTGAATGTAAAACTAGGGTTTCATGATTCATTCGGTCAGACCTGCACAGTTGCATGCTGTGGGAGGGAGAGCTTCGTGAATCCAGAGGGGCTGCGGACGGTCAGGCAGACTTAGCTGCGATATGAACGTCCGTACGTAAACAGCCCATCGGTATAGGTATAGCCAAAATACTCGGCACTATACGAAGCAGAAAAAGAAGAACGCGAGAAGACAAAACCAACCGAGCGAGAATCGCTTCGGTTTGAGAATGAATTTGTCTGTAAGTTGCGTTCGGACATGATTATTTAGTGCTAGCCGTCGAAAGGTCGGGCCGAAGTTTCGCAGCATCGTTTAGGTATGCGTGCCGAACTTCGCTTTGAGCTTTGTCGGTATTCCAAAATATAAGTATACGGATGCATTGTCCCAACGCACCGGGGCGAGCCATTTCGTGGCCGCACATCAGTGGTACATCGTTCCAGCCAAGTCGTTCTCGTGCTGCAACTGCTGGAAATTCGGCTACAAGATCGGGACTCGTGGTGAACTGAACAGCCGCGACGTCATCCTGATCAATGCCGTTCGCATCGATCAAAACTGATAGCAAATGCTCTGTAGCTGCCAGCACATCTTCTGCAGTTGTGCCGTCCGTGGTTGTAGCGCCTTTGACGCCTCTAACCTTCGTAGCCAATCTTTACCTCGTACTTGGAACTGTTATCCACCGGGTTTCGATATTTCGGTGATTCTGGCGACCTAGTTTGCCACGACTTTACGTGGTGTGCCGGGTGTGAGCGACTTGATATAGATACCACCGCGTTCAGCTGCGCCAGCCGCTTCGCCGTCAGCGAGGGCGTTTATGAGTGCGCTACCAACGATTGCCCCATCGGAAAATCTTGCGACTTCAGCGACGTGATCGGCAGTAGAAATACCGAATCCGATTGCCACGGGAAGATCGGTGATCTGGCGCACGTGGTTTGCTAATCCTTCAACCTGAGATGACATCGTGGCTCGTGCCCCGGTGACTCCGAGAACTGAAACGCAGTAGATGAAGCCTGCTGCGCGTTTGCAGGCGTGTTCAATAGAGTACTCAGTAGATGTAAGTGTGATCAGCGGAA
>Ga0302127_10000780_pt1 | contig 18036 bp, 17 predicted proteins | sample CB4_SCM_MG_FD_204452 | JGI IMG/M metagenome (GOLD analysis project Ga0302127, IMG submission 204452) | Marine microbial communities from Western Arctic Ocean, Canada - CB4_SCM | ecosystem: Environmental > Aquatic > Marine > Oceanic | place: Canada: Western Arctic Ocean | collected 2017-09-24
CGCTTATATCTGTTGTTACCCTGCCTTTTTTATATACCAGTTTGCTACGTAAGGTATGGACAAAAGGAACTTATAAAACCATTTGGTCTATTTTTTCGTGGGCCATACTAACGCATTTACTACTAGATTGTTTTACGTCTTGGGGCACCCAAGTATTTTGGCCACTATCTACACGTGTTGCTTGGAATAGCGTATTTATAATAGACCCTTTTTATACGTTTTTATTATTAATACCACTTGTTATTGGGCTTTTCAAAAAAAATACACACCAAACAAAACGTTGGATGTTAATAGGCTTAACATTAAGCACCCTATATTTAGGCTGGGGAGTAGGTGTAAAGTGTTACTTAAACCCTAAGTTTGAAGCGCTTTTTAAGCATCACAATTTAAACATTGTGAGTTACACAACACGACCTACTGCTTTTAATTCTATTTTATGGTCTACATCTGCCGAAACAGAAACAGGTTACTATATAGGTTACATATCTCTTTTAGATAAAACGCTTCAGGGCCCTTTATTTTTTATACCCAAACAACATGAGCTTAATAGTACTTTTGATGATCCTATTTCTAAAAAGATTCTCTTTTTCACAAAAGGGTTTTATAGTTTAGAAGCCTCTAAAAATGGTTTGTGGGTACATGATTTACGATATGGCACATTTGGTGATGCTTGGTTACTTGAGCAACCTACGTTTGTGTTTAGTTATCATTTATCTAAAGATAAAGACGGCAAAACACGTGTAAATACGGTTAACCCTAAAGATAGGGACATGCACTTATTGATGGCTAATTTATGGCTGCGGCTAAAAGGGATTTAATTTAAAAGCAGTTTACTCAATAAGTATATCGTTATGTGCTGTTTCATCTTTTAATCGAAGCACTATAGCCTCGCTGGCTTCTTCTCTGTCATCAAAATGAATGGTTTCTGAGTTTAATATCTGGTAGGTTTCGTGGCCTTTGCCTACTAGTATCACTACGTCTTTGTCTTGAGCTTTTTTGATAATATGTGCGATAGCCTTTTTTCTGTCTTGAATGAGAGCATAATTTTTAAACGTTTTTGGTAAACCCTCTACAATTTCATTCATAATGTCTTGGCTTGCTTCCGAACGAGGATTGTCGTCTGTTATTACCATATAGTCGGCTATTTCGCTGGCTATTTTGCCCATTTTTGGGCGTTTACCGCGGTCTCTGTTGCCGCCACAGCCAAATAGCACAAATAGATTACCTGTTCTGTCTTTAGATATTTTCTTTACTGTTTTTAATACATTTTCTAGGGCATCTGGCGTATGCGCGTAGTCTATAACAACCATGTAAAGTTGGCCTCTTTCTACATTTTCTAAACGGCCTCTTGGGGGCGAGCAAGATGATAATGCTTTTTGTATATAGGGCTCTTCTATTTTCATGTATCTTAAGGCAGCAGCTGCGGCTTTGATGTTTAGTAGATTGTAATGGCCTAGTAAAAGAGTAGAAAAATAAATAGGTTCTGGTTCAAAATCTTCTGGGTAAATTTTGTGGCAATTGCTATCTGTCATAAATCTAAGCTTGGTATTTTTATAGTTTTCAAACGTTTTATGATAATCCAAATGGTCTTGGGTAATATTGGTTAGTATCTTAACGTCAAAATCTATACCTAATACCCTAGATTGATCGATACCTTCAGATGTTACTTCCATAATAAAGTGAGTGCCACCTTGATCTAAATGCGTACGCATAATACGAAGGGTGTCTATGGCTTCTGGCGTTGATAAGTCTCTATTTCCAGAATTTAGAGTACCTAATACATAGGGGTTATAACCGGCAGCTTTTAACACTTCGCCCATCAAATAAGACACGGTTGTTTTACCATTTGTACCGGTAATACCCACAACATAAAGTTCTTTGGAAGGATGCCCATAATGATTATGAGCATATTCTGCTAGTTGTTCTAGTGTCATACCTTTAATTAACGCTGTTTCTTTTCTGTAGTTTTCTAGTGATACACCTTCTATATCAAGCGACATCTGAATAGACTTTCTGTAATATTTATCTTGTATTAATGCTTCTGCTGCCTCTTTTTTAGGTTTGGGGTACTCTACTGTTAAAGCCGTTTTTTGAATGACTTTAATTAAATGACCAAACGACCAATGCTTATGTTTTTTTCCGGCATATGTTTCAAATTTGTTAATGGGTATACAAGGTCCACCATGTTTACCCGATTCTTCGTGAACACGGTTAATCCATTCTCTGTCTTGTTTGGTGCTATACCCATCTAATTCAAAAAAGTTTAACGGCGAATGCATCGCTACAAAATGGCTGGGGTCGTATTTATTAATAAGGTGTAATAAAAAATCTATTTCTGGCTGCGGTTTAAACCCCACAAGGTTTTCCTCTACGTCTTCTGGATTGTAAAAATCGCGATTTAAATCAATCCCATTTTCTTTAATGCGAGTCGGCACAAAATCATCTTGCCCAGAGCCTATAAAACAATCTGGGTTTAAAAGCGGCACAAAAATGATTCTATTTTTAATAAGCGTGGGATCATTTAACGTTAAATAGGTAATTAATAATTTCCAAGTAGAATAAAGAGGCGCTATTTCATTAGGATGAATACCACCCAATAACAGAACACTCTTTTTAGATCGAGAATCGGCATGTGGCTCTATTACATAATGTAGTAGAGGTGCCTTTAAGTGAGACTGGTAAGGTAAATCTGTTTTAGGGTTGGTTACCCAATCGGCACGTGCGCTTAATAGCTCTAATTCTGAGGCTGTAACATTAAGATCTAAACCCAAACGTTTAAACTGCGTCAGTATGGTGTTTAGATTAGATTCAATGTTGTATTTGATAATAAACTCCTGATTGAGTCAGTATCACACTGTTTAAGTTTAATAGATATGTTTTGACACTCAAACACTGTAGTGGCGGAAATAGAAAACGCCTCAGACAGTTCTGCATTTGATATTTTTGGATTATTTTGAATTAAATTCAGTATATCCTTTCTTTTTTGATCTATATTCATAAAAAAATGACATAACACGATTATTAATCAATTAAGAGGACGCCACTGGGGATGTGACCCGCCGTAATTCCAACTAACGCCACCGCTATTGCCAACTGGTTGAGCATACCGAACATGCCCCCTTGAGTGGCTCTCCTCAGCACGACTTTGTCTGGCCTTATAACGCTCGCTCATCGGTTTTTCATCATTACTTTTTTGCGATGTAGACAGTTTTTTTGAACGCTGTTTTTTTTTTGTTGGCTTAACGGTAGATGCTGTAGATCGACTATCTGTTGTTGCGACACTTAATACAGAATCATCAGAGTTTCTACTTTTAGGTTTTACCGGCTTTTTACTTGTGCTTTCAGTCACCCAATTGTTTACACGTAACTGTGCTGTTGTGGGTTCATATCGATGTTCGGGTGGTGGTGGTGTAAATATACCCCCAACTCCAGGCGTTCCTTCAGTCTTTCTCTCTCTTTTAATATCCGACAATGTTCGGCCCACTCTATCTTTTCTTTCTGGTGCCTTAACAAGGTCATTTTGGGTAGTTGCAAATCTCAAAAGGTCTGCGGCTTTTATTCCGTTTTTTGCACCAGCAGATCGGCTCTCTTTTTTACTGACTATTACTAAATCGTCTGCTTTTTTTCTAGAAATACTGTCTCTACGAGCTGTTGCCATCTCATTTCGATCTGTAACTTCGCCAATTTTTCCGGCTACTTCTTGGCTGGCTTTTTTTGTTCTAAGTTTTTCATGTGTACCCGTACTTCTGGGGTCATACCCAATATGTTGGGTTAATGGCTTAGATGGAAAATGTATTTCTTTAGAAGTATTACTCATACTTATGCGTGTGCTCATACTTAGTTATCGGTTTATATTGGTAAAAATTTCAGAAATTTCAATATAATTATATAGTATGGTATCTTTTGTACTATGATATCTTTAAGACATTACGTATCTATATGCCGTCCTTATCAATGGGTAAAAAACCTGTTAATTTTTCTACCCCTTTTGCTTTCACATCAGTACATGCATATGCCTTCTTTATATATAAGTAGCATAACATTTGTAGCGTTTTGCCTATTGGTTAGTTCTGTTTATTGCATAAATGATTTAGTAGATCTGGAAAACGACAAACAACACCCTCTCAATAAATATCGAGCATTAGCATCTGGACACATCACAAAACGATCGGCTTTTTTATTAAGTGCAGTACTGATGTGCGCCAGTTTTACAGTGGGCTTTTTGGCCTCTCATAGCATTGTTATGGTATTAGCTGGTTATTTAGTATTAACCACCGTTTATACATTTTTTATCAAAAAAATTATTGCAGGGTTATATATTATTGAGTCTGAATTTAGCCTTTGGTTTTTGGTGTTTAGTTTGTTTTCTTTTTTTACATTGGCCACTTTAAAGAGATGTATCGAGTTATCGCTTTCTAAAACAGAGAGTTTAGCCGGGCGGCCTTACACAAAATCAGACATGCCTATTTTAATAAATATGGGTATTACCGCTAGCTTTATATCTACTCTCATATTTGGTTTATATTTAAATAGCGAACGCGTGATTTCTTTATATCAACACCCCATCTTACTATGGATATTACTGCCCATGATGATGGCCTGGTTTTGTAAAATATGGATTGAGCTAAACAGAGGCACCATCACAAAAGACCCCATTAGATATGTATTTAAAGATGCCTATAGTTATGTTTTTATTGTATTAAGTATTGCAATAGTAGTGAGCGCACATTAATGACGCCTGGACTTTCGTTACTGATTAAAGACTCTTATCATTTTTTTCAAAAACAATTTCAACCCGATGCGCTGCCCTTTATTCAATCTCAATTAAACGCGTGCGACCCTTGGGTACGACTACCCATTAAAAGCCTGTGTATGATTTATGCCACTAGGCTAATATCCTATAAAACCTGTAAAAAACTTGGGTTTCCTTTTTCTGAATTAATACAATTTAGCGAGCAAATGACGCTTTTTTATAATGGCCAAACAACTTAGTAGCACAGTTGTTATATTAGGCTCGGGCCCTGGTGGGTCTATTGTTGCCAAAACGCTTGCCGATGCCGGCATACACGTATTGGTGTTAGAAAAAGGCCCCGATATTAAACAATCAGAAAAAGAACCTTACAGCCTAGACGAAATGAACCGCCAGTATAAACAAAAAGGCATGACGGTAGCGCTAGGCTCGCCTGTTATAAACTATGTAGAAGCCCAAACACTAGGCGGCGGCTCTGAAATTAATGCAGGCCTATACCATCGCTTACCCAAACACATACTAAGCCAGTGGCAAACAGATTACGGGTATTCGGTAAGTAGCGCTCAATTAGATGCTTGCTATAACTGGTGTGAAGATTTTTTATCTATAAGCCCATCCAAAACATCAGCGAAAACTGCGTTAAAACTAGCTGACGCCGCAAAAGCAAACAACTGGACAGCGCAAAAAGTACCTAGATGGTATAAAAATGACATCAAACAAAGTATGTCTGAATTGGTTTACAAACAATCTAATATCACCGTTATCACAAACGCCAATGCCACCAAACTAAAAAAGAAAAATGGCAAATGGCACATAACAGCTAGTCACAACCAAACCATATTACATATAGAAGCTACATCTGTATTTGTTAGTATGGGCGCCATACAAACGCCCCATTTTTTAAAGCGAAATGGTATTAACCATAATATAGGTAACACACTGGCCTGCCACCCCATGATTAAATGCGCTGTAGAATACGAAAACGATTTAACAGATGATCAACTAATTGGTGATATTCAGGTAAAAGATGTGTCGCCCCATTATAGTTTTGGATGTTCTATTAGTACCCAACCTTTTTTATGGATGGCGCTTCAGCATTATATAAAAAAAGACGCTACATTATTAAGCCGATCTAAAAATATGGCCATGTTTTACGTAACCGCACCTAGCGAAACCAATGGGCGGGTACTGTCTGTTCCGGGCGTTTCTAATCCATTGGTGTGGCAAAACACATCTAACAAAACGGCACAGCATTTAGTAGATGGCATTAACACATTGGCTGCTGCTTGTTTAAAAACAGGTGCAAAAGCGGTATACCCCATTTTAAAAGGGGCCACACCACTTACACATACTAATCAAACAATAACGTGTAAAAAACAACAGTTACAACTTAGTACCATCCATCTTTTTTCGTCGTGTCCGGCTGGTGACACCCAACACAAAACAGCGGTAAATAGTGACGGTAACGTTTGGGGCCACCCAGGGTTATATATAGCCGATGGGTCTGTTGTTTGCACGCCACCTACTGTAAATCCCCAAGGCACAATAATGGCAATGTGCCGACATATAGCGCTACAATACATTAAACAATTTAAACTTAAGGACTAACTACATGAAACATTTAGTAACAGGTGGGTCTGGATTTCTAGGGCATTTAATTGCCAAAAAATTATTAGAAGCAGGCGAAGACGTAAGGGTTATTGATATTTGGAAAGACGAATCGATGTCTAAAGATATCGAGTTTATTAAGTGTGATATTTTAGATACTTATACTGTAGCTAAAGCGATGGAAAACATTGATATTGTTCATCATAACGCTGCACTTGTGCCACTTACTAAATCGGGAGATCTGTTTCAAACAGTTAATGTTGATGGATCTGGTATTGTTGCAAAAGCCGCTGTAAAAGCCGGTGTAAAAGCCTTTATTTACATGAGTTCTTCTTCTATATATGGTTACGAAAAATGCCCCATTACTGCCGAAACACCCGTCGCACCCATTGAAACATATGGTCAATCAAAATGGGGTGGCGAAAAATTAGTACAAAGCATTTGCCATGCCGCATCACTTCCGTTAATTTGCGTGCGCCCTAGAACAATATTAGGTGAAGGCCGATTAGGTATTTTTCAGCTTTTATTTAGCTGGATTAAAGATGGAGCAAACCCATATGTAATGGGCGATGGTAACCATTTATATCAATTTGTACATGTTAACGACTTAATTGACGCTTATATGTTAGCCCTAGGTATTGAAAAAACGGGTATATATAATGTTGGCACAGACCGTTTTGGCACCATGAGAGAAGCGATTACGCATGTTATAGATATTGCTGGTACTACTTCAAAAGTAAAATCATTACCCGTAAAGCCTACTATTTTTGCATTATCTACATTATCTAAATTGGGGCTTAGCCCCTTGGTTCCATGGCATTATTTAACGTACCATAAACCCCTTTATTTTGACATGACACCACTGCTAAATTTAGGCTGGAAAGCTAAATACTCTAATAACGAAATGCTAGAAGAAAGTTACACGTGGTTTTTAGCTAATTACGAGCATAGATTCGATCATAACAATGCATCGGGTATTCATCGTAAGCCTGTTAAAGAAGGTATATTATGGCTGATGAAAAAAATATCTTAGTTACAGGTACTTCTGGCTGGCTAGGTAAGCGGCTGGTGAGTTATCTTCAAAAAAAGAATCACCTAGTACGTCCTTTTAAAGGCGACGTTACCCAACCAGACGACTGTGAAACGTTTTGCAAAAATGCGCAAAATAGTACGCTAATTCACACAGCTGGCGTTATACATCCAGGTAAAGTAAAAGACTTTTATGCCGTTAATGTTATTGGCACAGAAAACATCATTAAAGCCGCTATTAAAAACAACTTAAAACGAGTGGTAATTATATCGTCTAACTCGCCTATTGGTTGCAATGCATCTAACCAAACGTTGTTTGATGAAACATCTGCCTATAACCCCTATATGCATTACGGAAAAAGTAAAATGGCCATGGAAAAAATGTGTAAACAGTATCAAAACAACATCGACCTTGTGATTATACGTCCGCCTTGGTTTTACGGACCCGATCAGCCACCCCGCCAAACATTATTTTTTAACATGATTAGAACAGGTAAGTTTCCGTTAATAGGTAACGGACAAAACTTACGGTCTATGGTTTATATAGATAACCTATGTGATGGCATATGGTTAGCAGCTACTGTAGACGCCGCCAAAAACAACACATATTGGATTGCCGATAAACACCCTTATTCTATGCTTACTATAGTCAATACAATTAAAGAACTACTTGATACAGAGTTTCAATTAAACGTGTCTAACAGACAGATTAAACTACCCTATTTTGTTGGCACTGTTGCAGAATACACAGATAAGTTGCTTCAAGCCTGTGGGGTTTATCAGCAAAAAATTCATGTTCTTTCAGAGCTTAATAAAACCATTGCTTGTAGCACCCAAAAAGCTCAAAAAGAATTGGGCTATGCACCTAAAGTGGCATTAAAAGACGGCATGCGCCAAAGCATTCAATGGTGTTTAGATTCTGGGTTTAAACTTTAAACGTTAGGGCTAACTATTTTTTTCCAAACTGTAAAATAATGCGTTTTGGTTGCTGGGTAATAATGGGATACAAAAACAGATTTGAAGGCTTTTGTAAAAAGAGGCTCTAAAGCACCTTCTTTAAAAAAGGGTTCGCCTTCATTCGGTATTAAAATAATATCAACGGGCTTCGTTCTAATTTTAGCCATCGTTGTTTCCGGAATATCTACATGGGCTCTAACATAATCGGCTAATGCAATTGCATCTAAAAAGTTTTGTGGATAGGTATCAAATAAAAGAGGTCTTAGATAATAGGCTTTTTCATTATATTGTGACCCTGGCCCCCAGCCCATCATTATAGACAACCCTTTGTTTTCATTTTTTATGTGTATGATATCTTTTTCTATGGCGCGATCAATAGACATAACATGCTTATACCCTAACCAACTAACCAAATGCAGTTGTGAAACCAAGGCATTTTTAACCTGAAAAAGCATCACCACACACACAAAAAAAACCATTAGTTTTACGTTTATTTTTGCTTTAAATACATCAGCAAAATTTGGTTTTAATAACCCTATATAAAAAACAAACACAGGTATAAACGGTAAATAGTGGTTCCTTCCAGAGCCAATTTTTGAACCTACAATGCTAACCACTATTAACGAACCTGCTATCAAAAATAGATCTAAAGACATTAACTTATATGCTTTATTACGTGCCAACCTGCTTGCAATAATAAGGCTCAAAAACAGCCCTGCCCCATAGAAATTATTAATCAGAAACGTTTTTAACAATTTATCTTGTCCATTTATTGTCATCAAAAACTGCACATAGTTTTGGAGTGATAGCGCATTACTTAAAAAAGGCAAAAAACCTATTAAAACGCTTAAAGCTACTACCAATGACGTTAGTGCCCAACCTTTTTTCTTTATAAGAATAATTAATAAAGGGGCAGCGTAAATACACGCATGTACTTTAACGCCCCAGGTTAAAGCCAAACCAAAACTGGCCAATAAAACCATCCAAACTAGTGATGTTAAACTTAACGCATAAACAAACAAAGACAACCCAAATAAAATAAACGGTTCACCTTTTGGAATAAAGCTTAAGTGTCTGTAGCCTGCATACAAAAGCATGGTTACTAAAAAACAACTATTGGCAACATTTGGGCTTAGTTGCTTTTTAAATCCCTTATTTAATAACCATAAGCTGCTTAAAAAAAGCACTACACCTAAACACTTAACAGCCTTTATAACCCATAAGGGGGGAATCCCCTTTAATACAAAGCCAAACACCATAAAAAGCCATTGCCCGTATAAGATAGTACTTCTATTGGCGGCATTTATATCTGTGTAAACATCACCGTTTACAGAAAATACCAATGATTGCATTAACACACTTGTTTCAAACCTTGCTAACATTGTAGGCGCTAAAGCATACAATGTACCTACGGTTATAAAATAACCCAGTAGTGCATAAATTAAATATGTTATGTTAATTTTTTTTAGCATTTTTATTATATTTTGCATGGTAATAGTTTACATCTTTTTTGCCTCACTATCTATTTAATCTATAATGATGTGAAGAAGTATTTGTATTTTTAAAGGGTGAAGGCACTGCCATTATAGGCGAGCAAGAAGTCTCTTTTACGGCGCCCTGCACACTGATTGCACCAGCCCATGTGGCGCATCAATATATAAATACAGGGTCTGAAGATTCTGATGCTATTGTTGTGGTTAAAATGGGTTCTATTTAGAAATAAACGGCTATCTGTCCAAACAATGTATCAACAGTTGTTTCTGCCATTTGAAACCGTTGCCATTGCATACGAAACGACGTGTTTTCTAGAAGGTAAACTTCGCTACCTATACCGCCAAACATATTTACTTCAACGGTTGAGTAATTATCTTTTATATCACTACTAGACTCTGAAAAACCACCTGAAAAAACTTTTTCTACGTCTAACACAGAAAAACCAAGTAATCCAAATAAAGAAAGTTTATCAAACCATTTGCACTGCAATACAGGTGCTATAGTAAGCCCTCTGCCTTTTAAAGAGAGGGTATTATTAGGTGAATCAAAAAAAACTAAGTCGGGGTTCAAATCAAACGTTTCATTAACGCTGCCTAAATCAAGATACGACACCTCTACTGCCAAGCTGTCTTTTATGATCTGATAGCCACCATACACCTGGTACATAGTTGAGCTTTTAGTTAGCTTTGCCCCGCTCTCTAAACTATCATCATTAAGCGTATTTCCTTGATAATTTGTATTTCCGTACCCCAAACCAAAATAAACGTTATTATTTTTTGCATAAGCAAATTGCGAAAAAATACATATGGTTAATAGACTCAAGGTTATTATTTTTAGTAGTTGCATGTTATTAGCTTACTGTATAGTTGCTTCTCTATCAATTTAACCTATTATAAAGTAAAGTAAATTCATCTTAAAATTTTCATAAACAAAAAGGAACCAACCAATGGCACAACAAGATAATGTAGTTAATTTTAAACTTCCCGATTTAAACTCTATAGGCTCTTTTAAATATGTACTCGTTTTACTTGTACCCATTTTTATTTTAGCTTTAAATTCGTTTGTAATTGTAGAGGCTGGTAGTGTTGGCGTTATTAAAAAACTGGGCGCTGTTAATGAAATCCCTTTAACTGAAGGCGTGCATTTTAAAATGCCATTTATAGATACTATCATTGCTGTAAACACCCGTCTTAACAGCACAAAATCGTCTGCACTTTCGTCTTCTAAAGATTTACAAACCGTTAAAACAGAAGTATCTGTGCAATATTCTATTAAAGGTGACATGGCCCCTAAAACGTTTCAGAAAATTGGTTTAATTGGTCAAATTGAAGCCACTGTTATAGAGCCTTCTATCGAAGAATCTGTAAAATCTGTAACGGCACGATACACAGCCGAAGAACTGATTACAAAACGTGAAACGGTTAAAACGCAAATTCAAATAGAAATTCAAAACTTTATTGATACCACGCTAAATAACAAAGGTATTCAAAACGGTATTCATATTGCCAACGTAGCTATTACAGATTTTAACTTTTCTGAAGAGTTTAATAGAGCTATCGAATTAAAAGTAAAAGCCGAGCAAGAAGCATTGCAAGCTAAAAACGAAAAAATAAGACGTGTTACTCAAGCAGAAGCAGGCGCTGCAGAAAAACAACTAGCCGCCGATGCATCCGCTTATGCCATAACGGTAGCCTCTAAAGCACGTGCCGAAGCCATAAAACGAGAAGCCAAATCGTTAAAAAGCAACCCCGAACTGATTCAACTAAGAATTGCAGAAAAATGGGACGGAAAATTACCTCAGTATAATGGAACATCTGTTGTGCCATTTTTAAATATTGATGCTGTAAAGTAACATTCAATTAAGATAGATATCGGTTTATTTTGAAATAACTATTCAAATAAACCGATACCTTACTATGAAAAAAATAATAGCTACTGTCGACAAAGTATTCTCTACCCAATCTAGACACGCTAATGGCACGCCTTGTTATAAAAATAGCAACATACTCGCAAAATAGTAACGGTAATTATAGTCCAGCCACATGTAGCGCTGTTAACGTTGTTGGGGTATTCTCCACAAAACACATGGGATTCAACCTCACTTTCATGTGGATTCGCTTGTACACACGTTTAATACGCGTGAGGTGTTTTGATTAATCAAGAATCAGAACCAGAATGGCTGTAGTTAATAGATCAACTCTACCTAACTTAACTACCTGATGGGGGCGACTTCGGTGCTCTAAACATACTTTTAAATGATTCCTTAACACTACTTGCCACACTAGAGGTACTGCTAGCCGCTTGTGAAGCGGCTTTAGCTGCCAACTTACGAGGAAGCCTTCCTACAACTGCCACTTTATCGGGTATTTTGGCTACAAACTTTCCTACTATGGCTCCTTTACTATGTTTCTCACCTTTTGGATAAATGGGAGGATTGCCATTTACTATCTCTAGCGTGGGTAGTTTATCTAACCGCGCCCTTAACACGTCAAGGGTGCACGTGCCGTTCCATTCTTCACGCTTTTGATCGACAACTCTTGTTGTCAAACCTGATCTATCTTCAGGTGTAAACTCTTTATACATTAATTTACAAAAAGCATGATCTTGTGTTTTTAAATTATCATCGGGGCCTCTGGTTAGAGAGTTGGGGTCTTGGCAAAGTGTGTCTAATGCTTCCATAAAGTACAATCTAAACTCTTGGCTATCCCAAGGTTTATTGTCTTTGGATGGCGTAAAAGAAGCCCCACCGTTTACATCTTCAAATTTATGAATAGCTGCAATAATAGCGGCGCCTGTGCCTGTTCTGTCTTCGCCACTTTTACAACTAACGGCTGTTATGGTGCCTAACTCTCTTTCTAAATAATATTGCATCATAAACTCTATAGCACTGTCTTGCATTTCATTTAGCGAGTCGCCATCTAACGTGGTGCCCATGATGCCTTCTTTTGTTGATAACACCAACTTTAAAGCACTTAAACCCATTTTTTGACTATCTGTAATCACACCTGAATGTTCGTCTATTACGCCTTTAATCGATGCAAAAACACCATCGTAATCCCCCACTACTTCTTCTGGTATTCTGTCTGCTATATCTTTAAACACGCCACCTTTTTCGGTCCACTTCGTTTTAAGATCGTCTATATTGTCGTGTGCCCAGTCTTTATTGTTCATTCTAGATAAATGCAACGAATCTTCCGTGGCCAAAGACAATGGGTTTTCTTTAACATTGGGTTTTGGTATCACTAAGTCGGCCTCTAGTGTTTGGTCACCTACTTCGTATTTAACTTGTATGATTAGTTGCTTTTCATCACCAAACAGTTCGTTAACAGCGTCTTTAATTTCTTGTAACTACTCTACTTCATCGCCTTTAAATCCACCTATAGCCATGTTATCCATAAAGCTTGTCAGACCTACTTTAGAGGCTGTTAGTTTTCCGTCATCGCCTGGACCACCCTTTATTTCTAATTCTTTTAAGGCATTTGTTAGTAAAATTTCTTGTACTTTTTCTGGTGAGTTTGGCTTACCCGATCTACTGGCGGCTACCTTAACTGTGCCGTCTTCATTTGCTCTCGTTAAAATACCACTATTAGATACGTGATTGTTCATACCGGTGCCATTTTTTTTCTTCACTATCTTAGCTTCACGCGCGTCTTCTACTTGTGAAATAGAATCCGTACCACCCGTTTTACTAACTCTGAAATTTGTATCGGTTACTTTTTGGGTGAATTGCATATTCCATGTTTGGGTAAGCCCCCCAGATTGTCGTTCTACCCCACTGTTTCTGTCTACAAATCTTGGTAAATACGCCATTATTTCTGTTTTAGCTTTCGCCAATTTTTGTTCGCTACCCGTTATATTTTTCCAAAGATCTTTTTGAGTCTTGTTATCCAAAACTGGCAAATCTGATAGCCCCACTCGTTCTAAATCAATTGACCCTACATGAGGTGAGTTAAAGTCATTTCCTTCTGCAGCTGCTAAGCTTATATCGGCACTTTTACCAAATAACTTTGGCTGGGTATACGTGTTAATTAAACTAACCACTAGCTGCTTAACCACTGCTTCTTTGTCTTCAGGCAAAACGACTGTTATATGTAAGTCTTTTGTTAGCTTTGTTGCTATATAAAAAATGGTACTTTCCATGGTTTCCTTTGCTTCTTTATCGGCTAGTACGGTTAACGGCACTTTTGTTTTTGCGGCTGCTGGTTTATTAGGCTTACTCATTCTTTTAGTACTTAAAATGGAGTCTCTACTTGAAGCCAAAAAAGGACGACACTGTGTAGTTGCTACTGTATCAACTAACGTCACATCTACTGGCGATCCTCGGTTTGCACTTGGCTCAGTCACAGCTTGCAGTTCGGCTGCAACCTCATTTTCTACCGAGGGAGCTACTGCCTGCAAGGGGTTTTGTGGGCGCTCTACTGAAGACGCGTTTCTTGCTGCATTATATGGAGGAGTACCACTAACTGCCATAAATATATCCTTTTATACTGTATTAGTAATGTTTTACCCATTTTTGTTTGCTATTAAACAAACGTTTTTACAAGATAGCCCCTTTCAAACAAATTAAAAGGATAATATATGGCCCTACTAACACAACGACTACCCCCTCAAATTTCACACCTATTCATGCAGGCTAAATACATGTCCTTTGATACGTCTCGTGAGAATAAACAAAGAGCGCTTTATATAGCTGAATCGTTAAAACAGGCTACGTCTACAAAAGAAGCCATTACCTTTATTAAGCGCGAATCTCAATTTGCTCCTGTTATATCAAAACTTAGCGCTATAGAACCCACTCATACACCCACCACAAAAGCCGAAAAAGACGCGAATCTGTTTAAAAAAGGCATCGAAGTTCAACCACACAAAGACCATCACTATGTAACATGCGTGGTTGCTCTTGGCACTTACAATAAAGATACACACCAACTTGTTGATGAGCCCAATGCCAACCTTCTCGTAGAACACAAAAAAGACACCTACGAACTACCCCAAAACCCACCCCTTAATAGCATGGTTACATTTGAAGGGCATCATTGCCTTCATGGCACTACACACTCCAAATCGGACCTTATTCGACTTCAATTAATACTACTCAAATATATTCCTGATTTAGGATAATGGGCATTATTTTGTATTGTAAAAAACAAAGAATCATCAGATAACACGCCAAACGTTTCGTGTTAGACTAAATGTACTAAAAGAGTCTATTCAACATTGGAGAAAATAATGAAATCAATGACATGTAATCAACTAGGTGGCGCCTGCGACGAAACATTTACAGCCGCTACTTTCGACGAAATAGCTACTTTAAGCAAACAACATGGTATGCAACAGATGCAACAAAAAGACCCTGCCCATTTAGAAGCTATGACAGGTATGCAACGACTGATGCAAAAACCAGACGCTATGGCATCATGGTTTGAAAACAAACGCGATCAATTTAACGCGTTACCCGAAAACGATTAAACCTTTTTTAACACTCAATATGATGCAGGGCTAATCCGCCCTCTGATGTTTCTTTGTATTTTGTTTTCATGTCGTTTCCGGTTTCTTTCATGGTTTTAATCACTCTATCTAATGATATCTTTTGATCGGTACGTTTCATCGCTAATCTAGCTGCGTTTACAGCTTTTACGGCGCCCATGCTGTTACGTTCTATACAGGGTATTTGAACCAACCCTTTTATGGGATCACAGGTAAGACCTAGATGATGCTCCATGCCAATTTCGGCTGCACATTCTATGGTTTCTGGGCTTCCGCCCATTAAGGCAGCTAAACCGCCCGCTGCCATCGAACACGCTACGCCAACTTCGCCTTGGCACCCCATTTCGGCACCCGACAATGACGCATTTGTTTTGTATAAAAAACCAATGGCACCTGAGGTTAAAAAGAACGTCCGTAAATGACTAAGTTCTATAGGCTCTACAAATTTATTGTAGTACATCAGTACAGCTGGAATAATACCTGCCGATCCATTAGTAGGCGCCGTTACCACTCGGCCTCCGGCTGCGTTTTCTTCGTTGGTAGCTATAGCAAATACAGACAACCAATCTAGAAGCTCGATACCAATTTCGTTGGCGCTACCGTCCACTAATTTTGAGGCTAAGTCAGCTGCGCGTCTTTCTAGGTTTAAGCCACCGGGTAATATACCTTCTTTACTCATGCCACGTTTAACAGCTTCCTGCATAACGGCCCAGATAGCATTAAAGTGCTGGTCTATTTTTTCTTGAGAATGGGTTATCAACTCGTTTTTTTGCATAATTTGAGCAATTGTTAGGCTATGCTCTTCGCACATCTCTAACAAATCTTTACCTGTTTTAAACGGGTAAGGTACTTTTGCATGTTGTGCTACATCTGTTACTAATTTTTGCGTTATCTCTGCTTGGGTTAAAATACTACCGCCACCAATCGAATACATGGTTTCTTCTAAAAGACAGGTACCCTCTTTAGATAAGGCCTTAAATGTAATGCCGTTTGTATGATGCTCTAGGCGCTCCATTTTTTTAAAGATTAAATCTGTTTCTGGGTTAAAATTAAAGGTTAATTTATTTAAAAACGTCACGGTATTTTTTTTGTTAATAGCCTCTAGATAGGACTCTACTTTGTCTATATCTACTGCTTCTGGGCTTTCTCCCATTAGGCCTAATAATACGGCTTTGTCTGTGTGATGCCCCTTACCAGTTAAGGCTAAAGACCCATAAAGTGTAACGGTAATTGCGTTTAAATTAGGCAATGATTGGCACTGTAAAACAAAGGCTTTTGCTGCACGCATAGGGCCAATGGTATGCGAGCTAGATGGCCCAATACCTATATAAAACAAATCAAATATACTGGCTCTCATTATTGCCCACCTTGTTTTAGGTCTTCTTTTTTAAGCTTATTATCAGCTACTTTTTGTATGTGCATAGTGATATTCCTTATAAAGAGAGGATTTAGGATTTTATTATACGCTAAGAATAGACAATACATTACTGTTTATTAAACGGCATTTTTAAATACCGCTTTCCGTTAGCCTCAGGTACAGGTAAAAAGCCTGCATCTATATTTATTTGTAAGCTTTGCAATAATAACTTAGGTGCGGTTAACGTGCTGTCTCTTTGGTCCCTATTTTTTATAAAATCTTCTTTTGTTATAGATGCGTTTAATTGTGGGTTTAATTGTTTTTGTTGCCCAATGGTAGATTGGCATTGCACGGGTCTTCCACCTGGTAAATAATCGTGACCTACGTATACAGTTGTTTCATCTGGCAGCGTGTATAACTGTTGTGTAACAGAGGTGTACATTTGCTCAGAACTTCCACCGGGAAAGTCACATCTGCCTGTTCCGTAATCGTGCATAAATAATACGTCACCTGTAAATACGACCTCGTTATTTATTAAATACGATACGCATGCTGGCGTATGCCCAGGCGTATTAAGCGTTTTTATGGTTAATGTACCTGCTTTAAATACGTCATTATTATCTAGTAACACATCAAACTGGCTGCCGTTTTCATTAAATTCTTTAAAGTTAAACACATGCTTAAATGTTTTTTGAACCTCTTTAATTCTAGACCCTATGGCTATTTTAGAATTTGGAAAAGCGTCTTTTATAAACTGCGCGCCTGATAAATGATCGGCATGGGCGTGGGTTTCTAAACTGGCGTGTACCTTCAGTTTATTACCCATTATAAACGCCACCACTTTATCTACTGATTCTGTGTAGTATTTTGATATGGCTTGGTCGTAATCAAGTACGGGGTCTATTACTACGGCATCACGTGTTTGCTCGTCGTACACTACATACGTAAGTGTATTTGTTCTGTCATCAAAAAAATGGGTTACGTTCATCTGTTTATCCTTTTTTATATTAATTCTTTAATCACAATAAATAGCCCCATCACCACTACAAAAACAGCAAAACCTTTTCGTAATATATGAACGGGAATTTTTTTATTTAAGGCCGTGCCAATTATGACACCTATACTAGTAAGGCCTATAAATCCGGCTAAAAACGCCCAGTCTATTAACATACCTTCAGACAAATCGCCTAAAAAACCAGTTAGCGATTTTAACGAAATAATAACCAGCGATGTTGCAATGGCTTTTCGTAATGGTACTTTAGATAACAGCATTAACGCCGGCACTATCATAAACCCGCCACCTGCACCTACAAAACCGGTGACACCCCCTACTACAAACCCCTCTACGGCTATT
>Ga0302127_10000781_pt1 | contig 18035 bp, 18 predicted proteins | sample CB4_SCM_MG_FD_204452 | JGI IMG/M metagenome (GOLD analysis project Ga0302127, IMG submission 204452) | Marine microbial communities from Western Arctic Ocean, Canada - CB4_SCM | ecosystem: Environmental > Aquatic > Marine > Oceanic | place: Canada: Western Arctic Ocean | collected 2017-09-24
GACAGGATCTCGGCGCTATCGGCCGAACCTTCTTCGAGAGCAGATCCCCCTATTCGAGCCATTTCCTCGGCCAAGGTAGCCGCTGATGCGCTATCGCCCCAATCATCGTTCTCGTGAAATTTTAAGCTGTTACTATTATGGTAGCCGACTATCGGGTTCTCCATAAACATCGAAACGCCACCGGATTCCAATCCAGGTCCCACTCCTCGAATCAGAAGATCTTTTTCGCCCGTTCCCACAACGTAAAATCCCGCTATAATATCGTTTTCGCCACCCAGCGGCGACCCGCGCAAAGCAATATTATACAAACGTTCGTATCCGGGAGTCGGGGCAATATATCCACCCAATTCGCCTCGAGACGCCAAGCCTTGACGGAATTTTGGCCAAACCGAATTGGATAGCCGAGCCCCATTTTTGAAAGCATAAAGATTTCCGTCATACGCTCCCAAATACAATATCCCCTCCGGACTTAAAGAAACCGAAGAATCTATGATATCCGGAAATGCCACTTGTTGCAAAATTACACCGTCCGGACTTAGGAGATTCAAATAGCTCAACGTCTCGCTAATATAGGAACTCACATAGATCCTACCCACTTCGTCTACGACCGCTGAAGTATAGAAATTTACTCCAATATCCGTCTTCCAAACCAAACCGCCTTCTGAATTCAACGAATAAACAAAACCGTCTCGAGACGACATCAGAATGTTTCCATCGATGCTCATTGTCGGAGAAGCGTCGATCTCTCCAGAAGTCTCGAAATTCCACAACATCGATCCGTCAATCGTATCCAATGCATAGAAGAAATAATTACTACAACCGACATACAATTCGCCCGATCCCGATAGCATGCAGCTCGATACGATCAGCGCTTCCCGACCTGTCGCTCCCAGTTCCTCAGGAATTTCAAACGACCATAACTCCTGACCAAATTCATCAAACGAATACACGATGCCTTCACTTGATGCTACGTACAATTCGCCCGAGGTTCCAATGGCTACCGACGAGTCCATTTCCCCGCCGACAAAAATTCCCCATTTCAAGGTCCCATCCGAATTCAAGCCATAAAGGAATCCATCCGTTCCGCCAAAGTAGATCGACCCGTCATCGGCTACCGATGGCGATGATGAAATAAGACTACCCGTTTCAAAGCTCCAAAGCGTACTTCCATTTTCCGCGTTTATCGCATAGAGCTTATTGTCCCAAGATCCTACATACACGGTATTCTCATCAGGACTCAACGCCGCGCTCGATTCGATCCAATCCCCAGTCTGCGCAGACCACAATTCTAAGCCCGCAGCATCGACGCAATACAGCTTTCCGTCTAATGAGCCCACGTAAATATTTTCCTCACCGTCAATCGTAGGCGAAGCGAATATCGAATCTCCAGCCTGGAAGGTCCATAATTGGTTGCCGACTTCCGAATAGGCTGAAAACGAACCCGTTAGAAGTATTATAAAAGAGAATACTGCTAATTTTATTTTGATCATCATTTAAGAACGGATATTTGAAAGTTATGTTGAAGATCTATCGCCCGAATTCGAAGGAACGCTCAACAAAATCGCAGTTCCCGAAGAGGAAGATCGAAGGAGTTCTAAAGCTGCCCCAATATGCCGAGCAAGTTGTTGGCTAATTGCGAGGCCGATTCCCGCACCCGAAGTTTTGGCCGTCGTAATCGGATTAAACAAATTCTTTCGGGCTATTTCCGAAAACCCGGATCCCGTATCCAAAACGGTGAAGTCGAATTTCCCTTCGCCCGCCTCGATCCGCACTTCAATTTCACCACCCTCGGAAGTAGCGTCCAAAGCGTTTTCAACCAGATTCGATACGATCAATTTCGCGATATTCCCATCTCGCGCCGACATGGCTACCTCTCCTCGAATGCTCAATCCGAAATCTAAGCCATTCTGTGTCGCGAGTTCACCGTATTTTTGTTTCAAATACGCCCCAATTTCTCCTCCCGTCAAAGTCTCCAACGCATCCAATTCCTCGTTCCTGAGCACGTCGACTACTTCGTTAATCATAGACTGCATACGCTTGGCCGCCTGCCTGGCGTCATCCCAATCGTCGCTTTCCAATCCTTCCCCATCCGATGCCATGTGCTCCTGAATACCCGCTAGCGGGTTACGCAGACCGTGAATCAAATGCGACGCAACCGCTCCTATCGCCGAGGTCTTCGCGACCATTGCCAATTCTGCATTCGCAGTAGCCAATCGCTGGACCCGTAGCTCGACCTCTTTACGCGCCTGTCGCAGCTTCCAAAACGACCATAAGAAAACAGCCGACACGAGCAACGTTCCTCCTAGAAATGCCCACAAAGCCTGTTTGGCCAGTTTCCCGTCAATCGCTCCAAATTCCTCCGCGACCAAATCGCCTTCCATCAAATAGCGAACCACAACCCCGAAATCCTCGCCGCCTTCCGAAAAGATAGGCACCATCAATTCCAGCTCCGACTGCGATCGATCCAAACCATCCGCTTTGAGAAAACGGCCCCAAGGCATACTTTCGTCTATTCGCCCTAATAGTTCGAAATCAAGATCCGCATCGTCAATCCCTGCGGGCACGCCTGCCAAATAGCGTCCTTGCCAGTCAAACACCTGGACGCCCAATGCGCCGTCGATCTCCTGCGCCTCCATCAGCGAATAGACAATCGTGTCCTCCAAATTGAGGCCGCCCAGCAATTCGTCATTCATGCCGCGCTCCAATTGGAATCTCGAGATCGGTCCCCAAATATCCGCGTAACGCTGTACTACGCGCTCTCTCAGGTCTTTTCTTAGCTGAAAACTCGCGATCCCGACCACGCCCCCAAATACGAGGACGATCATCGTCAAAGCCAAAGGAGCAACCATGGATGTCCTTCGGCTACGGGAATTTTCCCTTTTGTGATCAGTCATATAAGTCAATTATAGTGAATAGGCCTTAGGATATGCCTTTAGCAGGCTACCGATACCTCATGCCTAACAATACACTATTCGACTCATAACTGAAAAAAGTTTCATTAGAATTAGATCTATCTGCATCCGCCCGAAGAAAAACATTCCATTTCTTCCCGATATCACGAGCCATTTCAAAACCCCAAACCCATTCCTTAGAACTTCGCAATTCGCCGTCCTCCGACATTTGAGTAAGATACTCGCTATCCGCATACGACACATCTAATCCAAAATCCCACTTCTCGCCTGCCAAACTCCAGTCCAATCCATATTTCAAACGATCCCGGTCGTAGTAGCCTGAATGCCGATCTCTTCGTGCGCTAAAATCGACCTCTAGCTCCAATTCCGCATCGAGTCCCAAGAAGCGAAACGATTGCCCGAATCCTCCTTCGATTCCCCGCTGGTCCGTACCTAAAATCGTCTCTTCCAAGCGAAACCCATCAAGGTCACGAGCGACTCGATCCGTATAATCCCGAACGAAACCATTTGAGCTCAAAAAGAGCCGTCCGCCTTCGCTTATCAGGTAATCGAACTCTATCTCCCAATCAAGCGTCTCGTAGTCGTCCTTCGGGTCGGCGAAGTACATCCGCGACGCGCCCACCGAAGCCGTATACTTGAACTGCCAGAGAAACGATGCCCATTCCAAAGACAATCCCGGTTCCTGAGCAGTCAGAACGATCCGGTTTTCGTCTTGGATATCGAAACTCGCATCGAATGCCTGGTTGAGATACACATAGCTAAAACTCGCTGCCAACCTCCCGTCAACGGTCATGTGCTTTCCAAACTCCGACAAGAACATGCCAAAGGTTTCATCAGGCAAGTCGTCCACCTGCCAATAACCCCGATTGTCCAATAGGAATATCGATACCCACTCAGCTCCGGACTCAATGAAGTCCTTTTGAATGACGCCTTCCACGCTCAGGTAATTGAACGCCGAATCCACTGGTAGAATCTCGCTGAATAGAACGTTCTCCTTATAACCGAGTCCACCGCTCACAGACCACTCGCCTGCACCCACATTAACCTCATCTTCCGGATCGTCTCCTGAAAGAGCCACTCCCCCCAACAAAAGGGCCCACAATCCTGCGTTAATTCTTCCCCTCATACCCCATTTACCCAAAAGGCGAGCCTGCCTAGGTTTCCCCAAGCAGCTCGCAGACTGGTTAAACGAAAATGTTTATTCGATTAGCAAATTGTATACTATATTCGATTACTCACCGTCGCCCGCTTTCTTGCGATGTTGGCGGCGGCGTTCGAATACTTCTCTACGGTTAACCTTCAAACCATCCAAGGCTTCGGAGAAACTCTCACGCAATGTCTTCATCGCTTCGTGATGCTCTTCTTTCGTGGTCTCTTTTCCTAGTTCTGCCATCTTCTCTTTTAAAGCCGCACGGAATTCGCTTTGGATTCCCAAAACCGCCAAACGATTCTCAAGGTAGGCTTTCTTTCGATCCGAAAGATCCGCATCTTCGAGTATTCCGCCGATTCGTTCAATCTGCTGTTCTAGAGTAGGTCTCTTGGGACGTTCTGGGCGGTCACGTTTTCCATCAACTGCGAACGCCAAACTCGATGTTATCGCAACCGCGATTAGTAGTGTAATATATTTTTTCATAAATGATTTTGGTTAAGTTTTTCCCGGCACCCGAAACGCTAGATTAGCTTCACCTGCCGCGATTTCTTATGCAGGGCCTGTGCCAGTTTATTTAATTGATCATTAATTATTGTTTATTAATGAGTTACAATAATACAGCCAATCCACAAGCTCCTGCAAACTTATCTAATTGGGAAATATTCCCCACAAAGTCTCCCCAACCAACGCGCGCATTGGGAACTATTCCCCAAGTTCTTCGCTTCGCTTCTTTCTTCGATAGCGAATATAGTCGCGAGGCACCCCGAGCAACCGAGAGGCTTGCGAAACGTTCCCGTCGGCCTGATCGATCGCCTGATCAATCAATCGATCAATCGCGCTCTCCAAATCGAAACCGCTTTCCGGGAACCGCCAACGCTGGTTCAACCATTCCGAATTGTTTCCCGATTCGTTCTCCAAATCGCCCGACACATTCGCTAACGCGGGAAATGCCAAGCTTTCGGGATCGCCGAGAATAATCGCCCGTTCGATTTCATGAGATAGCTCACGTATATTGCCCGGCCAGTCATGGGCCAACAATTGAGCCTTTCCTGTCTCTGAAATCGTAAACGTATCCAACCGGTAACGACGAGCGATCTCTACTCCCAAATATTGAGCCAAAGCTAAAATATCGCTCCGCCTATCTCTTAAAGGCGGAATTAGAGCATGCAGAAGATTCAGCCGATGATACAGGTCTTCTCGGAATTCACCGCTTGCCGAGAGTTCTTTCAATCTGCGATTCGACGCAGCGATGACACGGGCATCGACTAAGATTTCGCTAACGCCTCCAACGCGGCGTATCTTTCCTTCCTCGATCGCCACTAGCACCTTCGCCTGCAATGCCAGCGACAAGCTGGCGATCTCATCCAAGAACAACGTTCCCCCATCCGCCGCTTCGAACAACCCGATACGCTTTTCCTTCGCGTCCGTAAACGCGCCCTTTTCATGCCCGAACAGCTCCGACTCCGCCAAGCTCTCCGGCAATGCCGCGCAATTCACCACAACCAATTCCGCGTTCTCTCTTGGACCCGACGCATGCAGCCAGCAAGCGAACGTCGACTTGCCGGTACCCGTTTCTCCTTCGAGCAACACCGGTGGCAATCGCTTTCCCAATCTACGATCAGCCGTAAGAATACGTTCAAGCTGCTCTTTCAGCTCCAACAGAGAATCCCCAAAATACAAGGTATCTCCGCCCTGTTCGGTTTTCGGAGGGCCCATTCGGTGCTGCCTCGACCGATCGCTCCGCTTCGCGCTCGCGCAGCGAGCCAAGATCAACGGAATCTCCTGAATCTCGAATGGCTTGGCCATATAATCGGCCGCCCCTTGCTTCATGGCTTCGACTGCAATCTCCCAGCCTCCATCGGCTGTCATTATCACACACGAAACGCCATCCGCGAATTTCAGTAGATCAATTCCCAAGCCATCCGGCAGATGTACATCCAGCAAAGCATAATCAAACGGCATCGACGACAACGCGCGCTTTCCTTCCTCGAAACTCGATACAGAGACGACGTTCGCTCCTTCGGATTCCAAAAAACGAACCAATCGCTTTCTCAACAGGGCTTCGTCATCGACCACCAAAATCTCTCTGCCCGATAAAAGCGCGTTCATAGGCCAGCCAGTCAATGCAAGAGAGCTATGGGTTTACAAGCCCCGAAAGCAAAGAACGCCTGTCGAGGTAATAGAGAAAACCCTAGTATTTAAAACAATTGTAAAATCTAGCTTGCAAAAACCCGGGGATCTGTCATTTCTCACCACGGTATGATTCGATCAACGCCGAACAATTCAGAGTCCACTCCTCCGCCGCTTCGCAACGAATACGAAGCCTCATTAAAGCGACTCGAACAAATCGAGCAACGTCTTGGCACCGTTATGGAACGGGAAAACGATTTGAAAATCGCGCAAGAAATCGCTCATCGATTATCCAATATTCAAATGCTGCTGGCAATCAGATCAGGGAAAGCCTCAGACCCCTCTCTTTAACTAATTAGGATATCCTATTTATTGAATTGATAACCTAGAGTAAACTTTTCGGGAACAGTCATGCGCCGAGCAATTAAGTCGATTATAAGATTGCCTAAACGCTATTCGACAATGGAACGGACCCCTGCAAGGCATGGTCTAAGCAAGCAAAACACCAGCCGTTCCCACTTATCTCGTGAAACCTTTAAATCCAACCAATTACAGTCACTTCCACCCACTTATGGGGGTTACGGAGCTGGTCGCGTTCGATCTGGAAACAACAGGTCTTCGACCAAAGATTGAGGAGATAACCCAAGTCGCGGCAATTCGTCTGGGCGGAATGCGAATGGAAGCCGAAGACTCCTTCACTTCCTACGTAAACCCCGGCAAACCCATTCCAAAGCGAATTCAGAAATTGACTCGCGTGCGGGACCAACATGTAGCCAACGCGCCGTCGCCCGCAGAGGCCATTCAGATGTTATCCGATTTCGCCGGGCAAGCTACCTTCTTCGGTCACGACATATATCGGTTCGACTTCAAATTCATCGAAAAGCACATAAGTCAAGAACCCAGCCAATCACGAACCGTTCGGTTCATCGATACCATGGATATCTTCGAGATGCTTTGGCCAGACTTTTCCCGGTTGCGCAATTCCCTCGACGACATCGCAGAACGCCTCTCCGCTGGGCTTTCGTCCATCCGGCGTCACGATGCCCTGGGAGACGCAATCTTGCTGGCAAACGTGTTCCATCGTATCCAAAATCATCCTCAACTCGAACGACTCTGCTCGTTGGTTCCAGTCCACGAGACATTGATGCCCACCCTCTCGCCAATCGCGAAGCGCGAAGCTCAATTGAAGGACCATAGCTTTAAAGTGGGCGCTCTTTCCAGCTAAGCTTACGTTTGACTTGATAACCAGGAGGCTCCTCCTTGAAGCAGTGTCGCGCTTCGTCTCCTATATAATTCCCACCCTAAACGAAGCGGGCAACCTATCGGCAAGCCTAAGCCGAGTCGACGAACAATCAGGCGACAAGGAAATCATCGTTGTGGATGGCGGAAGCACCGACACCACCATCGAAATAGCTCATCAATACGGATGCGTTGTTTTGAAAAGCCCCCCCGGAAGAGGAATCCAAATGAACTGCGGAGCCAATTCCGCTAGCGGAGATATTCTCTTCTTCCTCCATGGAGACACGCGCCTTCCGATAAACGCTTCCGAAGAAGTAGAATCGATTCTCGAAAACCCCAAAACGATAGCCGGTTCATTCCAGCTCTCCTTCGACAATCCATCTCGACTTTTACGACTGTATTCAAAATGCAGCTCGATCAACAACACCTACTTTACCTACGGAGACCAAGGCCTATTTCTTAGACGAAAAACGTTCGATGATTTAGGCGGCTTCAAATCGTATCCGTTTCTTGAGGATATAGAATTTCAATTGCGGCTCCGTCGATCAGGTAGGTTCCATAAATCCAAACAATCCGTCGAGACCTCCGCTCGACGCTTCGAAAGCAACGGAATCGTAAAGCAGCAGCTACTGAACTTCGTAATCATAGCCGCCTATCGGCTCGGGTTTAATCCTCATCAACTCAAGCGCTTCTATTCGAATTTCCAATAATCGCCTTACAAAACCCACAGCCACCCACTCGATCAATGAGTTTGACCCATATCTCTGCATCCTCGAAAACCAATCCATGAACGAGTCCGCCCAACTAATCGAAGCCGCCGAATCACTTGCGAAGACCGTCGCTTGTCAGACATTCGCCCACCCCGTTTCCTACGTCTACAATCCGTTGCAATACGCATGGAAACCTCATCATCGCTATCTGGAAACCTATGGAAACTCCCGCAAGAAAATCGTGTTCATGGGAATGAATCCCGGCCCGTGGGGAATGGCCCAAACAGGAGTGCCTTTTGGAGAGGTCTCATTAGTTCGAGATTGGATGGGGATTGAAGAGCCAGTTGATATCCCATTTCCAGAACACCCCAAGCGACCCGTATTGGGATTCGCTTGCGAGAAATCAGAGGTTTCCGGGCGACGCTTATGGGGACTGTTTTCCGAAAGATTCGCCAAAGCCGATGCTTTCTTCGCCGACCATTTCGTTCTCAATTATTGCCCGCTCGTCTTTATGGAAGAGAGCGCTCGCAACCGGACGCCAGACAAATTGCCTGCTCCCGAAGTCGCGGGACTCTTCAAAGCTTGCGACCAGCATCTTCGAGCCTGCATTCAAGCGCTCCAACCCGAATGGATTGTCGGCGTTGGTGGATTCGCCCAAAAACGAGCTCAAGAAGCTCTAACCGGCATAGACATTCGCCACGGTAAGGTTTTACATCCCTCTCCAGCTAGCCCTGCGGCCAATCGCGGATGGGCCGAAGCGGCAGTCAAACAACTAACCGAACAAGGAATCTGGTAGTCGCCCGCTAGCGGCCTATTTACTCCAGTCGATCGAATCGAAATTGCTGCGAAATTCTTCCGAGAAAATATTCCTCGGTCCGTCGCCCTTGCCATTCTTGGCAACCGGAGCTGCTTTAGCTTTGGGCGTCGGCTTTTTCTCTGTTTTCGTCTCAGGTTTCTTCTCTGGCTTCTTAGTTTCGGTTTTCTTTTCTTCTGCCATCGGTTTTCGAATTTGAACGCTCTAAAAAAGGTCCGAAGCAAATCTTGTCAATGACAATTTCCCCTCTGATGAAGGCCTATAACCGACTATCTCATCGTTCAATACGCTATTCCAAATAACGTACATCGGTATCCGCGTATTCGTTACCGAAAACGATATTTCTTGAATCCAATTTCTCAAGTTTAACGAATTAGTTTTCATCGGACACTTACTCGTTTCGAGTTAGGATCCAATTTATAAAAAGGGGACAAAAGGGAAATAGATGAAAACAACCAAACGAGTATTTGCAGGACTTCTAACAATAGCTCTCGCTCTTTCGAGTGTCGATGCTGCTCAGCAACGCGACGTAACCGTCTCTATCGATTTCAGAAATCCAAGCGGATTCTCTGACATTGAAATCGACGGATTCTCTGGAGATAAGGAGCAATCGATTATATTCGATTTGCTACGTGGAGAATTCAAAGAAAACGCAGGAACGTGCCTGCCTGATGGATACACACTAAATGTGGAAATCCAGGACATCGACCTCGCCGGATACCACGAGCCGCTCTATCCTCGATTCGATGGCGTTAGAATTATGAAATCGATCTATCCACCGCGGTTGAACTTCAGCTACGCGATTCTCGATGACGATCAACTCATTGTCGAAGAAGGAAATTCCAGTCTCTCGAACGTGAGCTACCTGCATGGCTTCTCGCTATCATCGCGCCGAAATGACACGGCCTACTATGTAAGGTCTCTGATCAAAGATTGGGGGCGCCAGGATCTAGGATACAAATTGAAATAGCTTTATCACGAGGAGGGGAACTCGCAAACCAGACAGCCCATCCGGCAACGGATGGGCTGATTGTTTACTAGAACTCCATTTCGAACCAATTCCCGTTTACACAATCGTAAATGCAGATACCGTCTTCGTTTATGACTGAACGCGACGACTCAAATCCCGAAAATCAATCACCCGAAGAACCCAGCGCCTGCGGGTTGCCTTCCAACGCCAACATTGACGCGCCCGTAAGCGTTAGCCGCAGCGATGAGGAATGGAAGCAAGCGCTCACCCCTGACCAATACCGCGTCCTACGCCAACAGGGAACCGAACCCCCATTCTCCAATCCTTTATGGAACAACAAATCCGAAGGCGCCTACAACTGCGCGGGTTGCGAAACTCCGCTTTTCTCTAGCGAAACCAAATTCGATTCCGGCACCGGGTGGCCAAGCTTTTTCGATGCGGTCGATTTAAAACACGTCGGCACAACCGTCGATTCCAGTCACGGAATGTCCCGTACCGAAGCCCATTGCAAAACGTGCGGCGGTCACTTGGGACACGTTTTTCCAGATGGCCCCAAACCCACAGGCCTCCGTTATTGCATCAATTCAGCATCGCTAACGTTTACGGAAGAGTCGCCTCAATAAGCGCTCGACTTGAACCTGCCAGCCTAAGAGGCTCCGCGCGATGGATAGCCTGCAACAACTTCTCGCCAAAAATTCATCCTCCACTTCGGGCATTCACGAAGCTATGGCCACGCACGCCGAAGATGTATTCGAGTCATTCAAAGGCATTCTCCCCATCTTCCTTGGCAAACGAGAAATCGGCCCATTTGTGGCCCTGACTCTCCCGCGCGAAACAACGCAATCGCGAGCAAAGCTCCTTAGCGCCCTTTCCGACCTCATCCTCGCTTACAACTTTCGCGTCGTATCATTCCTAAGTGCCATCCAAGCGCGTGCCAGTGAAGACGATACGCCCAAACTCGGGGCAATCCTCATCACCGCCGACGCTGCCAAATCGCTTTTCCAACTTCCCTGGGACATGCAATTCGACAGCGAGTCCAACTTGAGCGGCTTCAATCGGACCGAAACCGAAGGTGAAGTCATTCCCTCCCAATCATGGGTTACCTTCTTTCAACGGGGAGAAGATACCGAATTGCGACGAATCGCCTACGAACGACTCGTCGCTCTATTCGGGGACGATACTCAACTTCCCGCTTTCGAAAAATAGTATCGATCAATCGCGTTTTCGACGCCATGAACCTTCACATCCTTTCAAGCCGAATAGAGTTCCCCCACCCGGAACTCGCGGATGAAGACGGCTTACTCGCAATCGGCGGAGATCTCTGCCCCGAACGCCTAATCGAAGCCTACCAAAACGGCATCTTCCCCTGGTACTCGGAAGGACAACCGATTCTCTGGTTCTCTCCCGACCCGAGAATGATCCTCTATCCGAAGAACTTCAAACGCTCCAAAAGCTTGGGACGGGTTCTTCGATCAGGACGCTTCGAACTGCGCATCGATACGAATTTCGAAGCCGTAATCAGAGCCTGCTCTGCCACCCCTCGACCCGGCCAAGATGGCACCTGGATCATCGAAGACATGATTCAAGCCTACCTCGAACTCCATCGTCTTGGCATAGCGCACTCATTCGAAACCTATCGAGATGACAATCTAGTCGGCGGACTCTACGGACTTTCGCTCGGCGGCGCCTTTTTCGGCGAATCGATGTTTCACCATTGTCCAGATGCTTCGAAGTTCGCTTTCGCGAATCTCGTCTCATTCGCCCAACAAAACGATTTCCATTTCATCGACGCTCAAACGCCTACCGAACACCTGGAAAGCCTCGGAGCCGAAAGATTAGGCCGAGAGCTCTTCCTCCAGCAACTCGAGCAAGCCCTCAAGCCTAACTCTCTCATCGGAAGCTGGACTCAAGCTCTTCAGTAAAAATCGCGTTGTATCGAGCTATTGGACACTTCCCAATTCTAACTAACGGTTCACGCACTCGATTTTCAACGTTTTCCAACTTAAACCGAATCGATTTTCGAAACGGCGATCGCAGTCATTCAAGAATCGCTTCAATTCGCCCGGGCTCATACGTCGTTCCTCAATCGCCCCGAGATCGTGGATCGCACGCAATGCCTCTCGAGAAGAAGCATACGAAATCACATCATCCCGCGATTCGCTCCTTGAAACATCAAATCCGGCTTCACGAAAGAATCCTAGCCATTCCAATTCGCTCCTCCACTGAAGCGCTGAGAAATCGGGACGTTCCTTAACGAACTCCTCCAGCGATCCCTCAATGTACAAACAGACCAATACACGTCCCTTAAGCTCCAAAGCATTCCGCCAATTTTTCAAAACCGATACGGGATCATGAGCCCACTGAAGTAAGCTACTCGCGTAGATCCGGTCAATTGAAGCGGTTTCGCATCCCCAAGCATCGAGCTCGGCCCATTCCACCATTGGCAATCGCTTCCTCCCCTCTTCAAGCATCTGTTTCGATTTATCGGTCGCCAACAACGAATCAAATCCTCTCAACGCCAAGTGTCGGGTAAACAACCCCGTACCCGCTCCAAGTTCGATCGCTCTAAGACCACCGCAATCACGCTCGATCCACTCCGAACACCAATCAGCCGAGATTTTCTGTATATCAGCTTTCTCGTGATAAACTGACGCCTTTCGATTAAATCTCATAACTCCGTCAATCCCCTTTCGAGCAACCCTTCCAAATCATGCCCAGCCCCTTCTACAATATTGATACTTGGATACGCATTATCAAAATACGCTGCATCTAATAAAGCATCCTCCGAACCAAGGTAGCATTCAAATGATTCAATCGCTCCTGGAGTTATCATTTCTGTCATGAGAACCTCAATTCCCCATTTTAGTTGGTCTACCGAAAAGTTAAAAGCCTCGCTCATCAACTCTGATATACCTGATCGCTTCCTAAAATCTACAACTGCGGCTACGGCATCCCGATCCAACCATTTCAGCAAATAGGAAAGTTGCCCACGCCTTACCCTACCGCCTCTTTCCGATTTACTCCTTAAATCCTCAAATGGAGCCAGCAATATCGTACGCTTTGCCCCACCGCATAGATCCGGTCGGCTCATCAACAAAAACGCTCCCAAAGAATAGCCTATCAAAACCTCTATTCCTTCAACGTTTTCCAATACTCGATCCCATCCCGGAATGGATGCAATCACTACATGCTCATCTTTCGGAAAACGTTTAGTCACGAGAGCTCGCAATGGGCCCTCTTCTAAACTCCAACCATTTATCCATGCTACCCGCATCGCTCGGCCTTCACTTCCTCGGCAAGTGTATTCACGATCTCCGTCAAATCCGTTTCCGAAAGATTCGCTTTAAGCGAAATGCGCAACCGACTCGTCCCTTCAGGCACTGTCGGCGGTCGCACCGCGCCGACGCGAATTCCTCTTTTTTGCAATGCTTCAGCTGCTTTAACCGTGGCATCGGGTTCTCCCAACGCAATGGATACAATCGGCGAATCTCCTAGCGATACGCTAAATCCTTTTTCAATCAGCCGCTTGCGAAAGAAAATCGATCGCAAATGCATCAACTCCCTATCTTCTTCCATATCTCGAATACACTCTATTGCTGCGGTGGCCGCCGATGCCGCTGACGGCGTGAGATAAGTAGAGTAGATAAACTCATCTGCAAAATTCGTCAGGTAACGCTCGACCACTTCATCGTGAAACAACGCATACGCCCCCATCGATCCCAGAGCTTTCCCTAATGTTCCAACCAACGCATCAACCGATTTCGTCACTCCAAATTGCTCAATCAAACCGCTTCCTCGTTTCCCATACCATCCCAATGCGTGGGCCTCATCTACTATCCAAAAGAATCCGTACCGTTCTTTCAGCTCTGCTATCTTCTTCAAATCAGGATAGTCGCCATCCATACTAAACACCGATTCCGTCACCACAAAAACGATACGATCTCCAGTAGCATTCTTTTCCAGCAACTCCTCCAAATGCCCGGTATCGCAATGACGATAACGCATCAAACGAGCCCCACTCGCAAGAATACCCGAGATCATGCTCTTATGAATTAATCGATCCGCCAAAACCAGATCATCCTTACGAGGGATCGAACCGAGCAACGCCTGGTTGGCTACGTATCCAGAATTCCAGACCATACCGCTCTCGAAGCCATGCCACTCTTTCAGCGTTTCAAGTAATTCGCTATGGGCCGGTCCAAACCCCGTAATCAGAGGAGAAGCCGATGAGGAACATCCGTATTTTTCAAGCGATCGCTTTGCAGACTCAATCACCTTCGGGTGACTCGCTAAACTCAAATAGTCATTGTTCGCTAGGTTAAGCGTTTTTTCATTAGGAGAAAACGTACGCAATGTCCGCGTCAATCCAGCGTCCCGGCGATCAAACAGCGGAGTCGTCAACCTGTTTAGCAAAGGGATCTTCACAACCAGGCCTCCTCCAATAGCTCCGCCGTACGGCATCCGAAACGCTGAGTCGCCCACAAAGGGATCCCACTCGAGCGCACTCCCTCATGAGTCGCGTTCCTTGCAATTGAATCCTGTTCTTGAAGCTCATTAAGCCACACGCCACAGTTTAATCCCTTGGTTTGAGCGTAGGCATAGAGCATCCGAGCCTGACCAATCGCTCCCACGCGATCCGCCACGACCAGCACCGTCCAATTAACTCCTAACGCTTCCGCAAAATCCCTCCAATCCGCTCCATCGCTATCTATCGGAGACGCCAACGAACCGGCACCCTCGACGATTCTCCAATCCGCTTTCGGCAACTCAACTACACGCTCGACAATGGAAGAGAGATTCAACGATTGACCTTCGGCCTTAGCTGCCGCAACCGGCGCAATTGGTTTCTCGTAGGAAAACAACGTGTATCCAGAGACCAATACGTTCGAACAATTGTTCAATACCCCTTGAACATCCGAGTTCGCGGAATCCGTCACACCGGTTTCAACCGGCTTGACTACCTGAACGCTACATCCTCTTGAAGCCATCAGGGCGGCAATCGCCCCGACAACCCAAGTCTTGCCAACGTCCGTATCGCTTCCACTGACGAACAGCGTTTTCATTTGCTACCTAAACCAACGACGCTGCTTGCTCTTCCGCCTTAGCGTGAATCGCTCGAGCATCGTCAGGATCTAGAGATTTCAGACCGAGTTTACTAATGAGCGCGTGATCCGAACGTTCACTCGGATTCGCCGTCGTCAAAAGCTTGTCACCTAGGAAAACACTATTGGCGCCCGCAAGGAAACACAAAGTCTGTAACTCGTCGTTCATCTCCGTTCTTCCAGCGGAAAGCCTTACCATTGCTTTCGGCATCAATATACGAGCCGTGGCGACAATACGGACAAATTCAAAACTATCGACAAATGACCGCCCTTCGAGAGGAGTTCCCTTGCAAGCAATCAGAGCGTTGATCGGTACCGAATCCGGATAAGGATCGAGATTCGACAGCTCTTGAAGCATTTTTAGGCGATCGTCGATCGATTCGCCCATTCCAATAATGCCGCCACTGCACACTTCCATTCCGGATACTCGCACTTTGCGAATGTTTTCAAGGCGTTCGTCGAAAGTGCGCGTGGTGATGATCTCGCTGTAATAATCCCTGGATGTATCCAAATTATGGTTGTAAACATCACAGCCCGCTTCCTGCAGAGAATTCGCTTGATCCTGTTCGAGCGATCCCAAGGTACAGCAAACTTCCAAACCCATATCGCTGACGCCACGAACCGTAGTCAAAAGCGAATCGAACGCATCGCCATAAGGAACGCGTCTCCAAGCCGCTCCCATACAGAACCGTGTCGCCCCGCCTTCCTTCGCAGCAACCGCGTCCTTCAAGATCGTCTCCGTATCCAAAAGAGCTTCCTTTTCCAGGCCAGTATCCGCATGGGCCGATTGCGGACAATATTTACAATCCTCGGGGCACGCTCCCGTTTTGATAGACTTCAAAGTACACAGCTGCACTCCCGAAGGATCTTGGAACTGATGGTGAGCCTCTTGCGCCCGAAAAATGAGCGTAGTAAAAGGCAAATTATAGATTTCACGAATTTCGTCTAGGGCGTACTGCATAATCAATTACTAAGTTTCTTCATTGCCGCAGAGAGAGCGGTTTTTAGGTTTTCAAATAAAAAGTCTATTTCTTCAGCGCTAATCACCAAAGGAGGAACGATAAGAATGGAGTCAAGCAAGGGCCGCAAAAGCAACCCTTGTTTGCGAGCTTCGATACAAACCTTCATCCCGACACGTTCGTCAATCGGCCAAGGATCTCGTCCCGAATCCGGACAAAGGTCGATTGCTGCCGCCATACCTCTCTGGCGTATCTCGCCAACATTCGGATGCCCACGAAATGCCGCGTCAAAACGTTCGCCGAAATAGGCTACCGTACTTTCCAGGCGCTTCGAATCGATCAAGCGCTCCAATTTCTCGATACTTTTCAACGCCACGCAGGCAGCAAGTGGATTGCCAGTAAACGTGTGCCCATGGAAAAAGCCCCTTCCCGATTCGAATGAACCCAAAAACGCCTCATATACGGATTCGCTCGTCAGCGTCGCCGCCAGCGGCAGATAACCCGCAGTCAATCCCTTAGCCAAACAAAGGAAATCCGGTTCGACCGATTCCACATCGCAAGCGAGTAAGGAGCCCGTCCGGCCGCAGCCGACGAACACCTCATCCAAGATCAAGTGCACCTCGAAACGACGGCACAACGCTTCAACTGATTTCAAAAATCCCTTCGGCTGCAAACGCATTCCAGCTGGCCCTTGAATAGACGGCTCGAGAATTAACGCCGCAATACTCGCCCCTTCCGTTTCGAGCAAAATCTCCAATTCCGACAAGCTCTTTTCCGAATTCTGGAAAAAGACCTGCCCATTCACCTCTTCGCAAATTGGCGACGAGAAAGCGCGCGACTCGAATAACCAAGGATCGAAACGCCCATGGAAGCCTTGGCTATCGCCCGCTGCCATCGCTCCAAACGTATCTCCGTGATAACCATTTCGCATTCCGACCACCAGACGCTTTTCCGGCTTCTCTCGCAGTTGCCAATATTGAAAAGACAGCTTCAGAGCGATCTCCACTGCATTCGATCCATTGTCGCTGAAAATTGCCCTGCTCAACGCGCCAGGCGAAATATCTGCCAATTTCTTCCCTAAAGCCGCGCCAAGCGGATGACTCAGACCCAAATAGGTCGAGTGAGCGATCTTGTCGATTTGAGCCTTTAAGGCAGCATTGATCTCCGGATCGTTATGGCCGTGCGCGTTTGTCCAAATCGAAGCATTAGCATCCAGGTAACGATTGCCCTCAGTGTCCCAAATCCAGCAGCCTTCCCCGCGATCGACATGCAATTGCGGCAGAGATGCGTACTCCTGCATTTGCGTAAACGGATGCCATGAATGCGATCTATCCCACTGGTCCAGGGTCGATTTTGAGGTTTCACTCGCAGTATCTGTTTGGACAATCGCCATTTCCGGCCCTTGTTAAGGCATAAACTCTCTTGCTTAACAAGCTTGTTAAGCGAGTTGGCTCAATAGTGAAACAGGCGGCATCCCGACAACGATATCGAAGCTCAACTTTACTTAGTTATATGAGCGCTAGGTCTTCAAATTTGATAGGTGCTCAGGTATCCTGCCAGTTAGGAAACAGGCTGGAAGCCTGTGCACCTCTTCAGCTAAAGCCCCTCAATCAAAGCCAGCAACTGCTCGCCATGATTCGCCGGGTCCACTTTCTCGCAAATCGCCAAAACCGCGCCGTCCTGATCAATCGCGTAGGCAGATCGACTCGGCCCCACAAATGCGCGTCCATAAAGCTTTTTCTCGACGAGCGAATCGGTCGCCTGAGCAAAACCAAATTCGGGATCCGAAATCAAAGGAAAGCCAATCTCATGCTTCGCCGCATATTTCAGGTGAGAGCCAACGGTATCCCTGCTCACGCCCAGGATAGCGAAACCTTTGGCGCGGATCACATCGTGAGCCGCCGCCAAGCTAATCATCTGCTTGTCGCAACTGCCCGTATTGTTGCGCATGTAGACCGAAACAAACGTTGGCCTTTCGACCAGATCTTTGAAAGCACGCGATGTCTTCACGCCATCAATCCCCACCTTCACTTCAAATTCCAAATCCAA
>Ga0302127_10000786_pt1 | contig 17971 bp, 15 predicted proteins | sample CB4_SCM_MG_FD_204452 | JGI IMG/M metagenome (GOLD analysis project Ga0302127, IMG submission 204452) | Marine microbial communities from Western Arctic Ocean, Canada - CB4_SCM | ecosystem: Environmental > Aquatic > Marine > Oceanic | place: Canada: Western Arctic Ocean | collected 2017-09-24
AAAGAGAGCCTGACCAAGCATCAACACCGGAGCAGCTCTGCTGCACCGGCATGACAAATGCTATTTTATCAGATTATTTTAAATCTTCACAAAGTGGATTTTGGCTCCGGCATCAAGGTCGGAATACGCTCATCCACCATTCGGAACAGCTCATCAAGTCCCGATGCCCTGGCTTCAAGCCCAGGTATGGAAGACTCGGCAACATAGAATACGCCCTGAGTGTCATCGTGGCGCACGGTTACAGATACATTGTGCGGCATATTTTGCCCTCCCAACTATGAGAGCATGTTGACCCAAGATCCTAAAGCTAAGCTTAACCGAGACAAAAAAATTATCGCCGGTACGATGGCATTACGATCTATCTTGCGCGCAAGATAGGATACAAGAAAAAAGACGGACTCCTAAAGTCCGGCCTAAAATATCTTCTAGACGCGTTAAGCAAGCAGATCTCCAACGCCGAGCTCGGCCAAGCATTTGCGAGCCTGTTCGCAATCTCGGTCTATCTGCTCGCGCAGTTCTAGTTCATCCTCAAACGAACAATCAGGCCGTAGAAATCCAGCAAACTCAATCTCAACCTGCCGACCATATAGATCACCCTCAAAATTAAACAAGAATGTTTCTAAAAATGGCTCAGTGCCCTGAAAGGTTGGCCGGCTACCATAATAAGCCGCTCCCCCATAGACTTTATCATCCACATGCGCCCGCACCGCATATATGCCATGTGCCAAGGTTAAACCCGGATCAAGTGTCATATTAATAGTCGGAAAACCAAGATCTCGTCCGCGCCTATCGCCTTCGATCACCGTTGAAGCTAATCTCCAGCGATAGCCGAGCATACTCACGGCCTCATCCAAGTTACCTTCCTGCAGAAGCTTGCGAATACGGGTTGATGAATAAACCACACCGCCAAGGCTACCCTGCGGCTTAACAATGGTTACCTCCATCCCATTTTCTTGTCCCAAATCTTTTAGTATATCGGCATTACCTTGCCGCTTGGTTCCAAATCTATAGTCCCAGCCAGCAATCACATGGCAAGCACCTATCCTATCGCTCAATACCTGTTTAACGAATTCGCCCGGCGTCAGAGCAGCAAGGGCAGCATCGAACGGCACAATAAAAGCGACATCCACTCCAATCCTCTTTAACAATCTTAACTTCAAGGGCTTAGGTGTTAATCGGAAGAAATGGTTCTCCGGCGCAAAAAAAAGACGTGGGTGAGGATGAAACGTAATCACACCCGTGGGGACGCCATGATTTTTAGCTAGGCTTTTTGCAAGTGAAATAACCGCTTGGTGACCCCGATGGACCCCATCAAAATTTCCAAGCACGACCACCCCACCGCGCAAATGGTTGGGTACCAGATCAAGATCAGTGACTACATCCATTACATAAACAACAGAAAATTGATACCAGTTGACAGGTAAAGCCTTTTTGCGCAGAGCAAGGCCAAGGCGCTCATAGGCGATTCAAGTCATCATTCATATCTGTGCAATCTCGACCCTATCAGAGACCGTGGCGACACTAATGCGCGTTTCAAATAGGAGCAAGCGTACGAATCAACTGATTCGAACGGCTGGTTTTTATAGATTTATATCTAGACGTGCTGGATTCGTGCCCAAGTATAGTTGATTTCGTTACATATTAATTAGATGCACTTAAAACATCGACAATAGAACCACCGCCGTTGCCCTTACAATCCGCGTTCAACATTATGATGTCAGTTAAGACTTGCACAAAAAAACAGCTCTCTGAAAGGCCCACCCCTGACTCGTACCGAGATTACCTCAGCAGACGCAGACATGCTTTTCAGCTAAGATACATTTACCAACAAAGTGATTTCTGCACGCCAATTGGCGGGCGCGAGCTTGCAGCGACAAGAGATAAAATACGCTCAAAATCAATGTTCTGCCCCCTAGTAGACACATCACTCCAATGAATACCGCTAGCTATAAACATAGAGTCAACTCCAAATTTTGCCGCACCTTCAATATCCGTTTTTAAACCATCACCAATGGCGAGGACTTGACCTCGGCTGGGTAATTTAGGCATCCCCAAAGCAAGCCGTTTCAGCGCCAATTCATAGATAGGCCGATGTGGTTTTCCGACATAAAATACATTTCCACCCATTTTTGCATAGGCCTCGGCCAACGCACCCGCGCACGGCACCAAGATTCCTCCACGATTAACTACCAGATCAGGATTTGCACAGATAAGCCCGACCTGCCGTGCGGCTAAATCCTGAAACATCTCTTCATAGTCGGCGACACTCTCGCATACATCATTCTCAAGACCTGTACACAGGACGATCTTCGCACGAGCCGGCTCCACTTCATCAAATTTTAAATCGGCGAAGAGCGACCGATCACGGTCAGGGCCAATATGGCATATGAGTTGCCCCTCATACTGTTTTAGAAGACTTCGCGTCGCATCTCCCGATGTGACGACAACATCATAGGCCTCATCGGATACCCCAAGCTGCTTCAGTTGTTGTTGAACTGGTGCTGCGGGGCGCGGGGCGTTGGTAATCAGGGCAACCCGCCCTCCAGAATGACGAAACTGAATAAGCGCATCAATCGGCTCGTTGAATGCATGCACCCCATTGTGAACCACACCCCACACATCACACAGCCAAATGGGATAGCGCTCTTTCAGAACGCGGATATTTGGCAGCAATGGGATTGCACCGTGGGACATGATGCGCATCTAACCGAATTTTGAAACAATTGATACGTTTTCATAACATCTTCGATTAGACCGCGGCTCAGGATCATCGCGCCGTCGAACTAGATCTTAACCCCATATCTCGTGTGATTGCCCTCGCGAATAAGACTCAGTTGAACCAGATGCAGCAAGCTAAGGATTGTTATCGTTATAGCCTCGCCTCTCCCAAAATCGAGCTAGATCAAAAATACCACCTAATGCCTAACCGGTTAAAATGATCCTGGTAATCACCATTGCACTTGCATATCAAGTTGGAGTGCCTTTCATCACTAATAATAATTCCTTAATTTTTTAAAATTCATCCTCTTAGAACAATGATGACTAATTTCATTAATCTTGGTTAAACCAGCAGTGATTGAACAAAGCCTTGGTAGTAACAGCCCCACCGAACCCTCGCCGCACCAAATGCGTCGCTTTATGTATTCCGCTATAGCTCATTAATGTGGCAACCATAGGGTACACTAGCGAATGTTTTTTCAGCTAAAGTTTTAGGGTGACACCACCTGTTCAGCCGCATATCAACCACCTCTTCGGGTGGCCACAGGCACCTGGACTATGCGCCGCCCTTCATGCCGGTAGCAGTTGTTAGCGGCGGATTTTAGAGATACCAAACTAAACTCGTGCTGAAACTCTGACCTACTTACGCCGCGCGTGTCAGCCTATTTGCGCCATCTGGTTCATGCCCTAGCCTTGCGGTATGGAGTTTTAGACGCATGATAATACTGACCGTCGTTGCCGATAAAGCCAACCCGACCTTGCTTCCCGAACTAAACCCGAACAAGCGCGACGCTATGCCCTACATAGCGGACATCACAGGCACCACATATGAATATGTCTGCAACACCATAAAAGCTTTAGCTGCGGGCGATTATTTAGAAACTGACGTCCATAGATTTTTTGCTATGATCCCCAAGAAACCTTCTGGATAAAGAACCTTTCAGTTAGACAACCTCAATGGAGAAAGACGATCGCTGAAAACATTACAATCCGATTAGCCAATCCCGCGGATGAGGCTGGCTGGCGCAAGCTATGGGCCGGCTATCTCGATTTTTACAAAGAAACTCTCCCCGAAACCGTTACAGCAAATACCTGGGCGAAAATCACTAACAATACGGCGACCCATCTATGCTCACTGGTTGCACGGCATACCGACCACGGACTGGTTGGTATGCTCAACTATATTCTGCATGACGTCACATGGAGCAAGGCACCTGTCTGCTATCTGGAAGACCTCTATGTCGTGGGTGAGATGCGCGGACAGGGAATCGGCAGAGCGTTAATTGAAAACCTTACCTCACGCGGCCGCGAAGCAGGTTGGCATCGAATTTACTGGACGACAGCCCGGGACAATACCAAGGCACAAATTCTATACGACAAGATTTCCGACCGTACGGGGTGGGTACTATATGATATCGATCTGCCCCATACCGATCGGGCCTAATTGGATCTGATCTGCGACTTGTTACGGGTTAAAATACTGCTACCCTGTAATTTATTCGCCAGTTCTTCAATCTTACCATCTACGGCACAACCGCTGTTGCCATGATATTTCTAATAAGCCGATCAAGCATTAGCTCACCAAAATCCACTCAGCACACATCTTTTATAAGCGCTCAGACGCGGCCGAACAGAACCTCCCGTCCCTCAAAGGTATAGTAGTTCATGCCCTTGGCGCGGGAGACCAACCGTGAATTTTTCTTAAAACTCCGATTAGCTGTGAACGGCAACCAAGGTACGCCCGGATCATTGGTCAACTGCAGACCCTGCGGATTGATGGCATTCGATGATTGCATCATCGCATTTCCAATCAATATTGAAAATCTTGCTTGACGGTCTGCAATTAGCCACACGTCACGGGCTACACTAAATATATTTAATATGCGTCAAATACCCCTACAAACACCGCATGATATTATGCCATGCCACGGCGGACCCATGGGACGCGGATAGGCATTTTACAGTTTGAGTGTCTTTGCCAAGTACGCGCTGGTAGCTTTGGCGCTCACATAAATGGACAAAATGGCTTTAGCCCATGCGTAGGTCATCGGCCAGAATTAAACTTATTACCGTACTACTCGCCGTTTCCGCGTTAACCATAATCAGTGTTATATTAAGATAATAATTCCGTTATATAGTAAAAACTATATATATTACAATGGTTTATAAATATATATTTACGCTCATCAAAGCTATATTTTTAGTAATTCGTGCTCAGCCCCTTGACACTTCAAATCATATTTATTATTTGCCAAATAACTGCTGGCACCCACCTAGTGAGAGTGCTAACAGCTCATCTTTAAATGTAAATCCAAAGACCAAACTGGGAGACCACATATGAGCTTTCGTCCCCTACATGACCGCGTACTTGTACGCCGTCTCGAGGAAGAGGAAAAATCTGCTGGCGGAATCATTATTCCCGATACTGCCAAAGAAAAGCCAAGCCAAGGCCAAGTCGTTGCTGTGGGACCTGGCGCACGTGATGAAAGCGGCAAACGCGTTCCGATGGACGTCGAAGCCGGCACCCGTATCCTGTTTGGCAAATGGTCAGGCACAGAAGTCAAAGTCGATAATGAAGACCTTCTGATAATGAAGGAATCCGACATCATGGGTGTAATCGTGGAAAAAAAACCAGCACCAGCACCAAAATCGAAGAAAAAGTAAAACTACCTAGTCTCAAACGGCAGTTTTTATCCTATCAGGATCAACACACTCCGTCACACGCGGAGCTTATTAAGAAGAGGTTAAACAGCAATGGCTGCAAAGGAAGTCAAATTTTCGACTGATGCGCGCACGAGTATGCTCGCTGGTGTCGATATTCTGGCCAACGCGGTAAAAGTTACACTCGGCCCGAAAGGTCGCAATGTCGTTCTCGACAAGTCGTTTGGTGCACCGCGCATCACCAAAGACGGCGTAACGGTTGCCAAAGAAATAGAGCTTGAAGATAAGTTCGAAAACATGGGTGTGCAAATGCTGCGCGAAGTCGCATCCAAAACCAATGACGTTGGTGGCGATGGCACCACCACCGCGACCGTTTTGGCCGCGTCCATCATTCGTGAAGGTGCCAAGTCTGTTGCCGCGGGCATGAACCCGATGGATCTGAAGCGCGGTGTTGAATTGGCCGTGACTTCTGCCCTCTCCGATCTTGAGAGCCGCTCTAAGCCAATCAAAAACTCAGCTGAAGTTGCGCAAATTGGCACGATCTCCGCCAATGGCGAAGCCATCATCGGTAATAAAATTGCCGAAGCTATGCAGAAAGTTGGCAACGACGGTGTCATAACGGTTGAAGAGTCCAAGGCTCTTGAATTTGAGCTTGATACAGTCGAAGGCATGCAGTTCGATCGAGGATACCTATCTCCTTATTTCATCACCAACGCTGAAAAGATGGTGACGGAACTCGAAGATCCCTACATTCTTCTGCACGAAAAGAAGCTCTCAAACCTACAGGCTATGCTGCCGGTTCTCGAAGCTGTTGTTCAGGCTAGTCGTCCTCTCCTCATCATTGCTGAAGATGTGGAAGGCGAGGCGCTTGCCACTCTCGTGGTAAATAAGCTCCGCGGCGGCCTCAAAGTGGCTGCAGTCAAGGCACCTGGATTCGGAGACCGTCGCAAGGCCATGCTCGAAGACATCGCCATTTTAACCGGCGGACAGGTCATTTCCGAAGACATCGGCATCAAGCTTGAAAATGTTAATCTCCAAATGCTCGGCACTGCCAAGCGGGTGTCAATCACCAAGGAAGAGACCACTATCGTAGACGGCGCTGGAAAAAAGTCAGAGATCCAGGGCCGCGTTAGCCAGATCCGTCAGCAGATAGAGGAAACTACCTCTGATTATGATAGTGAGAAGCTGCAGGAGCGTCTGGCCAAACTCGCCGGCGGTGTCGCAGTAATTCGTGTCGGTGGTGCCACTGAAATCGAAGTAAAGGAACGCAAAGACCGCGTCGATGACGCGCTTAATGCAACCCGCGCTGCGGTAGAAGAAGGCATCGTTCCAGGTGGTGGCGTGGCACTTCTTCGCTGCTCCGAAGCCATCAAAAAGCTGTCCAACCCAAATGCCGACATTCAGGCCGGCATTAATATTGTGCTGCGGGCTTTACAAGCGCCAATCCGTCAGATTGTCGAAAATGCTGGTGTTGAAGCATCAATCGTGGTTGCCAAGATCCTAGAAAGCAAGAGCGCAACCTTTGGCTTTGATGCCCAGGCTGAGCAATATGGGGATCTTGTCAAAGCAGGTATCATCGATCCAACCAAGGTCGTTCGCACCGCTCTTCAAAATGCAGCATCTGTTGCCGGCCTACTAATCACGACCGAAGCAATGGTCGCTGAAGTACCCGAGCCTAAGGGCGCAGGCGGCGGCGGAATGCCCGGCGGCGGCGGAATGCCCGACATGGGCGGCATGGGCGGCATGATGTAATCATCCGGCTCTATATAAAAATTGAAAAGGCCGCCTAGAGGGCGGCCTTTTTATTTTAAAAGCATTTCATCGCAAGTGATTAGCTCAGAACCAGAAACCATGCGCCCAAAACACCAACATTCCAGATATCATCACACACCTTCAGCTGATTGCCGACGGCGATCAAACCCATCTAACCAACTCTAACAAGCTTCTTCTAATCGCTTAATTAGTTGCTCATATAGGGAATTTCTGGACTCAAAAATATAATCTTGTCGGGACACTGTCACCCGGCCGGCACCCATTGTTCGAAGTGCCCTAGTAACTTCATAAAGACGGTCCTGGCGAACCAGTAGTTCAAGCGCTCCATTGCGCTGATCGGAAAGTTCAATACCACCGGCATCATCGATAAGCTCATCGAAAAAATTGGCCCTCCGAGATCCCATATTGGTACCAACCAGAAAAACATCTCGCGCACGCGCTTCTGCCGCAACAAGACCAAGAACATGGGCAAGTGTGTCGCGTGCGCCCTCATTCCAATCCGCTACAAGACTCGCTACAAGACAGGCTTCGCTCTTTAATATGGCTCCATCGTCTAGAACCTTCAATCCATTGGCGGCAAGTGTTGATCCCGTGGTTGTAATATCCACGATGATTTCTGCGGTGCCCGCGATGGGCGCGCCTTCAGTTGCCCCAAGGCTTTCAACCACTCGGTAGTCGGCAATCCCAAATGACGAAAAATACGCCTGAGTTAGATTAATATATTTGGTCGCGACCCTCATTCTACGCCCATGCCTCAAGCGAAAAGCATGCGCAACATCGTCAAGATCATCCATCGTAGAAACATCAATCCACGATTGAGGAACAGCTACAACAACCGTGGTCTCACCAAACCCAAGCTTAGTCAAAACCTCAACCCGAGTTCTAGGATTGACCATGGATTCGTGAATCAAATCCTCGCCCGTTACACCAAGATGAACTGATCCAGATGCAATCTCGCGTGCAATTTCTGCAGCCGGGAGAAAGGCTATTTCAGCGCCCTCTACCCCAGCAATTCTCCCACAATAGTTTCTCATACCGCGCGGCCGTTCGAGCCGAAGACCTGCGCGGGCAAAAAAGACACAAGCATTTTCTTCCAAACGACCCTTACTTGGAACAGCTAGTACAAGAGGCCCACTCATTTATGCTCTCCGGAAAGAAAGACAAGCCTATCGATATAGATCGAGCAGCCAACAGCGGATAGCGTATTTGAATCACCGATGTCACTTAAGAAGTTGTCATATCGGCCGCCGCTTGCAAGTGGTCCGACAGCCTGCGTGATCTGATCATGTGCTTCAAATACAAAGCCAGTATAATACTCAATTCTCCGGCCAACTGTGGTGGAAAAGACTGCATCATCCAGATTTATTGCAAGATTTTCTGCAATCTCAAGACGCTTTTCAAACCCCCCTATGGAAGAGTTTAGATCTAGTCCGGCCCGGCGTGCAAAGTCGCGCAACTGGCCCGGCGCATCTTTAGCATTAGCTTCGATGGATAGAAATTTATCGATCAACTCACCTACTTCAAGCGAAGGGCGTTCGCCCTCAGCCTCGCGAGCTTTTTGCGCATAACGGGCAGCAATTTCATCAGCCTCCCGCCCGCCCGCTCCGCTCACACCCGCAATTGCCATAACTTCGGCTATGATCACGCGCGCATCTTCACGTTCCATGCGCGACAACGAACCCCCAAGAGCAGCTTCATCTGGCATAGTAATTGATGATTTTTGCAACAGCGATAACACCATATCTTCTGATAACGTATGGCGCCAATATAGACGGCGAAGACGGCCACTCCACATTTCCCCAAGATTTAGCGAGCCTATCAGCGCTTCGAAGAGACCCACATCCCCCAATATAAGCTTGGGCGAACCTATGCCCGCACGTTGTAGGGCGCACACCGCTAAAGCAAGAGTATCAGCATCCGCTTCAGCCGCATTACCAGCTCCGAAATTCTCAATCCCAACCTGCCGAAACTCCGCCGACACACGTGTTAATTCATCCGGATTAGGATAACGAAAAGCGAAGCCAGAATAGGAGTAACGCCCCCCATCTGGAGGTCCATTTGCGATTTGCCAATGCGCCAGAGGCAGAGTAAAATCTGGTCTCATAGAAAATTCGGTACCATCGGGTGCGGTGGTAATCAAAAGACGCTTCCGAATGCTTTCGCCCATGTGATCGAGCACCGCGTCAGCGGGCAACATCATACCCGGCTCGATGGGCAGATAACCTTCACCAGCAAAATATTGAGCCAATTCACGCATAAGCGCTTCGGCACTATCAGAAAAATGTGCGACATTCATGACGATGACCCAGGCTCGAGCCCATGACGACTGAGGTAGGCTATTACTGTTTCAACCATACGCTGGCGTTCCACGGTTTCTTGTGCCGGTCGGCTAGATATCCACTCGGTACGATTGCTTATTTCACCAGCCAACCTCTCGCCCTCGATCAGATCTTTGACCGTCACGACACCGCTTTCACGCTCAATTGTCCCCTCGATCACGACCACCGGTGCTCTCCGGCGATTAGCGTATTTCATCTGCGCCTTCATGCCGGAAGTTCCAAGATAGGGCTCGGCACGTACTCCAGCATAATGTAATTCTTGCGCCATAGCGTGATAACCAGCCTGCTCATCATGGTCCATCGCCAGAATAACCACCGGTCCGCGAACATTATCTTCACCAGCCCTATTCAAGAATTTAAGCGCGGCAAAAAGCCTGCTAATGCCAACTGAATAACCCGTGGAAGGCACGCTCTGTCCACTAAATCTGGAAACCAAGTCATCATAGCGCCCCCCCCCGCCAACAGAGCCAAAGCGAACGGGCCGTCCATCAGCACCATTTGCCTCGAACATCAATTCCGCTTCAAACACAGCGCCGGTGTAGTATTCAAGGCCACGCACAACCGAAGGGTCAAATGAAATCTGCGTCTCACCATATCCGCATGCGTTCAGCTGTTCACCAATCTGACTGAGTTCTTCCAACCCGGCATCACCAACATCCGATCCACTAGCAAATTTGGCCATCTCACTAAGAGTATCAGTTCGGTTTGACCTCTGTGATTGAGCAAATCCCATCACCTTATCAATTTGGTCTGAACTAAGATCGGCACCACGTGTGAAATCACCTGAATCGTCCTTGCGTCCAGCCCCTAGCAAAAGCCGAACGCCCGGAGCTCCCAGCCGATCAAGCTTGTCAATAGCCCGCAGCACCATCAAACGCTGGCATGCACCCTCGCTCTCATCACCGGCAAGATCAAGATTAGCAAGAACACCATCCATTAGCTTTCGGTTTGAGACGCGAACCATATACTCCCCGCGATCAATACCAACTGCTTCAAGACCATCGGCCGCGATCATTGCCATCTCCGCATCAGCTGCCGAATTTGCAGTTCCTACCGTATCTACGTCCATTTGCAAGAATTCCCGAAACCTCCCCGGTCCCGGTTTTTCATTGCGCCACACTGAGCCAAACTGATAACGCCGGAACGGCTTGGCCAGTTGATCAAAGTTCTCCGCAACATAGCGAGCCAAAGGAGCGGTCAAATCATAGCGCAGCGACATCCACTGCTTATCATCGTCAAGCAGCGAAAAGACCCCTTGATTAGGGCGATCTAGATCGGGAAGATATTTTCCAAGAGCTTGAGTGTACTCGAACGATGAGGTTGATAGTGGTTCAAATCCACGAATTTCATAAATGCTTGAAAGCTTGGAAATCATGAGTCGCGTGGCACGCACTTCCTCGCCTACCTCATCATGAAATCCCCGCGGCAGCTCCGCTTTCGGGCGGATTGGCATTGCACGCTTGTTCATTTTTAAGACCTGATTGACTTTGGCCGCACGGTTCTCGATGGTAACGCTGCAACCTTATACTAGCATTTCACGCTGATTCGGTGCCGCTTCTAACCGATACACGTAAGACCAGCAAGTCTTGCCCAATTTATTGGCATAAAACCGAGCACCGCGTCGACATCACCTTCGCAGACCTTACAGACATTTTTTCATTGTTTCCTGGATCATAAAATTCAACAAGAATTTTACGATTACCTTCACCAACATTACATTTTTGCGCAGACTTCTGCATTGAACTAGCGCCACGACCTCACTCAACACTAAACGCTTTAACCTCTCGTCGCATAATCCGTTTCCCCGCAATAACTATTCTTTTGAAATTAACAGCCGTTTGCTAACAATCTATTTGTTCAGCGCTACAAATAACGAACTTAACCCAAGGAAAAGTAAAATGCTGATAGGCGTTCCAAAAGAGACCAAGGAGCATGAATACCGAATAGGATTAACTCCGGGTAGCGTTCGTGAATTGACCCATCGGGGTCACTCCGTGATCGTAGAAACTGATGCTGGCACCGCGATCGGATTGACCGACCCCGACTATCAAAACGCCGGCGCTGAAATAGTCGGAAGCGCCGAAGATATATTCTCGCGTGCCAAAATGGTTGTGAAAGTCAAAGAGCCCCAGCCAATTGAGTGCGCACAGCTACAAGATGGCCAGATTCTCTTCACATATTTGCATCTTGCCGCCGATCGTCCGCAAGCCGAATCACTATTAAGCCGTGGAGTTACTGCGATCGCGTATGAAACCGTCACCGATTCCGAAGGAGGGTTGCCGTTGCTAGCGCCGATGAGTGAGGTTGCTGGCCGCATGTCGGTCCAAGCCGGCGCTAATGCGCTTGAAATGGACACTGGCGGCAGAGGCGTGCTGTTGGGCGGCGTACCAGGGGTCACAGCTGCCAATGTTGTTGTTATTGGCGGCGGCGTAGCCGGCACTAATGCCGCCCGCATGGCAATGGGACTTGAGGCAAAAGTTACCGTCCTCGATAACGATTTGCGCCGTCTTTATGCTCTCGATCTGCAATTCGGACCAACCTTGAACACAATCTATTCAACCGTTGCATCAATCGAAGACTATGTTCTTCAAGCTGACCTCGTAATCGGTGCGGTTTTGGTCCCCGGAGGGTCCACGCCTTGCTTGGTGACCGAACAGATGGTCAAACAGATGCGCCGCGGATCAGTGCTGGTTGATATTTCAATCGATCAGGGCGGCTGTTTTGAAACATCGATTCCGACCTCCCATTCACAGCCTACATATGTACGCCATGAAGTGGTACATTATTGCGTAACCAATATGCCCGGAGCTGTCGCACGCACATCAACATTTGCGCTGAACAATGCAACTCTACCCTACACGCTCGCATTGGCTGACAAAAACGTCCACAAAGCGCTCTGCGATGATACCCACTTGCGAAATGGTCTGAATACCATGGGCGGTCATCTAACCCATGCCACTGTTGCCGAAGCGTTGAATGTCGATCATAAACCCGCAAGTGATGCGCTCGAGCTTTGACCCCATCTTGAGTGTCACACCACCAGCGGGCGTTTTTATCTATCAGCCAACCAACACATCACTCTCAGTGTCTACGACCGTTTCAGTGGCATGTCTTCCTTCCATGATCTGCGGCATATCTCCGCCACTTGCCCAATCAAGGAGCTCTACACTATGGACTATGGGGATGTTACAGCCGGCTGCTATCTGATTGATGCATCCAATATTTCCCGTCGCCACGACATCCGGTAATACTTTTTCAATATTGGAAACTTTTCGGCTACGCAGAGCCTCCGCAATTTCCGGCTGAAGAATATTGTATGTGCCCGCAGATCCGCAACACAAATGGCCTTCAGGCACATCAATCACCTCAAATCCAGCCTGTTTGAGTAAATGGTACGGCTCCGAGTTAATTTTCTGCCCGTGCTGCAAGGAGCATGCCGCGTGATAAGCAACGCGCAGCTTGGGCACATGTGCTGAAGGTCTAAAACTACGTTCAACCATAAATTCGTGAATGTCTTTGGCTAATCCCGCTATCCTCTCCGCTTTTACCGTATAGTTGGGGTCATCGCGCAGCATATGGGCGTAATCCTTAATTGTGGTGCCGCAGCCTGATGTCGTGATGATAATCGCCTCAAACTCGGTGCGTTTGATCTCGGCGGTCCAAAGATTAATCATCCGACGCGCTGCTTTTAGCGCCTCTTCCTTGCGGCCCATATGATGGGCTAATGAACCGCAACAACCCTCTCCGCGAGATATCATTACTTCAAATCCATGCCGCGTGAGAAGATTGATGGTAGACCGCATGATCTCAGGGCGCAGCGTTGGCTGAACGCATCCTTGCATCACTAAAACCCGGCCAACGCTTTTATACGGCACGCAGACCTCAATCTTCTTCATCCGGGGAAGCCGGCGCGGCGCTAAAGATAACAGAGCAGAGAAACGGTCAAGACTAGAGAACTTTTTTAAAATCGGTGCCAAAGGGCGCAAAAACAGCGAGACGATGACGGCTAGTTTAAACAGCTTCCGCCTTGGCAAAATGAAAGCCAAGAATGCACGCAACATTCGATCTTCAAACGATCGCTGATAAGTTCGTGCTATATGCACGCGAGCGTAATCGATCAGATGCATGTAGTTGACGCCCGACGGACAGGTGCTCATACATGAAAAACAAGACAGGCAGCGATCCACATGGGTGACTATCTCATCACTAGCGTCACGATCATTTTCCAGCATGTCCTTGATTAGATTAATACGCCCTCGCGGACTGTCGAGTTCATCACCTAGCAAAACATATGTAGGGCAAGTCGCGATACAAAAACCGCAATGCACGCAATTACGGAGAATTTTCTCGCTAGCGGCCACATCTGGATTTTCCAGCTGTTTTTTAGTGAACTCTGTGCGCATTATCGACCTCAAACTCCCGCATACATTCGACCTGGACTTAAGATTGCATAGGGATCGTAGGCAGCCTTTATTCTGCGGGTAAGAGCAGCAACTGGATCGCTCTGTGGCTCAAATACATTGACCGCACTGCGCATTTCCGGAGAAGCGCGCATCAGCATTGCGTGCCCGCCAAACCGATCAAGAACCGTGCGAATTACTTCGGCCCCGCCATCGCCATATCCAGGTTGCATCAGCCAGATGCGCCCACCTCCCCAGTCATAGAGTGCCTCAAAATTCTCGCATCTCGAGATGTTGCGCACTACATCGGGAGCTCTTCCAGGAACAGTCGAGATGCGCCAAATGGCATCTTCACTAGCGCTATCAAACAGCGTTACATCACGCACCTCGCGCCATACTCTTGGCGATATGTTCTCATCTAGCGTTTCAACCTCTCCAAATGATTTCAGCGCATTTGCCAAAATATCTTTCCGCGCCCTTACCGAGGGGAGAAAACCTTCGATGCGCAGCGCAGTGACTGACTTTTTGAACAAAGATACCTCGGAGATCTCGGACCGCGCAGCAAGTTTTGCTGAAAAATGCGCTGCACCAGAAACACTGGCGCTAGACCCTAGCGCCACACTCATCGCCCTCACTGCTTCATCAATCGATAGGCCGAAAACCACAGTCGTCATCTCTGCTTCCGGCCTAGGAACAACCTTGAGAGTGACTTCAGTCATTGCCACAAGTGTTCCCCATGACCCGGCGAGCAGTTTGCATAAATCATATCCGGTAACATTCTTCATCACCCGCCCACCGATATTAACCGTTTCAGCCCGCCCCGTCACGGCACGCATGCCGAGAAGATGATCACGCGCAGCCCCGGCGGAGATGCGCCGTGGACCTGAAAGATTAGTCGCTACAGCACCGCCGATAGTGCCTATTTTTGCCGAACTTCGCAGAAATTGACTAAGATCAGGTGGATCAAAAGCAAGCTGCTGATTTTGCCCCTCAAGCACGGTTTTAATATCGCTCACGGCCGTGCCAGCCTTGGCCGATAACACAAGTTCTCCAGGCTCATAAAGACTAATGCCTGTAAGTTCACTCAAATTAAGAGTATTTTCAGTCTGCATAGGTCGTCCGATAGAACGCTTAGTTCCCCCAGCTACAAGCTCGAGTGACTTTCGTTCGGCCATGGCCCAGCTGAGCACCCGCGCGGTTTCCACTTCATTGCACGGCTTTAGCACGCCTCCCATAGCACTCAAAACCTCGGAATATCAGGAAACGGTATCTGACCGCCGTGGATGTGCATCCGCCCAAGTTCGGCACAGCGATGCAGCTTAGGAAATACTTTCCCCGGATTAAGTAGACTATGCGCATCAAATGCGCATTTGACCCGCTGTTGCTGCTTTAGCTCATTTTCTGAAAACATCACCGGCATCAAGTCTCGTTTCTCAACGCCGACTCCATGCTCACCCGTCAGGACACCTCCTACTTTAACGCAGAGCTTAAGAATATCAGCACCAAATTGTTCCGCTTTCTCGAGCTCATGTGGTTTATTCCCATCATAAAGGATCAACGGATGCAGATTACCATCGCCTGCATGAAATACATTTGCAATTCCAAGACCATGCTCCTTGGACATGCGCGTTATCTCCTCCAGAACAAAGGGAAGCTGGCTGCGTGGGATTGTTCCATCAACGCAGTAATAATCAGGTGAGATACGTCCGACTGCTGGAAAGGCGGCTTTTCGTCCTGCCCAAAATAACGTGCGCTCGTCCTCGCTCTGACTAACGCGCAAATGCATAGACCCGCAGCCTTCAGCAATCTTTCTCACCCGCTTAAGCAGCACATCAACCTCTACTTGCGGACCATCGAGCTCAACAATAAGCAACGCTGCTACGTCAAGTGGATAACCAGCATTCACAAACTCTTCAGCCGCACGAATAGCCGGCTTGTCCATCATCTCCATGCCGGCAGGAATAATACCTTCGGAAATAATCTTGCCAACACAGTCAGCCGCCGCACCAGTAGTATCAAATCCGATCAGAATTGCCCTCGCAGTCTCTGGTGATCGCAAAATTCGAACTGTTACTTCGGTGACGACTCCAAGGAGTCCTTCCGAGCCAATCATCAGCCCGAGCATATCATACCCATCAGCGTCCAGATGTTTGCCACCAAGACGGATAACCTCACCTGTAATCAAAACCACTTCAAGACCAAGGACGTTGTTTGTCGTCAGGCCATATTTAAGGCAGTGAATACCCCCAGAATTTTCTGCAACATTACCGCCAATTGTACACGCTATCTGGCTCGAGGGGTCTGGAGCATAGTAAAATTCCTTTTCCTCAACAGCGTTAGAAATAGCCAGATTAGTGACCCCTGGCTGTGCCACAACACATCTGTTTTCATAGTCAATATCAAGGATCCGGTTGAGTTTTGAAAGGACCAGCAACACGGCGTCGGCCAACGGTAAAGCACCGCCGGAGAGTGATGTCCCAGCGCCGCGCGGAACCACACGGATATTGTTTAAATGACAATATCGCAGCACCTTAGATACTTGCTCTGTGGTGCACGGCAGCACAACCACCATGGGTATCTGCCGATAGGCGCTAAGCCCGTCACTCTGAAAAACTCGCATCTCAGTCTCATGCGAAACAACGCAATTGGTCGGTAGCATCGACTCAAGATTACTAACTATATCGTGCCTACGCGCAACCACCCTCTTGTCCAAGTCCGGCATCTTCAGCATAATCACCCCGCTTGCCCCTTATAGACTCAATGGAGTCGGACGCCATTTAGTCCCAACATGCAAACAATCGAAACTGAGATACCTAAAATCGATCGTTCAACCAACTCCTCGATCATACATATACTATGCGTGCTCGCATTTGAGATTATCCGTCTTCAAGGAATGATAAGTTGATCACATCGCAGCATGTTGGCCTATTTATAACCTGCCTAACTGATCTATTTCGTCCAAGTGTTGGATTCGCATCTGTAAAATTACTGCGCGATGCCGGATGCAGGGTAACCGTTCCCCGGAACCAAACCTGTTGTGGACAGCCGGCCTATAACTCGGGAGATCGAGCTAGCGCCCAAAAAATCGCCAAAATGGTAATCGAGGAGTTTGAGCCATTCGACTACGTGGTTGCGCCCTCTGCATCATGCGCAGCAATGCTTTCAAAACACTATAAAACACTATTCACTGACGACCTCTGGATCCGTCGTTCCCATGCGCTCGCCGCAAAAACATATGAGATCGTAAGTTTTCTATATGACGTGTGTGAATATGAGGTGCACGACATTACCTTCAATGAAACCGTTACCTATCATGATTCCTGTTCAGCGTTGCGCGAGCTACACATCAAAGACCAACCGCGGCATCTACTCGCAGGAATTGACGGTCTTAAACTTGAAGAGTTGGATGAGGCCGAGACATGTTGCGGTTTTGGCGGAACATTTTGCGTAAAATACCCCGAAATATCAGGCGAAATGGTGGGCCGAAAAACCGCTGCCATCACCGCGACTAACGCTACCACAGTGCTTTCCAGTGATCTTGGCTGTCTGCTTAATATCGCCGGCAAAATTCACCGTGACGGTTTGAAGATAAAAACGCGTCACATCACCGAAATTCTTTCCGGCAGCCTCAATAAAGCGGCAATCGGCGATCCTCCAACCAAAATCTGATCCATGCGCTCGACATCTCATAAGTTTAAGTCAAATGTCCGCGCCGCAATTGCTGATCGCCACCTACAGCAGGTGATGAAAAACTCACGCCAAGGCTTTGTCGAGAACCGAGCCCACGCTATCAGCACATTGCCGGAATTTGACCGCCTACGCGATGATGCCAAGAACATCAAAGATCACACCCTCTCTCATCTCGACCTTTATCTACAGCACTATGAAGCAGCGGTGGAGAAGTCCGGGGGCACGGTTCACTGGGCACAAACCCCAGCCGATGCCTGCAGCATAATTTGCGATATAGCCCGTGCCGCCAACGCCCGAAAGATCACCAAGGGAAAATCCATGGTATCTGAGGAGATTGGCCTCAACCAACACCTCAAAAAAGAGGGATTCGAGGTCATCGAAACAGACCTT
>Ga0302127_10000789_pt1 | contig 17935 bp, 10 predicted proteins | sample CB4_SCM_MG_FD_204452 | JGI IMG/M metagenome (GOLD analysis project Ga0302127, IMG submission 204452) | Marine microbial communities from Western Arctic Ocean, Canada - CB4_SCM | ecosystem: Environmental > Aquatic > Marine > Oceanic | place: Canada: Western Arctic Ocean | collected 2017-09-24
GTTACTATTGCAATCTATGATTTGGTGGGACGACAGATTCGTACTTTGGTAAATCAGCAGGTAACTGCCGGTTACCATTCCACACTATGGAATGCTACGAATAATATGGGATCACCTGTTTCAGCTGGTGTGTATATTTATACAATTACCGCCAATGATTTCAGGGATGTGAAGAAAATGATTCTATTGAAGTAGAAAATATTATTGCTATTTCGCAATAATTAAACTGCAAATAAAAAAGGGCTTCTAACCAAGCCCTTTTTTATTTTTCATAATAAAAAATTTCGTTATATAAATATAAACAGCTTCAATTTGATTTAACCCTTTAAGGGTTTACCATCTACTTTCCTGTATTAAATATTTTTTCTGGACTGGATTGAAAAGATTGGGCCTTTTATCAAAGGATCCAATGGCCAGGCCAGATTGATATGGCTAACCGATTTTTCCGCTGAACGAGATAACCCCAGCCTTAATCCGATTCCAACAGCCGAATGAAGATTATTTAACTCAAATTTCTCTGGGTCGGAAAAGGTATTGCCAGTCGAAGTAAAAACAGCCACCGCCGGGATTACAGTCAGAAATTCCAAGTCCGGAATCAAAATCAGTTCTGTATTTAGAAGAACTAGGTTTTGATTTGCAAAATAAAAATTGGGATAACCGTTGAGCCCATTGGATTCTCCCAGCAGTAATTGGTCGGTCTTCAACCTGCCAATATTATTTTTCCAATAAGTGAAGACTGACCCGTTCACATTTGATCTGAGCTTAGTCTTGTATCTGATGTTTGCTTCAAATTGACCGTCTTGTTTTTTACCTTCCTGCGATAAAAAATAATTCAAATTGGTTCGGGCGGACAAAAAATGTCGTGTACGGAATACGTCGGTATAATTAGCCTGAAACCCTAGCATGTAATCATTGTTATTAGCGCCCAAACCTTGAAAGTTCCTTCCCAGTGTAAATGAAACATTCTTGATTTTATCAAAATCCTCAGTCCATTTGAGTTTGTTCAAATTCCGAGTGCGGGTATAGGTTTTTTGGTTCAGGCTCACGCTAATACCAGCTAAAACGTCGTCTCTTTCCCGTATTGTTAATTCATCCATCAGAGCTGTATCGTTTGAGACTGTATTACCCTGGTGTGATTGCTCATGGAGCCGTGTGAATAGGCTCACGTTTAATTTTGTCTGGTACCCATGGGATTGTGTGAGGCCTAAAGTAGTCGTTCGTTTGGAAACGTCTTCGAATTTAGCCAAAAGGTTTGTTTCTCCGGAAACGAATGCTGTACTGTTTTCGGCATCAATGGAATTGCCGTCATAATAATACCACATGGAACTGTTTGATTCTCGGTAGGTGGCGAAAAAGCTGTGCTTCTGCGTTTTGGAAAGGATTGGTTTGCTTAGTGATGATCCAAAACTGAAGCCATCATCATTTTTGCTGTAGAATGTTGAAAAGTACAGATCCCCGGTTCTCGTACCTGGATTCAAATAATAGAATGTAGTGCCTTTCGTCCTGAGTTCTTTATGCAAGGATATTGAGATGCTTTGGCCGGTGCCCAATAGGTTGTTTTCACTCAGTCCAGCCCAGTATGTCACTTGGTTCCCAACCCGTTTCAAGCCTGTCCCGGGTGTTGTTGACCACTGATCAAAAACAGTGACATGGATTACAATGCCTTGCCCTGATTTTTCTTCCACTTCGATGATGGCATCAGCCAGGAAGTTTTTTCGGCGCAGGTTCATTTCACTCTCAATCAGAATTTCGCGAGTCACTTGGTCACCTTGAGAAAAAAGAAGATGTTTTATTATTGTTTTGTCCCTGGTATTGATGTGCAGTCTGTTACCCAGTTTGAACAATGATTCTTCAAAATCCCAGTTTACCCGGGAACCGTCAAAGGCATTATGCACCTGGATAATAATCGAATCGACCCGGGCAGCCATATCATGGGGCAGATCATAAACGGCAACTGGTGTTTTTTCAGCTCCCGACAGATAAGATACAAGAGATATAATAAAAAACACCCACCTCATCTGCAGCTCATAAAAACAAGATGTCAAGCATCTTTCCCTTTGTAATTCGTTGCCAGCCACAAACTGTATTTCGCCACAACGTTCTCATCACGCATGGATTGAAATTGGTGCAAAACCTTCAAATTGCTAAAGTAAGGTTTTATGGATGCAGGGATCGAATTTCCTTTTGCAATGAAGAGGAACTCCCTTCCTTTGAGATCTTTATCGGAATGGATGAATGAATAAAGTGTTTCATGATAGCCAATGGACAGACAAGATGCTTCTAATTTTGGCTTTATGTAAAAATTGACCATGGAAGGTATCTGGAAATTGTTGGCCACGATGCGTTTGTTTTGCAACTCGGGATGGGTTTCAAGATACGTCTTCAGTTCATCTGGGAACGATGAATAGATGAAATAGCGGTTCGTAATGTCATTTTTCCCCTTAATCGGCAAAAAGGGTAAGAACGTTTGGATTGTAATCAGCCCAATCAATAATAGTGAAAAAACAATTTGGATATAGAATCGTTTTTTGTGTTTCGTCCAATTTTCACCAATGGCCAATCCAAACAGGAACAATCCGCCAAACAACACCGGCGCCAGCCAATTCATTTCCATCTTGGAATAGAGTGATTGAGCGATGAAATAAATCAGGGGAGCGCCTGTTACTGATAAAAAGTAAATTTGTTGCTGCGATTGGGCTCGATAATTCCGTGCAACCCAAATGGGATGAATCACTGCGTAATAAAAATAGATGGGTCCAGTGGCAAACAAAAGCCCAATCCATAATCCCAGAAAGTCTGAAATATTTCCAGCTTTGCTTACATGGGCCCCTTGATATCTGACAAAAGCCAAATCATTTTGGAGATTCCAAACCACGAATGGCATAAATATTAAAAATGCTAATACCAGAGAACGGTAAAAGTTCACATTTTTGTAAAAATGGCGTTTCTCCTTTACGATTGCGGGAAACAAAACGATCCCAATGGCCGGGAACAAAGCGGAAACTTTGGAGAGCATTGCCAATCCGAGCAGGGCTCCGGCCGCAGTTAAATATTCTTCATCAATGAAAAATGCTTTGTAATAATACAAAATCGCCAATATCGAGAAAAAGGCCAGGGGTACGTCCGGTGTGATAACCACCGCATTGGTGTGGAAAAGCATATTCGCCGATAGTCCCAGAGATAAAGCCATCCCCGTTGCTTCATTGAATTGAGATTTACCGAACCGATATAGAATGATGGTCAGTACGGTTATAAGTACGATAGGCCCAAGGCGGACCATAAACGCATTTTCTGCAAACATAGTTAACAACTTGATCAAGAAGGCGACGACCGGTCCGTGGTCAATATAGCCCCAATCCAAGTGACGGGCATACATGGCGTAGTATGCTTCGTCATCTATTAACATGGTTTTGGAAATGAATAACAGCCTGATGAGAATCAACACTGCGCTGATGATGAAAAAGGCTGTTCTGGTTTGTTTATTCATTCGATTTGAAAACCCAATATTTTGATCCGGTGAAATTAAAGATCGTTCCACCCACAATTCCCAATACTTGTGTAATTACTTTTGGAGGTAACACATTAAAAGTGGGCTTATAATACTAAGAAAGAATAATGGTAAATAAAAAAAAGAGCTTCGATTGAAGCTCTTTTTTTTATTTGGTCTGAAAAATTGAGTTATTTATAGAATTTTGCCCATTTTGAATCTGGTGCTTTAGCTAATAGTTCGTCCTGTTTCGTCTTGGCCTTGGCATTATCCCCTAGCTTTTTATAGATCTGAATCACATAATGGGTCACTTCCGGAATCTTTTTATGATTAAGATCCTTTTCCTGCAAAGCTGAAAGCGTATTCAGGAGTTTCCCTAATGCTTTATTGAGCGCCATTTCACTTGGCCCCTTCATGGACTGCCTGTAATAGAGGTGATGCAAAGCTTCGTCTTCTGCTTCGGCACCACGGACACCAGCCACAGCAGTTATATTATCAACTTCCTGTATCTCTTCATCTGCGATATCTTCGATCTCATTCCAGACCGTATTATCCCACATGGCATCCATATCGTCATCATCTTGGGCGAAGACAAGTCCCAAAGCAAAAATAGGTAGTATGTATTTGATATTCTTCATTGCTATTTCCTATATAGGGTCTGAATTTAATCAAATTTATTGAATTTGGGTGTGATTTCGCCCATACTTTCTATAAAATCTAGTTGGGTCACTAATTCGGGTTTTGCTTTCTTTACTTCTTCATAATAACCCATAGCTTCGTCGTATTTATACATTCTATATAGTGCCACAGCTAAATTAATTTTATAATCTAACTCTTCCGTATCATTTTCAACAGCTTTATTGAAATAATCAATGGCCATTGAATAATTTCCTAAACGGGCAAAAGTGATACCAATGGTGTTGTCACTCCGTGCGCGACGTTTTCTAAAATTAATTTTTTTAATATCCTCTGGCTCTATATCTTTAGGTGAATCCGATAAATCAACTAGACCCTTGGAAGAGCCAGAGGCCAATTCTGCTTCAAGGTCATCGGAGATGTCCAGTTTTGGCCCCATAGAAATACTACCAGCCAGGGATGCTTTTGCTGCACCAAAAACCTTGTCCAGTTTTCCTGCAAAAACAGGATCAATCAAAATCACCTCATCATATCTTTGCTTGGCCATCCCTTTGTTTCCCATCATAAAATGGGAGATAGCAATATTCAGCATATAACCTGCATGGTCACCGGATTGTCCCAGCGCTTTTTCATAAAATTCTATCGCTTTTTCATATTCTTCTTTTTTGGTGTAACAAACGCCCAAAGTATTGATCGCATCGGGGAAAACGGATTTCATATTAATAGCTGTTTCCAGCATATTGATGGCTTCCTTATATCGCCCAAATTCCATGTATTTAACGCCAGCATCATAATAATCTTCCGCTGCATCCAATTTATTCCCCACGGCGTTATAAACAATTTGCTCCAGCCAAACACCATATTGTTTAATATCTTCTTTCAATAAATCATTGATGCCATCCATTTTCGGCATAGGCATATCTGGCGTAATATGGGATCCTGCCAGGTATTTTGCTGATGCTTCTTTCACAGATATCTCATTCACAAAATTCTCGGCTTTCATTTCATTATACTTTAAGGCACCCTGTTTCCAGGCACTGAAAAAAGATTTTCCAACAAGTGTTGCTTCAACTGGGATCCAAACTTTGTCATTCAGAACCACAACTTCAGTTTCATCGAGAAAATATTTTCCAACTTCATCCGGTTTTACGCCACTATCAAACATCAGGAAAATATGTCCAGCTCCCGGTTTGAAAACATCCAAAAACATGGTCTCAATTCCGAGATTTCCCATGAGCGAACCGTATAATGCTGTGAGGTCGTCACAATCACCAATTTTATCCCGGAGCATGTCACCAGGATATTTCACTGTGTCAAATGCTGTTTTATCGTCAGCAATATCAAGAAAGGGTGTTTCTAGATCGATATTGTAAACCAGTCCATGTGTGCCCAAAGCATCGTATATAATGATCCCCCGACCTAAATTACTTCGGCCAAAATAATCATTCAATACCGGTGTGTAATATTGGATGAAATTTCGTGCAAATTTGTCCACAACCACATCGGCTGGCGTTACATAACAGGCGATCATGTCGGGATTGCTCCAAGTGAGTTTTCCTTTCCCTAGCACATAAGAAGATTCCATTTTTTTCTGTGCTAATTTCTCTTCGCCGCCTTGTTTATAGGTGATTTTGACTTCCGGTTGAACCAAATTATCAAAAGTCGCTTTTTTGGATGTGAGCACATCACTAGAAAAAGACACACCAATATCATATTCTTCTTCAGATTTGGGTGGCAGTGTTACAGATTGAGAATGAGGATTATCCATCATAGTAGGAACATAAAGTGACACGTCAACAGGAAGGTCAGCATCGGATATATTTTTTATCCCTACTTTCAAAAAAGTTTCCGATTCATAATACCGGTGGAGTGAGCGAAAAATAGGATTATGAGAGATTACAGTTGATGTAATACTCACAACTGCAGGACTGAATTGGAGTGCCAATGAAAATCGGTGGGTCGGTTCAAGATAGGGATGGCTCTCGTAGCCATATTCCACGATTAAACTTTTGAATTTGATGGACAAACCGCCGGATGGGACTAATATTTTCTCATCCCCACTCACATCCTGCTGCACGCCAGCTCTGAAACTCAATCTACTGGCTAAAACATATTCTGCCCCAAAATGATACCTATCTCCATAATCTGCTGCCAGGATTAACCCATCTATTGGCATATAGCTGATTCCAAGTTTAAATGCTTGACCAAGAATGATTTCGGTCGTTTTATCTTCATAGGCAACTTGAGTCCCACCTAGATCATAGAGACCAACGCCCAATTTTAGGTTTTTTAATGGTTGGATGAGGAGCCCAGCATCATATCCTACTCCCGAACTTTTTCCATAGGATGTGCCATCCAACTGCATATCTCTCATGAGATATTTTAAAGTAATTCCGAAGGAAATTTTACGATGTGGTTGAACTCCTATGGCAAGGTTCATTTTATTTTCTGCGTAAAGCAATTCTTTATCATCAAATCCTACGTTAGACCAATCAAAGCCTAAAGCAACCCGATCTGAGAATGGTTTTACAAATCCCATATAGGATTGAGTAATGCCCAGGTCCCCATAAAGATCAGCATAAGTTGTTGTGAATTCTGTTCGGCGGAGTCCCGGTAGCCCGGCTGGATTCCAGGTAATTGTATTGGCATCATCAGCGACAGCGATAAAAGCACCACCCATACTCAATGGGCGGGTTCCAACAAATAATTGGTCATATTGTCCAAACAAGGCTGAGATAATCATCAGAGTTAAAAGGGCCCTTTTCATCGATTCAAGACACCCACAGTTGTTCGGAGCATTGTATCACTTTTTTCTAGAGTAACAATGTAAAGACCACTTGGAACTACTTTTCCATTTGAATCCTTTCCATCCCAGTTCATAACCTGATGCCCCGACTGGCCGGCAACCTCTGGTTTAATGGTTCTTTTCAGTCGTCCAGATAAATTAAAGATTCGTGCCGTCACATCTCCTGGCTCATTCAGGTCATATAAAATATTAGTTTGGGTGAATTCAAATATGGAACCTGCAGGAGAAAAGATCCGTGGCTGGCAAACTACTTTATCCACATCTATTGAATCACTGCCCAACGAATCCAGTGATGTGAAAATACCAAATGTCCCCATACTACCGATCTGAACCTGCATATATGGATTATCATTGATGGTGATACGGGATCCACCCATGTTTATAATTTCCCCCGAGGAAATTCTGCCAATAAAAGGTGTTGCCCCCGAATCAACAAAAGCAGATTCATTATATGCGATCCGAAGAATCCCTGGTTTATTCAGGGCAAGGTTAAGAGGTTCAATATCGTAAAGGTCGGTCATTAAAAAAGTTGAATCAATTGCACTGGGATTTACGCCTTGACCAACAATGGTTAAACTAACATCTCCTGTAACGGCATTTTGGGGGAGAAGGACTGTTGCATTTCCATCCTGACTAATGGATGTGCCACCTAAAGAAGAAATGATCGTTTCCGGCGATTTATAGATGGACGTTTGTGCCATTATATTTTTACGGTCGTCTTGGGCGCCGGATACCTGCACCCGGATAGCTTTCCCGGCATACTCTTCTGGCAGAATAAGAACTCCCGTCCATTCATCTCCATTAAAACTTTGTTTCTCAACGATTAAAGTATCAGCAATCTCATCTCCATCAATATCAGAGTCATCTGGATGCGTGACCAAAACAATAGGATCCACATTTAAGTCCAGATAGAAATCTTCCTTGAATTTGACAATAAGAATGATTTGTTCATCAGACACATAATTTGCTCGGATCGTATCCACGGTTGGTGCTGTAACATCAATATAAAAATAATTAATGCTAGACCAGTCTGAAACTGCATATCCATGGTCAATGGCCCTGACCTTCCAGTTATAGTTCCCTTCAGGGATATTGCGAACAATTTTTTGAAGAACCCAATTTTGTCCTTTCTTGGTCTTTGTGATGGTTCCGATATTGCCAACACCATAATGACCTGTGCTGATGGCGTGTTCATTATTTTCTTCTTCTGAACCGATCTGGATTTGATAACGAAGTCCTAGTTCAGGAGTGGAACCACCACCGGCATTTTCAGGGTCAACCGGTGCAGTCCATGCTAAGGTGACTTTATCATCATTGATCCCAGTATCATCTAAGCCATAGGGCGCATTGGGTGCTTTATTTGGATTTTCCAGGCCTTCAAGATTATCATAAATTCGTGCGGACACATCTGAATTTGACGTAATTCCAGCCAGAAACAGATCCAAGTCGCCATCCGCATCGTAATCGCCAAATTGGGAGAAACTAAATCCTACTGAATCAATATCGATGTCCCCATCGATTGTAAACACACCATCATCTTGGGCATAAAGCCCCGTAAAAGGAATGCTGCCGCCATCTGCGGTGCTGGATAATCCAGATACGAGAAGATCCCAATCGCCATCGGAGTCATAATCGCCCCATGTGGGTCTACCATAATAAACACCGGTCAACATATGTCCACCAGAAACGATAAATGTGTTGATTGCATTGGTCGCAATATAACTGACAAGATCGCCATTGCTATTTAGCCCTGTTAGTGCAAAATCTTCATAACCATCATCATTATAATCAGCAAAATCAATGGCACCTGCAGTCACACCATAGATCTCAGAATTCCAAGTAAGGCTACTTGTTAATTTATAATTCGAATTATTTAAATAAACCCGCAATGCTAAAGATAGAACTGAATCAGAACCGATCGTAATCAAGTCTAAATATCCGTCTAAGTTCAAATCCACCCAATGGGCGATACAGGGAAAAATGGGCACTAGGTCAGTTTGTGTTTCATCAAGGGTAAGGGTCCCAGTATCATTCCGAAATACTTTTAGGTGTTTGCCACCGCTAAAATCAATCCCGCCAATAACAAAATCTAGGTCGCCGTCATTATCGTAATCGCCCCAAGAATGATTATTGGATCCGCCATTGATTCCCATGGTATAACCGTAATAAGATGTGGTTACATTATCTTGGGGATCAAAAATATAGGTCCCGTTCTCCCATTTATAGAAAGCCGTTGCCGGGAATCCCTGAAAATTGATGATTTGGAACCCTGAAAGAGAAAGATCCAAATGGCCATCGTTTGTGTAATCCACCCAGGTGAGATGACCCCCAAAAACTGCTTCAATATTTTGAGTGAGATCCTGGTTTAATAATCCATTTTCATTTTTAAAAATATTTGTAATGCTTCCCCCAGAAAAAACGATACCTGAGAGTGCCAGATCGAGAAGCTCATCTTCGTCATAATCAGCCCAGCCGGCCGTGGAGAAATAGACACCCGGAAGCGATTGGGTTGATGTGACCAGCCTGGAAATAAAAAGCGTGTCTTCTGGAGACCAATTGGATTTATTCCCTGCAGCATCCACAGTCTGTACTGCCCAGTAATAGGTACCATGTGGAATCTCATTGAATTCCCGGACTAAACGCTGCCCCACACTCGTTTGGTTGAATGGGAGGGAAGAAGACATGAGTTCTTTTCCACCGGATGTGGTACCGATCCGAAGATTATATGAAAGGCTCACCGGATCATCTATATCATCTGTTCCTGCACCCCAGGTAAATATAGCGCGGGTGCTTATTGCAAAAGCTGTTAGTGCTGAAGGTGGTTCCGGTGGCTGGTTTTGACCTTCAATGGTATTCAAATAGACATGAGAAAAAGTCAGTGAATCGTATCCGATCCCTGTTGTTCCATTTGCAATAAGATCTGGAATAGCATCTAAATTAATGTCAGCAAATCGAATGGTTCTTGCGCCGGGAATTTCTTTAATTGGAGAGAAAGTTCCATTTCCATTATTCAAATAAACACGTCCAGACATGGAATGAATAGATCCGGCATGATTGGTAACAGAATCTGCACCGGCAATGACAAAATCTTTGAGCCCATCATTGTTATAATCAATGGCATCTATAGTCCCGTAGGCAACACCAAAATCAATTTGATTTGGAATGAGCGAGAATGTGCCGAGGGGTTCGTTCTCCAGGATCCACGTAACCAGTTTTCCTTGAATCTTATTCCATCCGGACATGATCAGATCCAAATCCCCATCTGAGTCTAAATCTGTAAAACGGAATGCACCGGCTTTGAGTCCGCCAACATTTTCAGCCGTGGTGAGTTCTGTTAATCGGCCCGTGGGTTCATTTTTGTAAAAACGGCTTACGGTTGCTGTCTTGTCTGCGGTTTGTCCACAAATGACCAGATCAAGATCGCCATCATTATCATAATCACCCCAAGAACTGCTTCCGTTAAAAAGGTCAGGGAAAATAGTTGTTTGGTCTTTTGTAAGGCTGGTTCCATTGTTGATATAAAGATCATTCAGAATAATATCCTGAGATTCATCCACACCCATAACAAACAAATCCGGGGCACCATCGTTATTCACATCACCCCATTTTCCATCGCTGTAGGTCAGGGAATAATACTCAATACCAGATGTATTAAAATTACCGTTCGTATTGGTCAGGGTTCCTTGAAGAGCGGAGCCCTGTAGAAATGCATCTATCCACCCATCGCGGTTATAATCAATAAGATCGATACCGCCGATCCCACCCACCGGTACGCCAGGCTCTATCCCAGCAATCGTATCAGAATAAGTAACAAAACTATTTTGAGATCCCAGCAATAACTTACCATCCGTCTGGACGTTTATTACGTCAAAGAAAACACCATTCCGAGTTTCATCATAACCAGATAAAATAATATCATTTGTCCCATCATTATTTATATCAGCGATTTGAATAGAATTTGTCAGGGATTTTGGGAGCACATTGGTCAGGGATGTATCCAGAACAAATGGGTCCTGAGCAGATAATAGAGAAAGTCCCGCTCCGGCAATGATTTTAAGCAGGAATCGGTAGTGCTGTTTCATCCGGTTGGATTGGTTATTTGCTGGTAAGAGTCCAGACACCGTCCCAGTCATCTCCGGGCGGGTTTGCCATGAAATGTTCACAACGGGGAATATAAATTCTGCTGGGATTAGTTTTTCGGCCCAGGAACATGTCTTCCAGCGCATCTGAAGCCTTAAAGGCTTCTATGGCCCGCGTCCATTCCTGGTCTTTATAGAGATCGAGCGCCTCATGATAAGCAGGTAAGATCTTTTTATATTTTTCCGGTTCCTTTCCAACTTCAGAGATCAATTCCCAGACTTTCACAGGTTCATTCTTCCCCATGACCACTACATTATCCAAGTCACGGACCACCATGCGATCTTTCACAGGTTCATAGGTACTGTTGGCGATTTGGATATAAACTCCATATTGTTTTGCAGAAGATTCCAATCGAGCGGCCGTATTAACATTGTCGCCCATCATGGTATAATTCATGCGGGCTTTAGAACCCATATTCCCGGTCACCATTTGCCCGGAACTGATGCCGATCCGGTTTTGCATGTGATGAACGATCTCGGGCCAGCGATCCCCTTCTGCCTGCCAGCTCTGACGAAGAAGGTCCAGACTTTCCTGCATTTTAATTGCGGTAATACAGGACAAATATTCATGATCTTTGATTTCTATTGGGGCACCATAAAACGCAACAATGGCATCTCCAATATATTTATCCAGGGTCCCATTATTTTCAAGCAATACATCAGTCATATCGGTCAGGTATTGATTCAGAAGAAAAACAAGTTCGCTGGCGGTTAATTTTTCAGAAAAGGCGGAGAAACTCTGAATGTCTGTGAAAAAAGCAGTGTGGTATCCTTCTTCACCACCGAGAGATGGTTCTTCTCCACTTTCATACATTTGATCAATCAATTCTGGCGATACATAGGTCCCGAAAGATTCTTTAAGGAACTGCTTATTCTTTTCTTCCTGGATATAATTGTAGACCGTAATGCCCAAGTAGCCTATTGCCATGGTGGATAAGGGTCCAACCATATCGATCCAGACAAATTTATTTGAGAAGAGCCAAAAAGACAGCCAGGTATAGCCTGCTACCACCACAATTGTAGCCAATCCACCCATGGCAGGACTGAGTGCGGGCACACCAAAAGCAAGAAGAATGCCCAGACCTATAATGACAACAGCAATCCAGCCCTTTGATATTTCATGTATAATTCTGTTATCCAGGATGGTATTGAGGGCATTTGCATGAAGACCCACCATAGGATACCGTGAATCAAAAGGCATGGGATTCAGGTCTGAAGTTCCGGCAGCAGTAAGCCCATAGTAAAGTTTTTTGCCTGTGAATTCAAAAGGTACTATTGACCGTTTATTATCATCCGTACCAACAGCTAAACGTTTTTTCTTCGGGTTGTAATGAAAATACATAGGACGCTGTTCAGCGATCATATTATTTCGATTAAGGTTAGATATGATCAGGAAATTCCGTTCAAGAAGACCCAGGTTGGCACGCGCTTTTTTTAGTGTTTTTTTAGTGGCATCATCGCTTGAACTATTAATAGCATCTTCCAGGTCTAGCTGTAACTGTTTAACGGAAGTGAACTCGTAGTCAGCCATGCCGGTTTTTAAGGAAACGGATCCACTGGCGATTAGATTATCAAGTGTAGGGTCATCCGTTTTTGTTGAATCTAAAAATGCATTGGCAATGACATTATTATTCTTGATTTCATCAAACATGAAGGGAGGCAACTTTTTGAATTCTGCAGCAGTTCCATTTGGATTTTGTTTAATCCAATTTTCGGCCATGCTCATGGGTAAGAGTTTTTTTGCAATCCCCATAATATCTTTTTTACCTGTTTTAATAGATGCAACAGCAGGCTTAAACGCTGCCTTAATATTCCCTCCAAACGAGAGGTTGGCAAGTTTCTTGTATTCTGCCATGACATAATTCAGGTATTCAATTTCTTGGAATTCTTTTAATAATCGATATGGGTAGTGCATCATATCAAACTTTCCGGTCTCTTTATCTTTCCATGGCCCAGCCCAGTTGACTACCATTTGGCCTTTTTCATTAATTGGAATATGAATTTCAGACCGCCCAAAATCATCGAGCTCTGGATTGATATCAAAACGCAGGTATTTCCCAGGCTCAATTTCAACACTATCAAATGAAACTTTGTAGTGTCTGAGTGCCATTGCCAAAGATGCTGCAGGAAAAAGTCGATCTCCATAAAGCACCAGCAGAGGGAATCTTCGCTGTAAGCCATCAGGGTCCGGCTCTGATTGAAAAAAGTAAACACCAGCAGATTTTTCAATCAGTACATCTACTGGGGCTTCAATATTGTAAGCACTGAAAATGGTTGAATATTTTTCTCTTTCATTTTCAGGTACCTTTCTGAAATAGTTTTTTTCTTTCATTAATGATAAACGCCGATTCATTACTTCTGTTCTTTTTTTAACTGAATCAGCAGCCTGTGCTTTGGTCTTTGGCTTGAAGCTTTGAGCAAAAATAATATTTCCCGCATTCTCTGCAGCAACAGCGAGATCATTGTCCGGATCTGGAAATCTTTCTTTTATCTGATTCGCAGTAGTATCATTTTCAAAATCAATATCTTTAATATTTAATTCCCGTTCACTCTCTTCAATAAAATAAAAATCAAATAAGAATGCATCCATTCCATGCTCTGCAGCGGTCTTAATAACAGGAAGGTGTTTGTCCCTGCTCCAGGGGCTCCATTTACCAATGGTTGCCAGTGCATCCGTATCTATATCCACCGTGGCAATGTCATCTCGGACTTCTACTAAACCACGATTCTTAAACCTCATATCTAATAGGCTGTTTTCGAAATTATCATAAAGATCAAAAAATGATAGCAGGCAAACCACCGTGGCAACGCCAAAAGCAATCAGGATGTAGGGTAGGTTTTTTTGCATAGTTAGTTTATCTGATAATGTTAGGGGTAATAAAGATAAAAAGTTCGCGCTGTTCTTTTTCGATGGATGTGGATTGAAACATTTTTCCTAGAAGTGGAATCCCACTGAGTATGGGGATAAATTTTTTATTCTCTATAGCATTTTCAGTGATTAACCCGCCAATCACAACTGTATCTCCATCGTTAACGGTTACCTGTGTATTGACAGTGCGTTGTGTGGAACGTGGCTTATCTGTTTTGATCTCGGCAGCAGAGAGCAGTGCTTCCACGCTGGCATCCACCAATAAAGTGATCTTAGATCCGTCGTTGATCCGGGGTGTCACCGACAATTCGATTCCAATACTCTTTTCAGTCACTGTATTGGCGGCACTTAAACCCAAAAGCGAATTTGATGTCGGATCATTTCCCTGCCTATACTGCTCACTAGAGTTTTGGGTATTCACACTCCCTTCAATATAAACGGTCGTTTGAATTGATGTCGTTGCCCGATGATTATCTAGGGTTGTTATGTGTGGACTCGACAGAACTTTTGATTGTCCACGAGCCTGCATAATTTTCCATGCCATTCCAAATTGCAATGGATTTAATGTAGCAATGGTCATATTGCTAAAATTGATTGGTATTAAGGAAGAACTTGTATCTGTTCCTGATCCGCCAAGGCTAAGGGATTGCTGACTAGACCAATCAATTCCGCTGCCGCGGGTTGTGTCCACGGTGGATTCGATGAATTTTACGGCGATATTAACGTTGGGGATCGATTGATCAAGTTGTTCGATCATATTCATGATATGGGAGATATTTTCCTGGACATCTGAGATAACAACAATATTAGATGAGCCTGAAGAATTCGACGTGACCAGGCGTGTAAATGTTTGTAACGTGCCGCGATTGGACATAACAGCTGACAAAGGCCCTTGAATATCATCCGCATTAATATATTTTAATTTCACGACCACTGTTTCCAGCTCGCCCACCATTGTGGTTTCAGCCCCTTTCACAATAATGATATTTTCCTGAACAAAATAATTGTAGCCATTGGGTTTGAGTATCGCATCTAAGGCTGCCTTTACGGACACATTTTCCAAGTTAGCGGTAATGGTATCCTTTACTGCAGGGCTTATGACAATATTGAGACCTGTAAGTTCGCCGATCAACAGAAGAATATTCTTAATGTCTGAGTTCTTCATATTGATAGACATTTTTTCATTCAAATTATATTCTTCACCTTCTTTAGTTAAGGGAGTAATATTTGAATAATTCTGTCCGTAGATAGACGGGATTGCCAGAAATGATAATAAAAGGATGATGTGTATTTTATGTGCCAACGACTTTAATGATCCTTGTTTTTCCCATGAGGAAGGTGATTTTCTGGTTTTTAATCGATTCAATCCTCAAATTATTTATCAAATCTCCTTCTCGAAATCTTTGCCCGTTAATAATCACAAAAACTTTATCACCCAGTTTTGCAACAGATTCAATTCTTAAATCATCCAAGTCTGAAATTGCTTGGTCTTGGACAAACTCCTTTTTGGTTTCCTGCTTGAGATCGATAGGTTTTTCTTTTACTGGGACAAATGGATTTCTCCCCCAACCTTCTAAAGCTAAAATCTCATCAGAGAGCGGAGCAAAATCAGCTTGGAAAATAATCTGATTTTTCCGTCCTTTTGATGCCTCAAGTTTTGTAGCTCGTGCTTTGATACGCTTCATTCTTTCTTGACTGACACGTGCAGTTTTTGGGCGTTCCTTGACTTCTCGTTTTTCCTCTACTACAGGCTTATCATTATTACGAATAATATAATCGCTGATTGCATATATCAGGGATAATACAAGCCCTGCAATTAAAATTTTTAGTCTTGGGGTCATAAAGGATTACACCTTAAACTAACTCAAAAATGTGTGTATCTAAAATCTTTTTATTTTTATCTGTAATTTTAACTTTCCAAGTTACTTTATTGATTGTTCCCAATTTCCGGTTGGATACGGCATAAATATCTTCCCCATTTTCCTTGCGGATACGAACTTTTGCATTCGTCTCTCCATTCAAGTAACAATAGTGATATATTGTAGTGGACTTATCACTGTTATTTTCCAGAAGGGAATAAGAGCAAGTTTTTCCAATTGCAGGAGAAAGTTTTGATCCAGGATCGATGGAAATATTGTTACCTATGTTCATTCTACATTTACTATAAAAAGTTCGTTCTTTTCGTTGTAAGCGATGGTATTGCTCTTCAAAAGAAGTTGAATCACATTATCATAATTGGAATCATAATCGTCAATCATAAACTTTAAATCATCTAGAATATATGTGCTGTGATTTAATTGTGTAAGAATTGTTTCGGTTATCTTACCTGCGCGCTCTGGAGATAGCTGTTTGGTTTTTTTTTGATTATTATTTTTTGTATTTGACTTTTGGACTATGTTCTTTTTTTGAGTTTGGGTATCAGTTTTTCGTGTTATATCAGATTCTATTATAGGTACTATTGCAGGTTCAAACATCCAGTCAGGAATATTTTCAGGAGCGTCTTCAGGCCTATCCATTATTTTAGTTGATGTCGGTTCCGGCTCTTTAGGTTTAGGGGTTTTTATCTTCGATTTCGGTTTAACCGTCTCGGCCATGTATTTCTTTTTTATAGCTGTCTGGAAATAGGCATAAGAAATAAATTTTATAACCTGTTTCGCTGAATTCCCTTGGGAAATATCTATATTGGATGCAGTGAGTCGATATTGGCTTTCTGTCATATTTTCTAAAAATTTTCCAAAATTCACAAAACTCCCATTGATCTTAATATCAATGGGGATTTTTTCTATGATGATCTCATCTTCACTATCAGGCAAGATGATTGTTTTTTTATCAATGGCTATATTAGATGGCGAATAATTAATTATAGATAATCCATTATTTTTTATCATATTATAAAGTGCATTGGATACATTATCAAAAGATGATTTATCCGGGATTTGGTCGATGACTATCTCAAATTCCTCATTCAGGTTATACCATTCGTCTTGGATATTGATGATCTCCGACTCCATGCGTCTATATTTAGTTCGTTTGGATGAGAGGCTTTTTTGTGATTGTTTAATATCGGAATATTTAACAGCAAGGCTTTGATGAAACACAAAATACCAGATTAAGACCAAAAGCAATACCCCTGATAAAATAGCCACGAAAATATTCCGTTGGTTTTTTAATAATTGATTCATCAAATGATACACTTAATTTCAAATTGTAAGCGGTCAGAGCCCATATTGGCTTGCGAATTTTGAAAGACAACTTTCACGGATTGAAATAATCCAGAATTTTCAAGAGTTGAAATAAAGTTATTGAAATATCGATCCTTTAGGGCTGCGTTTGCTTTTACAACGCCCGCCATCCGGAGGGTTCGTTTATCTTCATCTTCCATTTCCACCAGCTGGACAAGGTCTCTTCCCATTTTTTTAAATTTCTTTACTTCCCATCCTTGTTGATAGCTGACATTATCCATAGTGATTTCCTTAGGCGTGTTATAACTCAGGAATCGTGTTATGGCAAGAATGTGCTGAAAGTATTCCGTATCATAACTCAAAAGTTCTAGTTGCTCTTGCACATTCTTTTTGTTTTTTGTAAGTAGAGTATGCTGTTCCTGAACATAAGCCAGATCACTTGTCTCCCTCTTGAGCGGTTGTATCTTAGAATTAATGGTATTGAAATCGGCTTTTGTTGTTCCAGTGATTCCAATAAGAATCACTAATAAAGCGGCAGCAACCGGAATGCTGATCCTGTTTGCCCACCGGAAAATTTCATTTACTTTTAGGGTTGTGGGCATCACATTCACGGAGCTGGAAAGCGTAAGTCCAGAGCCAATGGCTGCAGTAAGGAGAGTGGGGTGGAATGGGATATTATCTCGTTCATCTTCACTGGGAGAGAATGCAAGATTTCGAATGGGATTCAAAAAATGTGTATTGAGTCCCAAAATTCCTCCAATGAATTTATCCAGATGAAGAATATCACCGGCGGAACCGCTCAACAGTACCTCCGTA
>Ga0302127_10000790_pt1 | contig 17927 bp, 15 predicted proteins | sample CB4_SCM_MG_FD_204452 | JGI IMG/M metagenome (GOLD analysis project Ga0302127, IMG submission 204452) | Marine microbial communities from Western Arctic Ocean, Canada - CB4_SCM | ecosystem: Environmental > Aquatic > Marine > Oceanic | place: Canada: Western Arctic Ocean | collected 2017-09-24
CCTTATCACTTGTGGTTTGTTGAATATCAGTGTAAACATAGACTGTAGTCCAAACATTGACTAAACTCAATATTAATATCATAGTCGATTCTGAGTTCGTAATTGTTACAGGATCTCATCACTCCACAACAGGCTAAAGTATGATCCCAGAAGAAAAACTCCGAATTCTAGAACTTTTAGGTGAAGGTCTCGATAACGGTACCTCCGCTGATGCCGGCGGCATCATGCACGCTCCAGTCACAGACTATACCTGCCCTGACATGCTCGCCCAGGAACAACAGGTGTTCTTTAAGGAAACGCCGCTGCTGCTGGGGATGTCGGTAGATCTACCAGAACCCGGCAGTTACATGACCACCAATGAGACGGGTGTTCCTATTTTGATGACCCGTGATGGCGATGGTGTATTCCACGCATTTTTTAACGTGTGTCGGCATCGTGGCGTGCAGGTAGTCCCCGAGGGAAGAGGCAAGCAGGACAGATTCTCGTGCCCGTTTCATGCCTGGACCTATAAGAACTCCGGGGAGCTACTGGCGATCACCAGAGAGCAGAGCTTTGGCTGTATCGATAAGAGCAAACAGGGTCTGGTGGAACTGCCGGCCGAAGAGAAATACGGCATGTTATGGGTGCTGCCAACGCCCGGTAAGACTTTTGATGTGGATGATGTACTCGGTGGTCTTGGCCCCGAAATGGACAGTTGGGCTTTTAACGATATCGAATACAGCGAACATCAGGTGCTTAAGGCTGATATCAACTGGAAGCTCGCCATCGATACCTTTGGCGAGAACTATCACTTCAATATCCTGCACAAGAATACCCTGGCAAACGATATCGTTGGCAATCTGCAGACCCATGATATCTATGACAGGAACTACCGTATGGTATTTGCTTCCAAGCACGGCTTTCAGAACTTGAGAGATCAGCCCAAAGAAGCGTGGCAATATCACTATCGCTGGAGCGTGCTGAACGTGTATTTCCTATATCCCAACACCATCTTTCTCATCGATCCGGTCGGCGTTGACCTGTTGCGCATGTATCCTGATGAAAATAATCCCGGTAAGTCACGCACCCACCACAGCGCTTACTACGGTCGTGAGCAGCTCGATTACCTTAAGGACGCCGCCGAGAAATCGGGCAATAATGAACCGATGAAAAGTAAATTCGTAGACTTCAACAAAGTTATCGTTGACGAGGATTATATGGCGGCAGCATCCACCCAGATATCGGCGAAATCCGGTGCGCAGACTCATTTCACGTTTGGGCGCAATGAACCGGCGCTGCACCACTATCACAACACTCACCGTCTGGGCCTCGGTCTTGAACCCCTGCCCCTAGAAGACGCCTAGTCAAATTATCCACCTGTACAACACAAACAATAAATGAGAATCTGACGCACAAACAAACACGACAAGGCGCAGCAATGAGTTGGGAAAAAGAAGTCGAAGAAATAAAATTCCGGCAACATCTGGCCAGCAAAATGGGCGGTGAAGAAGGCATCAGGGTCCAGCATGAACGCGGCAAGCTCACCGTTCGGGAACGCATCGACCACCTTGTTGACCCCAGTTCTTTCAATGAATTCATGGGGATGATCGGACGCGCAACTTACGATGGCACGGAGTTGAAAGATTTTATGCCTAAAGGTTCCGTTGAAGGTTTCTGTAACCTCGACGGGCGCAAGGTGGTTCTTAGCGCTGGTGACTTCACGGTTCGCGGTGGCACCGGCGGGGGTGCTGGCGGCCAAGGTATGGAACTCTCATCCACCGAACGCGCCAAGGAATGGCGGGTACCCTATGTCCGATTGCTGGATGCGGCCGGTGGTAGTGTGCGCACCTTCGAAGACATCGGCAGAACTTATCTGCCGGATGGAAATGTCTGGATTACAACTGACGTTCAACTACTTAGTGAAATTCCCGTGGTCTCTGCGGTCATGGGATCTGTGGCGGGAATACACGCGATCTGTGCGTGCCTGTCGCACTTCAACCTGATGATTAAAGATACCAGTTGTATTTTCCCCGGGGGCCCACCGGTCGTCAAAGCATCGCAGGGGATAGACATTACCAAGGAAGAACTCGGGGGTGATCATATTCACACCCGCGTCAGCGGTGTAATCGATAATCTTGCAACCGATGAGGACGATGCCTTCCGCCAAATCCGCCAGTTTCTCAGTTATCTGCCCGCTAATGTTTGGGAAATGCCGCCACGGGTAGAAAATGGGGATGATCCTGCTAGAGCAGATGACTTTCTACTCTCGGCAATTCCCAGAGAGTCTCGCAAGACGTACAAAGTGCACCGCATTATCGAGTCCGTGGTCGATACAGGCTCTTTCTTTGAAATCGCACCCAGTTTCGGGCGCTCCCGTATAACGGGACTTGCCCGCCTCAATGGTTATCCCGTAGGGCTCATGGCCAATAATCCACGTTACAAAGGCGGTTCTACTGACGTAGCCAGTGGCACGAAGGTGATGCGATTGCTGCAACTCTGTGACACATTTCACCTACCCATTATCTCGCTAGCGGACGAACCGGGATTCATGGTGGGACTAGAGTCTGAGAAACAAGGCATAGAACGTGCCGGCGCATCACTCGTCGCGTTAACCTGCTTGAGCCAGATGCCATGGATGACAGTCGTTATGGGTAAAATCTATGGTGTCGCGGGACAGTGTCAACACCGACCCTCTGGCATGTTTCGACGTATTGCCTGGCCGTCGGGTAGTTGGGGGTCTATGCATATCGCAGGCGGTACCGCTGCTGCCTATCGCAGAGAAATAGCAGAAGCCGATGATCCTGAAGCCAAGCGCCAGGAAATCGAAGCCAGGTTACATGCTCTGGCTTCACCTTTCAGAACTGCCGAGGCGACAGGTCAGGACATCATTGACCCACGTGAGACACGGGCGCACCTGTGTGAATTCGTAGCCGATGCACAGCGCATCATTAGGAGTCAACTAGGAAAAACCGCTGCGCGTTTTCTGCCAATTTAGTGAGCAAAATTTGCAAGGTCTGTTGCTTAACTGAACTCAACTGTGAAATTATTTGGTTTTCGACAGGAGAAATAAATTGCAGCCAACACTGACGGCAGAGCAGAAGCAACAGCTTTTTGACGATGGCTTCATCATCATCAAGAACGCAGTTTCCAAAGATCTGACCCAGCGTGCACGAGAACTCTTCAGGGGCCATCACCTTGATGAAAATGATCATTTGGTTAATCCCCCGGAATTGACTACGCACAATAGTGTTCTAAGTTTGTTCAATGATTCCAATCTTGCCACAATTTTACGTAATGAAATGGGCCCCTACCCGGAGGTGATTAGCTCACAGGTTGCAGTCACGCCGCCCCATAACATCACGCGTGGTGCCTCCACGCCACATGTAGATGGTAGTTGGAGCGGGGACATCCCAGAGGATTCTAAGGATATCGAACTGTCGCGAGGTCGCCCCCATGACGCGGAAAAATACTTTGGGGAAAACGATGAACGCCTTGGTATCAATGATAGTTTGCTCTGGCAGGATCCTGACCAAAAGCTCTCGCTAGGGAGCTATACCTCACTGGTCGGCGTCGCGGTGAACGATCAACTTGAACCGGGCAATGGGCAGTTTGCGGTGTTAAAAGGTGCCCATAGACTGGTCGAGGAATCCTTTCGGATGCAGCGCGAGGCCGGCGGTGTCATTGGCGCTGAAGGTCCCGGCTGGCCCCGAATCATTCTGAATGAATCAGGACAACCCACGTTGAATGGCCTGCCAAACGTTGCACATGAACTAATGGCCCAACTGGCTGAGAAGAATAAGGCCATTGAAGGTTGGCCCTGGCCGGCACTTACGCCAGTGCTACTAGCCGAAGGTGACGGGGTCATTGCATTACATAGCTGTCCCCACACAGCAACGCCGAATCTAAGCTCAAATCCACGAATGAATGTCTACTTTCGTATACGTCGTCTACGGGAAGGCAGTCCCCACGAGGGGGCTCGCCGCATTGGCCACGGCGTTAGTGACCATCCGGATCGCGGCTACTATGGCCAATTTCTGGATTATCCTGAAGGATACGATACCTTTAAAATCTCTATAGACAAGCTCTGCGATCACTGGAGTGATTGGGACGGGATGCAGGAGTTTGCCAGGTAAACTAGCGTCACCCGGCGTCGAATTATGCCAACGATCATATAAGGTGCTCGGGTCGAGATGTACTTGAGGGTCTTGGGGTAGTGTCGAATCCTGCTTCATTGAAGTCCAGAGACGTGTCCATTAGAGTAACGTGAACAATTTAAGTTAGGGAATGTACGAAATGAGCCATGACGTAGTCATAAGAGGCGGTACAGTCGTCGATGGGACAGGTGCAGGTGCGTTTAGCGCAGACATCGCAATCGACGGTGATCAGATTGCTGAAATCGGCAAGGTGTCCGGTAAGGGCAAACGCGAAATCGACGCCACCGGCCTGACCGTCACCCCGGGGTTTGTCGATCTGCATACGCATCTGGATGCCCAGATAGCGTGGGACCCGCAGGTCACCTCGATCTCCTGGCACGGTGTCACGACCGGACTACTCGGCAACTGCGGCGTCACTTTCGCCCCCTGTAGACCAGAGGACCGTGAACTTCTGGCGGGGATGATGGAAGCCGTTGAGGATATTCCCAAGCGTGCCATCCTGGAAGGACTGCCGTGGAACTGGGAATCTTACGGTGAATATCTCAATTCGATCGAGTCCATGGGCCCGGGTATTAATATCTGTGGCATGGTGGGGCACTGTGCGATTCGTTTTTATGTCATGGGCGAGCGTGCCGTTGAGGAAACCAACGGTGATAGACAGGGCGAGACACCACTCATCAGACCTACTGAAGATGAAGTCAGACAAATCGCTGCGCTGGCGGGTCAGTCCGTTAAGGATGGCGCAATCGGCTTTTCCACTAATCGCCTGTCAGCGCATCGCTTGCCGGATGGTCGTTGCGTTCCCGGCACGTTTGCAGCAAGATCGGAATTACGCGCTATTGCCAGGGAAGTTGGCCGATATGGCGGTCTCATGCAGACCGTCACCGGCTTCGATGAATTCGAAGAAGAAATGAAGCTATTGGCGGACGAAGCGCGAACGACTAGGGGGGTTATATTCTCATCTTTTGTTGAAGCTGGCGTTGGATCAATGGATGAGAAGGTCCAGGCTATGCTGGCGGAGGGCTTGAACGTTGCATCGGTTACCGCGCCGCGCAGTGGCGGGGCTGTCGGGGGTCTTTTCACGGGCAATTTTTTCCGGTCTTCGGCGTGGCTGGAGTTACATGCACTCGATAATGAAGGCAGGCTGAAAGCAATACGTGACCCGGAAACTCGTCGTCGACTGGTCGATTCGATAAAAAGCCGGGACGATGGTCGTGGTACCAGGCGGTGGTTCTGGATGGGCAACGAAGATCGTCCGCGCTACAGTCATGCACTGAACGAAAGCCTGTACGATATGGCGCAGGCCGCAGGAGAACATCCCGTAGAAACCTGGCTCCGTCTGACCGACGAAACTGATGGCAAGGCGTTGTTCCATATGCGCAGTTTCAATGTGGACCTGGAGGGTGTCGAAGAATTGATTAAAACCGACTGGGTTGTGCCTAACCAGGGAGATGCCGGTGCCCATGTTAGTCAGATGAACGACTCGGGGTGCACCAGCTTTGTCTTGTCACACTGGGTTCGTGACAAGGGCACCTTTACCCTGCCAGATGCTGTCAGACGGCTGACCTCTTTGCCGGCGGGAGTCCTGGGTCTGGATGACCGGGGTACCCTCGCCGTTGGCAAGAAGGCAGATATCAACGTCATTGATACTGATAACGTAGCAGAGCGCCATCCGGAACTGGTTCATGACATGCCGTTTGGTGCCGCGCGATTTATCCAGCGTGCCAAAGGCTACAGGGCAACGTTATGTAACGGGCAGGTTGTACTGGAAAACGACGAACTGACCGGCGAACGGCCCGGTCGGGTGATTCGAAGCACACCCGGCTAAAGCGGTCTGCGGATGCCTTAACCCCTATTATTTTCCAGTCAGGAAAGTCGCACGGGAGCCTTCGGCCATCATCTTGGGCGTGTCTCGACCGGCAATCCCGTCATAACGTTCGACGAAGTAGGGCAAAAATTTCGGGACCGCGCCGATAATCTCGCCTGGCAGTCGGCCTATCGCGACACGACTCAATGTTAACTCGCGAACTTCGCAGGACTGAAATTCAAACCAGGGATCAGGTCTGCCGATGACCCCCTTGCCAGGTGCGTCTGGGAGCTCGATCGTAACTGAACCACTGGCTACCCGCCTTGATCCCTTATGGGCTATTTGCCAGGGTTGCTTGACGAGATCTGCCACCATCGGGTGACCTGGCCGGAATGGCCGGCCGTTCATACCGACAACGGTCATTTCCTCGTCGTCGGGAACCGATGCCGTGGTCGTCAACGCCGCCTGCAACCGGCAAAACTCCCGGCCCATCCGTGTCCCACGAATTTGTACTTCGTCGTCGTCAATCTCAATATCTACATCACCCATCTTCGACGGCAGGCCGTACGTCTCACGACCAAAAAGGACGTCGCCGTGCCAACCAACGATGTCAGCGATCGGGTAATAGGCAACCTGTCCGTCCAGCTCGAATTGGCTCATCAGAAACAACTCGTTAAAGGGTTGTGGAGACAGATCGCTCGCCTCAACGCGCATCGCCAGAACCCGCAACATAGCTTCGTTGCCTGGGCTGCAACCTGGCGGCAAGGTCTTGGCATGGATCTGGGGATCGATTTCTAATCTAACATCAACGAGTTCGACAGGGTCAAGTTCGATGCGATCACGACTTCGGAGGGCGTCAAGTTCTTCGTCGTTAACCGTGAACGCCGAGTTCGACTCGGGCCAGCCAGCCGGCGTCCAAACTTTGCCTTTATTGATCGGGCGGTCATAGCCATGTAGCGCCCATGGCTCGAAGGCTTTCTTGTCTACATCTTCCAGGTATACAGCACGAGCACCACCCACACCTATCTCAGCGCCGCCGGGACGACTTGGATAGGGTTCAAGTTCTGCCTTCCCTTCGTAAGACCTGTCAGTAAAGGTTGCTGCGACGATTTCATGACAGGGAAATTCACAAAAAGGATCCAATGCTGTCTTATCAACAAACTCAAAATGCGTGCGACTCACATCACAAACGCGAGGCAACCCTTCGCCTTCCATCATTTCAGTAGGATAGCCGTCGTTATGCCCGCCCAGACGCCACAGCTCGACGTTTTGCTCGCCGATCGGTCCGCGCCGCCAATCTGGATGAGGGCGAAAGCGATACATCAGCAGTCCGTACCCGTACTCGTGCGACCACTCGCTCGGATGCGCAATCTCGTCGGTGACGACGGTCTCCGCCCGATGGATCACGTTGCCACGACGAAACAGCGATGCGCTGATGGTGTTGCCAGAAGCATCAAAAGTGATACCACCATCTTTCTTGTGGTAAGAAAAGCTATCGCGGCCCTGAGTGCGCCCCCAGTCCTGATTGAGTGGCATGCCAACATGGAATGCACACCTGTGTCCGCGATACTTCGCAGCGACAGCCAAACCTGACTCTGTGTATCGATTGTCGAAATAGACATCCCGGCACTCGTCTTCCTTCGTATAGAGCAGATAGAAGGCAAAAACGATCGGCTCGTCATCCGGTTCCAACAATGGTGGGAGTATCCTTTTGATCCGTTCGGGATCAGTTAGATATCGGAAATTGAATGTTTGCGCTAAATTCATTCGTGGGCTCTATCGGTTCGACTTTGTTTTGTCTATTCAAGAGTAATGTCTTCGCTGGCAAAGATCAATGCAAGAAGTTTCATCAACAAGTGAGAATTTTTCGGTTGTAGCTAACGTAGCTATCAAGGGGATACCGTCCAACGTAAACAAAGTGTAAATTTTACTCCGACCCCATTTATTGCTACATTCCTTGCATCAAGGGAGGAGTCCGGCTTATGCAATACGAACACATCATTTTCGAACAGGAAGGAGGTGTTGCCACCATCACGTTGAATCGCCCGAGGATCCTGAATGCGCTGAATGCACAAATGGTGGGTGAAATTCTCGATGCGCTTGACGATGTGTCTGTTGATGATGCAATTCGTGCCCTTGTGATCACGGGTGCGGGGCGAGGCTTTTGTTCGGGCGATGACCTTCGGGATTCCGGTATCCGTAGTGACAAAATCGAAGAGAGCGCCGCTGATGAAAGCGACCCAAACATGGCCTCGTATATGGCGGGCGAGATGTACCGTTATAAGTGGCACATGATGCTCAAGACCATACGGAGTCTGCCAAAACCAGTCATAGCCGCAGTCAACGGCAATGCCCACGGTGCTGGCTCCGACCTGATGCTTACCTGCGATTTCCGAATAGCCTCTGAAGATGCCGTTCTGGGGGACATACGAACGGCTAACGGCGTCATGATAGGCACAGGCGCCTGCCATCTCATGCCGAAGCTGGTGGGCCTAACGAAGGCCATCGAACTTCTAATCACCGGAAAACTGATTGACGCGCACGAAGCTGAGCGCATCGGACTGGTCAATAAGACGGTACCGGTCGATCGGTTCAAAGAGGAAGTAGCTGAGTTGGCCAACAGCCTGGCGCAGGGACCCACCAAAATCATTGGCAAAGTCAAGGAGCAGATTTACCGACAGGCAGGTATGGATTTCCCAGCCGCGCTGGAGGACGGCTTACTCGATGCCAAGGACTGGGAGAATCGAACAAATGACGGAAAGGAGGGCGTCCTCGCCTTTCAAGAGAAGCGGCCGCCAAAGTACACTGGCACATAGGTCGAGAGATAGTTGCCCTACTCATTGCACCGCAAGCAACGATACTGGCCCATGGCCTCGCATTCTTTATTCTAACCGACATCAGCGAACACGAAATGTTGTAACATAGCCACTCTCTGCAGGTGCCAAATCAGGAGTGGATAAATGAACAGTTTTGAGAAACAAACAACGACGGATGTCCAGAAATATTACAGTGAGACATTGCAGTCCAGTGAAGATCTTCTAACCAGCACCTGTTGTCCGGTAGATGCAATGCCCACTTACATTCGCGATATCGCAGGTGAGGTACACCCAGAAGTTACCGCCAGATTCTATGGCTGTGGTTCACCTATCCCCAATGCGGTAGCCGGCAAAACCATTCTGGATCTTGGCTGCGGAACAGGCCGCGATGCTTTCATTTTTTCAAAACTGGTTGGCGAACAGGGGCAGGTTATCGGCGTAGATATGACGGCCGAACAACTCGCCGTCGCTAACGAATACGCCGACTATCATCGCGAAAAATTTGGTTATGCAAAATCAAACACCACGTTTCATCATGGCTATATCGAGGAACTCGCAAAACTTGGGATCAAAGACAACAGTATTGATGTCGTAACGTCCAATTGTGTACTCAATCTCACGGCGGACAAGAAAAAAGTATTCAGCGAAATTTTCAGAGTGCTCAAGCCTGGTGGTGAATTATATTTTTCTGATGTATTCGCTTCTCGCCGCATTCCTGAAGAACTCCAAAACGATCCGATACTTCGCGGTGAATGCCTGGGAGGCGCGCTGTATGCAGAGGACTTCCGACGATTGATGGTAGAGATCGGCTGCAATGACCACCGTGTACTAAGCACCTCGAGCATCGCCATCAACAACGCCGATATAGAATCCAAACTTGGTATGGTGGATTTTTTATCTGTGACGGTACGCGCCTTTAAGATCGACGTTGAGGATCGCTGTGAGGACTATGGTCAGGTGGCATGGTACCGCGGAGGTATTGAGGAATCACCGGAGAAATTTATTCTCGATGATCATCATGTCTTTGAGAAAGATCGACCCATGCTGGTTTGTAGCAATACCGCGAGAATGTTGCAGCAATCCCGATTCGGTGCATTTTTTGAAATCCAGGGTGACGAAAGCACGCACTATGGATTGTTTGACTGTAGCTCACCTTCAGTCACAACAGAGGCTGACGCTGCGCCAGGGGCTTGCTGTTAGGTGAGCCCTGTACAAAACAGCAGTAACCGCCTTGGTATTGATCTCGGAGGTACAAAGATCGAAGCAATTATCATGGATGTCGAGGGCGATATCGTGCAGCGAGAACGCACCGCCACGCCCAATGACTATCAATCCATTCTAAACGCTATCAACGCTATCGTTGATAAGCTAACGATAGACGACCAGATCCCACTGGGTATTGGTACACCCGGCGCAATTTCTCTGCTGACCGGCCTGATGAAAAACTGCAATAGCACCTGCCTGAATGGCCAACCCCTGCCCCAGGCCCTGGAAACGATACTTGGACGCAAGGTTAAAATTGCCAATGATGCCGACTGCTTTACGCTTTCCGAGGCTAGCGACGGTGCAGCGGCCGGTAGTAGCAGCGTATTTGGGGTAATCATAGGTACCGGCGTCGGTGGCGGCATCTGCATCAAGCAGAAGTTATTAAGCGGCGTGAGCGCCATCTGTGGTGAATGGGGGCACAACACGTTGGCGTTACAGGCCTACCAGGGGGACATGGCACCTACACCAGGTCGACTTTGCTACTGCGGCCGTTATGACTGCGTGGAAACCTGGCTTTCCGGGCCAGGGCTTGAGAAGAGTTATGTAGATCAAACCGGGCAATCGCTAAAAGCACAGGACATCGTCAAACTCGCAGAAAAAGGCGATGAAGCGGCGACAAGTATCCTGGAGCAGTATTACAATCTACTCGCTCTCGCACTGTCAGTTATCATAAATATTCTTGACCCTGAATCAATTGTTCTCGGTGGTGGCATATCCAACATTAAGACGATTTATTCCGAGGTCAATCGATACTTACCGCGTTACGTCTTTACCGATCAATTCAACAACAAAATCGTCCCCGCTATGCACGGTGACTCCAGTGGTGTCCGGGGAGCTGCCTGGCTTTGGCCCTAGGTATCAGTAGCAACGCCAGTTATCTTTTCAGAAAATTTACTATCCAGGAAGTAACAACGTCGGCATCCAGTGAGCCGTCAAGAGAGCGGGTACCCTCAGCGTATTTCTCTTCACCCAGTATTTTCCTACGGTGTCCCATCATCTCTGCCGAGTAGGATTTCGAAAATTCAGGGTGACCCTGCAGACCGAACATATGCTCTCCTACTGTAAACATCGCCACCGGGCAGAAATCGCTGTTCGCGATAACTTGCGCACCCTCCGGTAGCGCCGTTACCTGGTCTTTGTGACTAACGATCAGTCGTACCTTCGCGAGGAACGGATCAAGAAACGATTCTTTACAGATCACCTGAACCTCATGAATGCCGACCCCCCAGCCAACAGGGGCAGATTGCGCACGACCGCCCAGGGCATGTGCGATTAGCTGGTGACCAAAACAAACACCAACAGTCGATTTCTTCCGTTGATGCAGTTCTCGCACGAATTCACTAAGCCGTATGATCCAGGGCTCTCCATCGTAGACACTTTTTTTGCTGCCGGTGATGAGGTAACCATCACAGTCATCGATGCGTGGATACTCCATGGCCTCGACGTTGTAATGTTTACACTGAACGTTATGGGTGGATAACAGGTGCTCGAACATGCCGGGATAATTACCATGTTCAGCTTGATACTGCGGCAGAACCGAATCGGCCTGAAGGATTCCAACAATCATGTTATGTCAGATAATTTCAAAGTATCTTTCAAGCTGCCAATCGGTTACGTGCCGCTCATACTCTCTGACTTCCCAGTCACGACTGGCGACATAATGGTCAACAAACGCATCACCGAAGACTTCTCTCGCTGCCGTACTGGCGGCAAAAATTTGGGTAGCGTCCCGCAAATTGCTGGGAAAGCTCTCGCCCTCCGATTGCGAGTGATCGTAGGCGTTGCCAGTCACGGGGTCCGTTGGCTCTATTTTTTCTCGTATGCCCAGTAGACCCGCGCCAAGGTTGGCCGCAGTGACCAGGTACGGGTTGGCATCAGCCGAACCGACTCGAAATTCCACACGCTCGGATTTCGCGTTGCCTTCGATCACCCGCAAGGCCGTGGTGCGGTTATCGACACCCCACGTTGCAGCGGTTGGTGCCCAGGCGCCCTTGACCAGACGCGTATAGCTGTTGATTGTCGGTGAAGTCACGGCAAGAAACTCGCGTAAATACTTCTGCAAGCCACCGACATAAAAGCGCAAAGTGTCACTCATACCAAACGGTTTTCTGTGATCATAAAAAACGCTACTACCATTAAAATCAGTTAGCGACTGATGGCAATGTCCACTTTGCCCTGGGTAGTCCATTGACCACTTCGCCATGAAGGTTGCCATTAAATCGTGGCGCTGAAAGTAGCCCTTGCTAAAGGTTTTGAATAGCGCTGCCTTATCCGCCGCCGATAACACGTCGTCCACCGCAATCGCGGCTTCCCAGACACCGGGCCCGGTCTCACAGTGCAAACCTTCTAGAGGAAAATGATGATTTTCACAGTAGTCCATCAAGCCATTGAATAAGTCTGAATGCGTTAGTGTGCGCAAAATGGAATAGCCAAAGTTGCCGGGGCTAAGGGGCACCAGGTTTCGATAATGTTTGTCTCGAGCACTATGAGGCGTCTCATTGAAAACAAAAAATTCGTATTCAAGGGCTGCCTTCGCTGCAAAGCCCATCTCTTCCGCCATGGCGATGACCTGCTTCAGGCGACTACGTGGACATATGGGATGCAGTGATTCCCTATCCTGCGTTACAAATTCACCAATGAAGTACGGTATGCCTGCTTCATCGACAAGCCTTCGCTCTGACGAAAGATCAAGTCGATACAGAGCGTCGGGAAAGGCAGTGTGCCAACCAGTGAACGTTGCATTATCATATAGCTGATCCTCCACATCCCAGCCCATGATGCAGTCACAAAAGCCAGACGTTGTTCCTGCGATGGCGGAAAATTTATCAAGGCTAATATATTTCCCCCTGATCACCCCATCGATGTCGGTAACGCCAAGCTTGACCCGGGAAATGTTTTCCCTGCGGTACTGTTCTATCAATTGGTCTGCATTACCGGCCATAATATTTACCTTGGTATCCTGATCCGCTCAACCAGCTTTTGTATCTCTTCAGGTGGTGGTGGCGTAATCCGCATAATGATGAATGAAACCGCGAAGTTAAGCAGCATCCCCAGTGTACCAATTCCTTCCGGAGAGATACCAAATAACCAATGTGCAGCATTATTGGTCTCTGGGCTGACAAACTTAAAATAAACAATATAACTGAAGGTAAAGGTCAGACCCGTCACCATACCGGTAATAGCCGCTTCCTTATTCATCCGCTTGGAGAATATGCCAAGCAGTAGTACCGGAAAGAAGCTCGCTGCCGCCAGCCCAAAGGCGAACGCTACAACCTGCGCTACAAATCCCGGCGGATATATCCCGAGCAGACCAGCGACAGAAACCGCGAACGCAGCCGCGATCCTGGCGAACATCAACTCCTGACGCTCACTGATGCCGGGCATCAAACATTTCTTCAACAGGTCGTGGGAAATACTGGTCGACATAACCAGTAACAGGCCGGCAGCAGTTGATAGTGCGGCCGCAAGACCACCCGCAGCAACCAGCGCAATAACCCAATTGGGTAGATTCGCTATTTCCGGGTGGGCCAGAACGATAATGTCACGGTCAATATAGAGTTCGTTGTCGTTTACGCTCGCCGTATTATCGAATGCACGCTGCCCCGCAGCTTGTCTTGTACCGTCAAACACAGGCTTGACCGGAACCAGGGCATCACCACCGCGATACTGCACCTTGCCATCATCATTTTTGTCGAGCCAGGCAATTAATCCGGAATCTTCCCACTTGGTAAACCATTCGGGTGCATGCTCGTACACCATGCCGTCCACGTTGTTGATGATGTTAATGCGCGCGAACGCGGCCACAGCCGGGGCGGTGGTATACAGCAAGGCAATAAAGATCAACGCGTAACCTGCGGAGATCCTCGCATCCCGTACTTTGGGCACGGTAAAGAAACGCACGATAACGTGAGGCAATCCCGCTGTACCTGCCATTAATGCCGCCGTGATAAAGAACATGTCCACAGTTGATTTGTTGCCCGACGTGAACGCGGTCATACCGAGTTCATCAGACAGACCATCGAGTTTGTCGAGGAGGTAAACACCATCAGATAGAGTACTACCAAACCCCAGCATGGGAAACGGATTACCTGTTAACTGCAAGGAAATGAAAATCGCCGGTACAAGATAAGCAAAAATCAACACGCAATATTGCGCCACCTGCGTGTAGGTAATACCCTTCATTCCGCCCAACACGGCGTAAATGAACACGATCGCCATACCAATCACCACCCCAGTGTTGATGTCTACCTCAAGAAAACGCGAGAACACGATACCAACGCCGCGCATTTGACCCGCAACATAGGTAAAAGAAATAAAGATCACACAGACCACAGCAACCAGTCTTGCTGCCTGCGAGTAATAGCGATCACCGACAAAATCGGGGACGGTAAACTTGGCGAACTTTCTCAAATACGGGGCAAGTAATAAGGCCAAAAGTACATAGCCACCCGTCCAACCCATAAGGTAACGTGCGCCGTCTGCCCCTTCAAAGGCAATGATACCCGCCATGGATAGGAAGGATGCCGCTGACATCCAATCCGCCGCGGTCGCCGCACCATTCGCGAGGGGATGCACGTGACTTCCCGCCACATAAAAATCGTTAGTCGTGGATGAGCGACTCCAAATCGCGACCCCGATATATAGCGCAAAGGACAGCCCAATAAACAGATACGTCAACAGTTGAGCACTCATCGCTATTCGTCCTCATCAACGCCGTAACGTTGATCGAGTTTGTTCATTCGCCAAACATAGACAAAGATGAGAATTACGAATACGTAGATAGAGCCCTGCTGTGAAAACCAGAAACCTAATTTGAAGCCAAACAAACGAAACTGGTTCAGATACTCGACAAACAAAATGCCGCAGCCAAATGACACAAGAAACCAAATCGCTAGCAAGGACGCCATCAGCGTCAAGTTCGCTTTCCAATATGCTTCGTTGTTGTTCATCAAATATCATCCACTGCAAAAACATGCATTATGCATTTATGGCTATGGCTATGGGAGGAATTTGGGTGTTACTTCTGCTTTTTTACCGGTGTGATACTGACTTCTCTGATGGGTATGAGGTTTTTTGGCAGTGACTTGCTTACCTTGGCACCCAATTCACGCATACCTTCAGCGCGCGTAATCAGGCTACCTCTACCCGACACCAGTTTTTTATGAGCATCGTTGTAGGCAGTCTGTACTGAGCTGATCCGATTACCTATGGTTTCGAGGTCACCGACAAAATTGACGAACTTGTCATACAGGGCACCAGCCCTAGAGGCAATCTCCTGGGCATTATGGTTTTGGTGCTCGTAACGCCAGATATTCTGAATCGTGCGCAGAGTTGCTAGCAATGTAGAGGGACTGACGATAACAATGTTTTTCTCGAAGCCATCCGAAAAGAGTTCACCGTCTTGCTGTACAGCAAGACCAAAGGCCGCTTCGATGGGGACAAACAACAAGACAAAATCCAGGGTATAAATGCCATCCAGCTGTTGATAATCCTTCTCACCCAACAATTTCAAATGCCGTCGCAAGGAATGAATATGCTCTTTTAATGCCACACTACGCGCAATCTCATCATCTGCCGAGGCATATCGCTCATAGGCCGTCAGGGACACCTTAGCGTCGATCACCACATCTTTGCCTTCCGGCAAATGCACAATCACGTCCGGCTGACGCCGACGGCCATCCTCGTCCTGTAGCGAAACCTGGGACTCGTACTCCCGGCCTTTCTCCAGACCTGATTTCTCCAGAACGCGTTCCAGGATAACTTCACCCCAGGTACCCTGAGTCTTATTCTCACCCTTCAGAGCATTCGTTAGATTAACCGCATCAGTACTAATTTTGGTATTTAGTTCCTGCAGATTCTTAACTTCACGAATCAGTGAAAATCGTTCCCGACTTTCCTGCGTATAGGTATCTTCCACTCGTTTTTCGAAATCTTTGATGCGCTCACTTAAGGGGCCCAGCAATCCAGAGAGTTGTTCTTTGCTTTCCTCTTTATAGGCCTGTTGCCGCGACTCAAAGACTTCGTTTGCCAAGGCTTTGAATTCTTTATTCATCTGCTGGCTGGCGCCTTTCAGCATCGCCAGTTTTTCTTCGTTTTGCAGCGACTGCTCATCTAGCGAGGTCTTTAACTGAGAGATGCGTTCTCTATACTGGACTGTCTCACGTCGCGAGGACTCGAGCTCAGCGGTGACCGACTCATAGCGCGCAAGCTCGGAGGACATCTGCCCGGTCAAAGCTTCGTTTACCGCCCGCAAACCGGCTTCTGATATCGCCACATCACCGAGCGCCTGTTGCTTTTCCTCCAGGTTATTCTGCAGTTCGGTAAGTCGATGACTCTGGTTGGCTAGTTCCTGGTTCTTGGTTTGTAAATGAGTTTCTAAAACGGCTTTGCGTCTAAGAGAATACAGCACACCGCAGAAAACGCCGATGCAAACACCGATTAGCACCCCAATTAAAACTCCGACCAATAATTCCTCGGCCATACGCTCCATTCGCTCTGGAATTCAAGAACTGACCCTGGGGATATTAACATGAATGCTGTAAATTTATACAGCATAATTATTGGCTTCAGTGCAAAAAGGTGAACATCTTGCGACGGTAGGCGGTGGCAAGTTCATTGCCCTTACCCAGCAGTTCAAACACCTGAATCATCGTGGTGCGTGCCTTTTGCTCCTGCCAGTCCCGATCAACTTTCAATATGTCTAGCAGCTGATCAAGCGCCGCTTCTATCTGGTCATCCACAATGAACCTGTAAGCAAGGTCCAGTCTGCCCTGTAAATCAGAACTATCGTCGTCGACCTGTTTCTGTAATTTAGCAAGAGGCGCTAGATTTTCAGCTAACTCTATGAATTGTATGCGGTTTTTTGGTCTTTCAACGCCCTCGGTATCATCGGGCAGCGACGCTAGAATCTGTTTTGCCTCGTCGGTGCGATTCTCCATAATCAGTAGATCGCATAGCTCTGCGTGCAGCACAAAATTCTTTGGCTCCTGGGCTATGACCTGCTGCAACAGTTCAATCGCTTGACCGCGCTGCCCCATTTCAACCAGTTGATTGATCTGGCCGCGCACCTGTTCCAGCGGGCTCATGGTTATCTGATCGAGAAGATTTCGCAGCGTAGCGGCATCCTGCGGACCTTCCAGTTCCTGCACCATCTTGCCCTGGAAGATGATTTTGACGGTCGGTAATGTTTTGACAGCCAATTGCTGCACGATTTGCTGATTGGCTTGAATATCGATCCGGGCTAGCAGGAACTTTCCCTGATACTCATCTGCCAATTGCCGGAGCACCGGCGCTAATTTCTGACTGGGTTCTGCTGCGTCTGCGTAGAATTCCAGCATCACAGGAACCTGCGCGGATTTCTCAACCACTTCCGATTGAAAATTCTCTGCATTAACCTCAACAACGTTCACAGCCGCATTCATTGTATTACCCACATGATGATCCACATTCTCTTAGTTCAAGAAAACGCGTAGCCTAACGGTTTAGGCGAACTTTTTCACTACCGTGTTTAGCTATGGTGTAGCGAAAGTGTAGTGAAAGCCTGTAGTGAAGGCCTGTAGTGAAAGTGTGACTAAGGTGTCTAGTGAAACTGTTTTAGTGAAACCTGATGCCGTCCCGGCGTAGCGCAAAGGCGACGACCTTGGGCGAATGCCAGGGATTGGATTTACCGCGATACAAAATTTTGTTGCCTTTACTCAGCAACCAGATATCCAGTGATCTGATGTGTCTGATTTTCATTAGGCCATTTCCTGTGTAAATGTGTATTTACATACAGTAATGTATATCTATACAGTATTCAAGTATTTCTTGGACATTCAATCCACTGGGTGCCCAATTGCTGATCAGACACCTGCAGGTCACCCTGCCAGTTACCCAGTGCATCCCGGGCTACTTCGGTCGCGAGCG
>Ga0302127_10000792_pt1 | contig 17899 bp, 16 predicted proteins | sample CB4_SCM_MG_FD_204452 | JGI IMG/M metagenome (GOLD analysis project Ga0302127, IMG submission 204452) | Marine microbial communities from Western Arctic Ocean, Canada - CB4_SCM | ecosystem: Environmental > Aquatic > Marine > Oceanic | place: Canada: Western Arctic Ocean | collected 2017-09-24
GGGTAGGTTCTGGGAATCCTCTATCCTCACCTCAAATCAAAAGACCTATCTCGATACATTACGTCGCCATATTTATGGTCTTCTTGTTAATCTCAGCAAAGATAGTCGCATCTACAGTCTCATTCATGCTGATCTTCATCCAGCCAATATAGTGGTTGAAGGGGAAAGGCTGCACGTAATCGACTTTGATGATTCAGGTTTTGGATGGCATTATTACGATATAGCAGTAGCTCTTTTTAACTATCATCTTGAAACATCAATCGAGCACTTGCAAACGGCTATGGTCAGTGGTTACCGCAAAGCCCGCTCCATCAATGATGAAGACCTATCATATATACCTTTATTCATGTTGATTAGAGCTCTAGTACTTATTGGCTGGTACTCGGCTAGGCCGGAAGTTGAAGTCGGCGCAACCATATTGCCCCAACTTATGCGCTACGTGCGATCAAAAGGAGTCGGGGTAATGGCAAGCCATGGGTTATTGATCAAGCCGATGCCTGGTGTTTGAGAGATCGGCAGACTTGCGATTTTGCGCCACATTGAGGAAACGGTAGCGGTAGAAATGTCAAAATACATCGAGAAAACTGGCTCCCCGGGCAAGACTCGAACTTGCGACATATGGATTAACAGTCCACCGTTCTACCAACTGAACTACCGGGGATCGCAGGGTCGGCAATGCTACTGTCGGATGCTGTTTTGGTCAAGCGGGCAAATCGATTTATTGGGGTTTCAGGTACATTGAACCGGCTTGTTGCCTGGAGCCTGTGCCGACAACCTGGCACGTCCAGTAAGGTGAACAATCACGGCGCGCCGGTTGCTCGATGCCAGGCCACAAATCCGAAAATGGCCATTCGGCCATGCACTACCGTCCGGCTTAAATAGGAGTCGGTCGGGGGTGCGCCAGCCAATGGTGAGACCGGAACTTCCGACGCCGGCCAGGAGAGGTCTCTCATCCGGATCGAGAATATAGTTTTGATTAGGGTCCCCAAACGCGATCCAACCCCCTGACCATCCGTTGCCAGTCGCGCATCCTTCAGAGGTGTCCCCGGGGCACAGCGTTACCGGTAAGCCTAGCCTTATAGCCTCCAGCCGGGCCAGGGCAAGATGGTGGACCAATCGTTTTGCTGCCCGATCAACCCGAATTTGGTCAATATTTTGGTTATAGGTGCTGGCGCTGTAAAGCCCTAGGATGGCGAAGATAGATAGGCAGATCATAAGTTCAATCAAGCTAAAGCCGCAGCTTGGATTCGAGACTTTGCGGCGAATGGAAGATAATAGGGGCCTACCGTTTTTGTACATATATCCAATAGTCCGACATTACCCGGGATTGTTCTGTGAAGAAACGCACTGAAATATGACTCGTCCATTCGCCGTTGAAAGTTCGTTTGTGCCTGCTGGAGATCAACCTGAGGCGATCGCCAAGCTAAAGGATGGCCTTGTTGCAGGGGAGGCGTTCCAGACCTTACTTGGGGTTACCGGCTCAGGAAAAACATTCACAATCGCACATGTCATTGCAGATTTGAATAGACCTGCGTTGATACTAGCTCCAAACAAAACTCTGGCTGCCCAGCTTTATGCAGAGATGCGGGAGTTCTTTCCAGGTAATTCGGTTGAGTATTTTGTTTCTTATTATGATTATTACCAGCCTGAAGCCTATGTACCGGCAAGCGATACCTTCATCGAAAAAGATGCGTCGATTAATGAACATATTGATCAGATGCGCCTGTCCGCCACCAAGGCGATCCTGGAGCGTGAAGATGTCATCATTGTTGCCACGGTTTCTGCGATCTATGGGTTGGGCGACCCAGCGGCCTATCATGGGATGATCCTGCACCTGCGTGAGGGCGGTCTTAGCAATCAACGTGAGATCTTGCGCCGCCTTGCAGAGTTGCAGTACACCCGCAATGACATCGAGTTGCGACGGGGCAATTTTCGGGTGCGCGGTGATGTCATAGATATTTTTCCTGCTGAGTCCGAACGCTTCGCAGTGCGGGTTGAGCTTTTTGGAGATCAAATAGAGCAACTCACCCGTTTTGACCCTCTGACCGGGGAAACCGAACAGAAGGTGACTCGCTTTACCATCTACCCCAAGAGTCACTACGTTACTCCAAGGGAAAAAGTCCTTGAGGCAATTGTCAAAGTAAAAGCTGAGCTGTCTGACAGACTCACGGTCTTGCGAGACTTGGACAAACTTGTGGAGGCCCAGCGTTTGGAGCAGCGTACCCGTTATGACGTTGAGATGATGCAGGAGTTGGGTTATTGCGCCGGAATAGAAAATTACTCAAGGTTTCTTTCTGGGCGCGAAGCCGGCGAGCCCCCGCCGACATTGATGGATTACTTTCCCGCGGATTCGCTGCTGATTATCGACGAGAGCCACGTTACCGTGCCTCAATTGGGAGCGATGTTTAAAGGAGACCGTTCGCGCAAGGAGAACCTGGTGGAATACGGTTTTCGTCTGCCATCGGCGATGGATAATCGGCCATTACGGTTTGATGAATTCGAAGGGTTGATGCCTCGCACCGTATTTGTGTCGGCCACGCCAGCGGACTACGAGCACACCCGCAGCTCCGCGGTGGTCGAACAGGTTGTCCGGCCAACGGGGTTGGTTGACCCGATTATTGAAGTCAGGCCGGTAGTCAGTCAGGTAGATGATCTAATGTCGGAGATTAGGGAAAGGGCGTCAGTTTCGGAACGGGTGCTAGTGACAACCCTGACCAAACGTATGTCGGAGGATCTGTGTGATTACCTCAATGACCATGGCATCAGAGTGCGATACCTGCATTCCGATATCGATACAGTTGAGCGAGTCGAGATTCTTTCTGATCTGCGACGAGGGGTTTTCGATGTGTTGGTCGGTATCAACTTATTGCGCGAAGGGCTCGATCTACCGGAGGTATCGCTGGTTGCTATTCTCGACGCCGATAAAGAGGGCTTCTTACGCTCGGCGCGGTCATTGATTCAAACGATTGGCCGAGCCGCTCGACATATTAATGGTAAAGCTATTCTCTACGGAGACGTAGTCACAAAATCGATGCAAAAAGCCATCGACGAAACTGATCGGCGGCGCGAAAAGCAAGAGGCTTATAACCAGCGTCACGGCATCGAGCCTCAATCTATTCGCAAGGAGGTTAAGGCGATTATCGAAGGGGCCGGCGGGGTTTCTGCTTCGCCTGGTAAGCAGAAAAAAGGCCGCAAGAGCCAAAATCTGGCAAACCTATCCGGCATCTCTTCGATGTCGCCTGGGGAACTGGGTAAACGGATCGACCAGTTGGAAAAACAGATGTACACCTATGCGAGGGATCTTGAGTTCGAACTGGCTGCGCAGACTCGCGATGAACTAACCCTTCTTAAGCGCCAACAGTTGGGACCGCGAATCGAGGCGGCTTGAGCCGTTGATTCCAATCTTCGCCCTAAGGCTTCAATCCAATCACGACACTACCGTTATCGTGACGGCACTGAATCGGGTCCGCTGTCAGGCAACCGGACAGCTTATAACCTTATCCAGGATCTCAGTCCGATAGCACGGCATGCAGGGCGTCAATCACCGTATCCAGCTGATCCGAAGTGATAACGAGCGGTGGAAGCAGTCGAATCACTGTGGGACCGGCGGGTAAGGCAAAGACCCGGCGCTGGAGGAGGGCCTGCAAGTAAGGGGTGGCTTTTTCTTTCAGTTCGATCCCGATCATTAGTCCGACCTGACGCACCTCCCGAACCCGGTCGGGTAACTTGGCCGAAAAACGATCAAAGAAATACTTCCCTTTTTCTCTGGCACTCGCAGCCAAGTCGTGGTCCAGCATGAAGTCGATAGCCGCTAGCGCGGCTGCGCAGGCTAGCGGGTTACCCCCAAACGTAGAACCGTGCACACCGATGCCGGCCTGAACCCGGTCAGTGCACAGCACGGCGCCCATAGGCATTCCGCCGGCAATACCTTTAGCCAGGCACAATATGTCAGGCACAAGGTCGAATCGCTCACAGGCAAAAAGGGTGCCGGTTCGGCAGAACCCGGTTTGAACCTCATCAATACGATGGCCAGCCACATTTTGGTCACGCTGACCCGCCCCAAAATGAGGAGCGTGGTAAGCCATTGAAAAAAATAGTGGCTATTACCGGTTGGCATCAGCCAAAATCATATCCGACCCCTTTTCTGCAATCATCACTGCTGCAGCATGGGTGTTGCCAGATACCAAAGTTGGCATGATGGAACAATCAACCACACGCAGCCCTTCTACACCATGGACTCGTAGGTAACTATCCACAACTGACTCTGCGTCATTACCCATCTTGCAAGTGCCTACAGGATGAAAGATGGTGACACTAGTTCGACGGGCAAAATCGAGTAGCTCGTCATCGCTTTGGACACCCTTGCCAGGGAGGTACTCGCTAATGATGTACCGGGCAAGCGCTGGCTGTGCTGCAATTTGCCTTGCGATATTAAGTCCTCGAATAACGGTACGTTGGTCAAGGTTAGCCATCAGATAGTTTGGGTGAATCGCTGGAGGATCACTCGGGTCAGTCGAACGGATAGTCACCTGACCCCGACTCTCTGGTCGCAATTGACAAACAGATGACGTAAATCCCGAGAAGTCATGAAGCGATGACCCCGGAAAATCGGATGACTGGGCCGAAAAATGAAACTGGATGTCAGGGGTTGGCACGGTCTTTGAGGTTTTCAGAAACGCACCAGCCTGATTGATGCCAGCTGCCATGGGCCCACTGCGGTTTAAGGCATAATGTAATCCCATACTGATCTGCCGCCAAATGCTCTTGAGGTCATCATTGATTGTCAACGGCTGTGTACAGCATTGAATGACCCGAGTCTGCAAGTGATCCTGAAGGTTCTGTCCTACTCCAGGACAGTTGGTGACCACCGGCAACCCATACTCTGCAAGCATCTTGGCATCGCCGATACCCGACAACTGAAGCAGTTGCGGTGATTGCACAGCCCCCGCAGCAAGGACAATTTCGCGCCGGGCGCTGATCTTTCGGGTATTGTTCCCTTTCCGAAATTCCACAGCACTCGCTCGACCATTGGTGAACTCAATGCGCTCAGCAAGCGCTTCGGTGATCACGGTAAGATTTGAGCGCCGGCGGACAGGTTTCAGATAGGCTTTCGCACTGCTGCAGCGCAACCCTTTGTGGGTAATTAACTGGTAATAGCCGGCTCCATCCTGACTCTCACCATTGAAATCGCAGTTGCGCGAATAACCGGCCTCGGTGCAGGCCTCAATGAACGCTTTTGCAAGCGGGTTTATTTTGCCAATGTCCGATACCGCTTGGGGGCCTGTATCGCCGTGCCACTCGCTGGCACCTCGTTCATTGTTTTCCAGAGAAACGAAGTAGGGCAAAACGTCACTCCAACTCCAACCGATGTTGCCCATAGCTGCCCAATTATCGTAGTCCTGGCGTTGACCGCGAATGAAAATAAGGCCGTTGATGGAGCTGGAACCGCCAAGCACCTTACCGCGCGGCCAGTATATCTGCCGGTGATGCATGCCGGGATCTGGCTCAGTGTAGTAGCGCCAGTTGTAACGCGGATGAAACATGGTCTTGGCGTAACCGATCGGGATATGAATCCACGGATAGCGGTCACGAGGGCCGGCCTCCAACAGCAATACCTGATAACGACCGTTAGCGCTCAAACGATTCGCCAATACACAACCGGCCGAGCCCGCACCGATGATCACATAGTCGAAGCTTTCAACTGACATTGCAACTTATCGTAATCGTCGAGCCATGCGTACGGGCCAGCACTCGAAGGACCGTCACAGCATCTGTCAGGGTATCTCTGGCTGGGACATTGAATGATTTACGAAATTGAGACCAGCTGAGATTCCAGCAAATAACGATCACCAGCTAGTGCCGCGCCCAACTACAATCACATTTTCAAGCCCATAACACAATCGAAGCACAAGTGTAAGATCAATCCCGACTGAATCTACTGCACCCGTTATAAAATTCGTGTCGTCAAGCTCATCATTTGAGTCGCCTTGGACCGCCTGGTTCGAAGAAAGGTGCTCATATGTTAAATATGCTTCCAGGAGACGCGCTTACCCTCCGGTATAAGTTGTAGGTTTTGATTGTTCGTTGCGTAACGATTCTGGTAGATATCTTCGGCAATTGTCTAGATTATCCTCCAGGGAAGGACGTGTCGCAACCACCGACGGGCGATTGGCCAATGTTTCCATCCACAAACGAACCCTCCTCAACTCTCCTGGCAAGTCATAGTTGCGAAGTTTCGGAAACACCGCGAAGCGATCAAAAATCGTTGCATAGGTTATGTCGGCAAGAGTGAACTGTGCACCATTGAAATAAGGATCAAGCTTGGTACTATGCTTTAAGGCTTGGTCGAGAGTTGTCAAGTCGGCCTCGAATCTGGCGACGGCAGCGACGAAACTTTCCGGCGGTGCGCGCAGTATATTCATGTAACTCTGATGGAGTTGAGTATTGGCAAAGCCTATCCAAACCCGTACTTTGGCGCATTCGTCAGGCGTCGACGGCATCAAGGGCATCTCCGGAAACGTTTCATCCAGGTACTCGTTGATGACTGCCGAGTCAAGCACCACGGTATCATCATGCTTGAGAACTGGAACTTTGCCGTGTGGAGATAAATCCAAAAACCAGGCCGGCTTACTGCGAATATCCACCATGATTTCTTCGAAAGAAACCCCTTTCTCGAGTAGCGTGATCCGGCAGCGTTCGCAAAATACACATGGCTCCTTCCGGTAGAATTTAACTACCATCGCTTCACCCCATAAAACTTTAGATGTAACGGGCCACACGGTTTGTCATCGATATCTAAAAACAGACGCGATTTCGACCGTGGGGCGCTGGAGTCTGCCACAGTTTACCCTTTACTCCAAACAACTTTCCCTACTAAAATTGAGCAGGATCATAGAGAGCAAACGAGACGAAGTCAGAAGCGACTTTACATGTCATGGCATAGCACCAAGGATCGCTCCCCGGAGTTCGGACTCGACACGACTTGCAACACAGATTACCTCTAGAGAGAAACCATTCTAAATTCGACATGTGTGTCTTAGGTTATTGTGATCTTCCGTAGTAGAAAAACTGCTACAATTTACTTTTGTCTATCAAATTAACTGTTGCGGCGGGGAACCATGGTTTCAGCGAATCTACGCGGGAAGGCTACGATTGTGACAGGTGCCGCTTCGGGCATCGGGCTTGCAACGGCTAGGTTGTTTGCAGAGAGCGGCGCGAGGGTCGCGCTGAATGACCTTCCAGGCAACCTTGCGCTCACCAAACAGGTCGAACATCTTCAAGAGGGCGGCCTTGATGTTTTTCTTGCTCCCGGGGACGTAGGCAGTCCAGAAGAGGCACGTCGAATGGTAGACGATGCTATTCAAACTATGGGCAGGTTGGACTACCTGATCAACAACGCCGGCGGCGGATTTACGAAACAAGCTATCCCCCCAGCCGACCTGGATAGCCTCACAGAGGATCTTTGGGAGCGAAATTTCGACGTAAACCTCAAAGGTGCATTTCATTGTACTCATGCCGCGTCCGACCATCTAAAATTGGCCGCGGGCGCCGTCGTCAATAACGCTTCAACGGCGGGCCTCGGAATCAACCAAGGCAGTAGTATCGTTTATGCTGCGAGCAAAGCGGCGCTCGTCAATCTCACCCGTGGGCTCGCCAAAGCTCTTGGACCCGGTGTGCGCGTCAACGCCGTTGCCCCCGGACATATCAAGACACCAAGAACCGATCGACTTGGAGAAAAGCACCGACAGCGATCCGTTAGCCGAACCGCCTTACAGCGAGCAGGGACCCCTGAGGAAGTTGCTGAGGTAATGCTCTTTTTGTGTGCTGGCGCGGGCTACATTACTGGTCAAACTCTCGTGGTGGATGGCGGCATGTTGACCTAAACCACCACGAACACTGGGCATGTACACCATGGAGTTCGAATATCCTATTGTGAGACCTACGATTCCCGAGCTCGAAGAAGTTGTTGACGAGTTTCGAGAAATCTTTATCAGCAAAAGCCTTACTACCTCAACAAAGACCGAAGCTTTCGAGGCTCAGGTAGCTCAGTTACTTGATGTGGAGTTTGTAGTCGCCCTGTCATCATGTACTACGGGTCTCGTGATGACTCTACGGGCGTTGGACCTCTCTGGCGAGGTCATCGTACCCAGCTATGCTTTCAACTCGAGCGCTACCTCGGTGCTCTGGGCGGGTCTTACACCGGTCCTTTGTGATTGTCGTGAGGACACGTTGACCCTGGATGTTGCCTCCGCCGAGCAGATGATCGGAGATCACACCGTCGCCATTATGCCCATCACCATCTATGGAGTACCGCCGGATATCCTCGAGATAGAAGAACTCGCGCGTTCGTACGGGCTGAAGATCATCTACGACAGCGCTATGGGACTTGGATCCCGCTATCGCGGAAAGTATCTCGGAGCGTTCGGTGATGCTGAAGTCTTCAGCCTTAGTACAAAAAAGCTCATCACAGCGATCGACGGTGGCCTAGTGACCACCGATTGTCAGCGTCTCGCCTCCACAGTGCGGCAAATGCGTGACTATGGACGAAGCCCTAGCGGTAAAGATTTCGCACATCTAGGGATGTCGGCCCGCTTTAGCGAGCTCCATGCCGTCATCGCCATGCACAATCTATCAAGAATCAAAACCATAATGGCAACGAGGAGAACGCATATCCAGCGTTTTCGAAGCGCCCTCTACGACATTCCGGGCTTAGGATTTTTCGATGACCCTTCTGACCGGAAGAGCTGTGGTTTGTTAATGTTGCTCCGAGTAGACGAGGTACAGACCGGCATCTCCCGTGATGAGGTGATGCTTCGGTTAGCCGTAAAAGGTGTTGAGACAAGCCGATACTTTTATCCGCCACTACACCAACAGACCGTATTTTCCCAGTTCCCATATCGCCGGGCCAACGATCTTTCAGTCAGTGAACGGATGGCGAATCAAGTCTTAGCGATTCCCCTTTACACGGAGATGACCGAAACCGAAATTGATGCCATCGCCGAACGCGTCCGTGAGGTCTTCCTCCAAACGACGGATTCGCCATGAAGCAGTTCGTTTAATAATCACATTACACCTGACGGAAGGACCTTAATGTCATGAAGGCAGAGATAGACTACTTCTTTTGTTTGCGATCGCCCTGGGCTTTCTTAGGCATCCAGAGGATGAATGATATCGTCGCGCGGCACAATACGTTACTTAACTATAAACCCGTCAAGATCAGGAAAGTTTTTGAGGCTACCGGAGGAGTGACACTCACCCATCGGTCACGACAAAGAAAGGCCTATCGTCTTATGGAGTTAAAGCGCTGGTCTGATTATCTAGGCATCAATTTAAACCTGGCGCCACGCTTCGAGTTTCCAGAAACTGATTTTGATGCTGCCCGCACGGTAATAGCCGCTATTCAAAGGGGGTACGAGCCTGGAAAGTTGGTTTCTGGTTATCTTAGAGGTATGTGGATTGAAGATCGAGACATTTCAGATCCGCCGACGATTCGTTCCATCATTGCCGAGAGCGGGTACGATTCAGAGTTTCTACTGCAAACATCGTGCGAGCCCAAAATTGAAGCCATCTTCGAGGCCAATACTCAGGAAGCGATAAAGAAAGGCGTATTCGGAATACCCGCGTGGGTATTGAACGGGGAACTCTTTTGGGGACAGGATCGACTGGAATTCCTTGATCGTAGACTAGCAATGATGCAGGACTCAAAGTGAAGAGTAGGCAAATCTCGATGCCCTCTTTAGCGCGGATCGGATACACTAAATTTAACTCGGCCCGCTTTCAATGAAGTCATCAAAAAATCTCGTGGAGGTCCGAGACTTGATCGTCCAATTCCGCTCTGCGCAAGGTGTCTCCTGCGCGGTCGACGAAGTGAGCTTCTCCTTAGCCCCAGGGGAGACGTTGGGAATCGTGGGCGAGTCGGGATGTGGTAAGAGCGTGACGGCTCTGTCCATCATGAGACTCGTCCCGCGGCCAGCCGGAGAAATCGTTGCTGGCCAAGTATTCTTTCAGGGTGAGAATCTACTTGATAAGACAGAACGCGAGATGCGACGCATTCGTGGCAAACAGATTTCTATGATTTTCCAGGAGCCCATGACCGCGCTTAACCCTGTGCACACCGTCGGAGATCAAATAATCGAAGGCATCCTATGTCATAAAAATATCAGCAAAGGGGTGGCCAAAGAACAGGCGATTGAGATGTTGCGTACGGTGGGAATTCCCTCACCTGAGCGCCGGTTTCATGATTTCCCACACCAGTTGAGCGGCGGTATGAGCCAACGAGTGATGATCGCTATCGCGCTAATGTGTAATCCTAAGCTCCTCATCGCTGACGAGCCAACCACGGCCCTTGATGTGACGATCCAAGCCCAGATCCTAGATCTCATGAGAGATCTGCGTGAGAGAACCGGCACGGCGATCATTCTTATTACCCACGATCTGGCAGTCGTCGCCGAGCTCGCCCACAGGGTAGTTGTCATGTACGCGGGCAGAATCATCGAGGAGGCCGACGTCGAGCAGTTGTTCTCGAGTCCAGAGCATCCCTATACAGTGGGTTTGCTCGGCTCCATTCCTAGGTTGTATGAAGAAGAGGATCGACTTTTCGCTATCGATGGCACGGTCCCAAGTCCGGAGGATATGCCGGTGGGCTGCCACTTCCATCCTAGATGCCCATTGGCTGACGATGTCTGCCGGCAACAGGCGCCGCCGCTGAACCAAGTAACTCCTGCCCACCGAGTCGCTTGTTGGAAGGCGCCTGTTGCCGGCAAATCAGTCGCTGTGAAGTAGGCTTTATGTCCACGAAAAGATCCTGCCCCGAGGCCCCAATCGTTCTTAAGGTCCACCGCCTTGTAAAGCATTTTCCCGTAGTATCCGGGGGGTTAGGGCGGCGAAAGACTGGCTTGGTACGAGCAGTCGATGATGTCAGTTTCGAGCTTCGCGCAGGCGAAACTCTAGCCCTGGTAGGGGAGAGTGGCTGCGGCAAGTCCACCACCGGACGTGTCATCCTTGGATTATTAAATCCGACATCGGGTACCGTCAAGTTTTCCGATCAAGATATTTTTAAACTGAAAGGAAAATCGTTACGGAGACTACGCCGCGATATGCACATCATCTTTCAAGACCCTTATGGATCACTCAATCCACGCTTGACTGTAGCCGAAATCATTGCCGAACCCATAGAGGTGCACAGGGTCGCGGATGGCGAGGATAAGCGCAAGCGTGTCGCCTCCCTGCTCCAAGCGGTCGGCTTGTTACCATCCCACTTGAATCGTTATCCTCATGAGTTCTCGGGTGGACAACGGCAACGCATTGGCATTGCAAGAGCGCTCGCCCTACAGCCCAAGTTGATCGTTTGCGATGAGCCAGTGTCGGCACTCGATGTATCTGTCCAGGCCCAGGTTGTCAATTTGTTGCAGGATCTGCAGAAGCAGTTCGGACTTGCATACTTGTTCATTGCTCACGACTTGGCGGTGGTGAAGCATGTGAGTGATCGAATCGCGGTGATGTACCTAGGCAAGTTTGTGGAATATAGCCCTAAAGCAGAACTCTTCCATTCTCCGCGCCATCCCTATACTCAGGCTCTGATGTCTGCAAATCCGATGCCTGATCCGCAACTCAAGCGGCAGCGAATTATTCTCGAGGGTGACGTTCCAAGCCCATTAAATCCACCCTCGGGCTGCCGTTTTCATACGCGTTGCGCGTTTGCCCGGGAGGAATGCGTACAAACTGAGCCGGAGCTTCAGGACACGGGTAACGACCATTTCGTCGCCTGTCATTTTTGGCGGGAAATAGGGGTGCCACGTGCTATTAAAGATATTCTCGCCCATCCCCCGGAAGAACAGTTTCGGAAGCGATTAGGAATGTATCAACCTTGGCGCGCTTCAAAATCTGATCTGTAGGTGCAGAGGCACCGGGGCAAGTGGTATCCTTTCCTTGATTACTGACTACCGAGTAGGACACTCCAATGACAAATATCCCCTCTTCTTCTTCAACATTCGAACAGTTTGGAGCAAATGCCGGCACAGGCCCCGACCCCTCCTGGAAATGGGAAGATTCGCGATGGCGCGCCATCGTTAACAAGGTCAGGGCGGGGCCGTCTCTTAAGCCGAAGCAATGGCCTGGTGGTGCCCGTGTGGCCGTGGCGCTTTCTTTCGATTCCGATCACGAGACGGTGGTTCTGCGCGAAGGGGGCGCTTCTCCTGGTGGTTTAGCAATCGGGGAGTACGGTGCCAGGGTTGGTGTACCACGTATCCGCAGGCTGCTCGCCAAGCATGACATTCGCGCAAGTTTCTTTGTCCCCGCGGTCATTGCAAAACTTTATCCAAAGCAACAACGTGATCTCGTGGAGATCGGGCACGAGATTGGGATTCATGGATGGATTCATGAACGCAACAATAATCTTGACCCTGAAGTGGAGCGCGAACTTACTCGACGAGCAGCCGATGTGCTGGCAGAAACCACTGGGGTCGAGCCCGTAGGGATTAGGACGCCTTCTTGGGATTTCAGCGAATACACGTTGGAGATAATCCGTGACATGGGTCTGCTATATGACTCATCCTTGATGGCTGATGACGAGCCCTACGAATTGATCGAAGATGGACAGCCAACCGGGATCATCGAACTACCGCCGGAATGGATTCGCGATGACTATCCTTATTTCAACATGGATCGCTTCTCGGGTTTGCGTCCCCACACGAGTCCACGTACGGTGCTGGATATTTGGAAAGACGAGTTCGATCTAGCTTTTGAAGAAGGTGGTTTGTTCCTCCTCACTATGCACCCGCATATTATCGGACACCGGTCACGTATCCTGATGTTACAAGAGTTAATTGAGTACGTAAGCTCAAGTGGCAAAGTATGGTTTTCCACCCATGCGGAGATTGCTAGCTACGTGAAGTCGTTAGCTTCCACAGCTGAAATCGTGGAAGGCTGAGGGCACGATGCAGAGTAGTTCTGTTTTAGCAGTGACTAGCAGATCGATAGGCCGTGAGTTTTTGTCAAAACAAGCGGCCCTTAGCTTCCGATTTACAATTTGGCAGCCCGATTTGCAACAATCTATGTCGATTCCGCTATATAGCGTGAGTAGATGACCTGGCGAGATCACGTTGAGCCGTAACTTGCGTTCTGAAGGACTAAAATCGACGAATCGGTTTAGCAAAACAACCGACATTGAAACCTTTTTCGGAGTAAAAGCTATCAGCAAACTAACGATTGTCGCCACCTTAGAAGCGACTGAAGGGTCATTCGAGAACTTACTGGCTTTGATCAAGCAGCATGCTAAGCGTTGCCTGAAGCGGGAACCCGGTTGCTTGCATTTTGACATTATGGTGCCGTGGGAACAGGGTGATCAGATCATCCTGTATGAGATCTATAGCGACCAGGCTGCTTTGGATGATCACCTAACAACGGATCACATGGAGCGGTTTCGCAAGGAACGAACCCCGTATTTCAAATCAGCGCAGGCATCCACATGTAATCTCTTGGAATACTAGCTTACACGGAAGTAGACAAGACAAATGACCAGGCAGATAAAGATGCTTGTTTAGTTCAGCAGTCGGGCGCTGCCTTCACGCGATATTTTCACCTTTCAGCCTCTAATGTCGCGGGATTTTCCTGAACTCATTCTGGTAAGACCACAACAACTTCATTCGGCATTGAACCAGATAAAAACAACACAGCGTGTATACTAATCTCGCGACACTGCTATTTACTGCGTCGTTACTAATTTGACTGTGATCGACACCAAAAAATACACACAGAATTTTTTAGTACTAGTAGTACTACTACTACCATAGGAGAAAACTCATGAGAAACCAAAACATACGTTCGAAATTGCGCTACAAGATTTTCGCATTAATCACTGCCCCTTGGCTTGGGCTGTGTACAGGCGGCCTTGCGTCAGCAGCGCCAGAGGGAGAGATGGTCATTGCAGCGCCGCTGCTCATACAAAATTTCGATCCCACCAACCACCAGTCTGCATCAGATTATCTTCCACACTCCATGTTGTTTGACGGCCTGCTCAATCTGGGTGCGACAGGCAAGGAACCCGCTTTGGCCACGGATTGGACGATCAGCGACGACAAACTCATGATCGAATTTAACCTACGCCGCGGAGTCAAGTTTCACAATGGGGACGAGTTCACGGGCGAGGATGTCCAATTCACATTTCATCGAATACTCTCACCCGAAAGTACCCACAACGCTCGAAAACCAATTATCGCAGCTCTCGATCGTGTAGAGGTCGTGAACCCGTTCAAGGTGAGGTTTCATTTGAAAAAAATCTGGGTTGATTTCTTTACGTCGGTTCGCTCGGGTGGAACCGGGGCCATCGTACCCAAGAACTACTACGAAAAGGTTGGTGACAAGGGATTTCAGCAAAACCCCATCGGCACTGGCCCGTTCATGCTCTCTAGTATTCAAGCAGGGGAATTCTCGAAGTTCGAGGCAAATCCCAATTATTGGGGGCAGGTCTCAAACACTAAATTCGTTACTCAGCGCCTCGTCGCTGAACCTTTCACCCGGTATGCAATGCTTGAGCGTGGCGAAGCCGATATCATTATGGGTATCACTGGGCCACTTCTAGAGAAGATCAAAGCGAGCGATAAATTGACTACAGTTTCCACTCGCTATTCGGGCACCAGCATCATTAGTTTTAATAGAGGGACAAACCCCGAATTCAAGGATCGTCGAGTCCGGCTAGCCATCGCTCATGCGATTGATAGACAGGCTATTGCAGACACGATACTGGGGGGAGTGTGCGAGCCGGCTACGCACATATTTACACCAGGCACCTTCGGCTATCAAGAGGGCATAAAGCCTGTGCCATATGACCCAGCAAAAGCGAAGCAACTTCTTAGTGAAGCGGGGATCGCGCCGGGACATGAAGTCGATTTCACCACCCACACCCAATCGTTTGGCTCGCAACCCAATGCACCTATGGTGCTCGAAGCCATCGCAGGTTATCTCGAAGCTGTGGGCCTAAAGCCTAAACGGTTACCGCGTGAGACCGGCGCATGGCTGGCTGAAATGAGGGCAGGCAAACAGCGAGGTATCTTCTACGGGCCTTCCTCGGTACCCGATGACGGCGGGTCCTTGCTTCGTTCTTGGTATGGCTATCAGGCTTGGTGTGGGGAACCCTGCAATTTTGGCATCAAGGAGTACGATCAAATCACCGATGCACAAGCAGTGGAAACCGACGTTAATAAGCGGGAACAAATGCTTCAGGATTGGGCAAAGATGGAACGCGAACGATTCGAGATCATGCCGTTGTATTGGTGCAGCACACCGTTCGGAATCACTCGGTCAATTACGGGATGGGCACCAGGTCTTCTCAGTGCTTACCACCAAAATCTTCAGTCGGTGGTATTCGAAAAGTAGAATAGGCCTGCGCAGGTGTCAATCTATTTAATCCAGCGGCTTGGGCAATCTTTGCTCACGCTGCTGGGGCTGAGCGTTATTGTCTTCGCCTTGGCTCACCTTTCGGGGGATCCGGTGTCGCTTCTAGCGCCACCGGAGGCCACGGCGGAAGACATGGCCCGCCTACGAGCAAAGCTAGGGCTGGATAAGCCACTCCATACGCAGTATCTAATCTACATTACTCAGGCGGCCCAAGGAGACTTTGGAGAATCGATTCGTTGGAAGACTCCGGCAATGGGGCTGATTTTGGATCGCTTTCCGAACACACTTCTTCTTTCAACTAGCGCCATCTTGTTTGGAATTTGTCTGGCAATTCCTGTAGGGGTAGTTTCCGCCGTCAAGCGGGGAACGCTCTTCGATAGTGTAGGCAAGGTAGTAGCTATAATCGGCCAAAGCATGCCAAGCTTCTGGATCGGGATACTCCTTATCATGGCTTTTGCCCTGTACTTCCCGATTTTCCCCACGTCAGGGATAGGGACGGCCGCTCACTTAGTGCTGCCGTCCCTCACCCTTGGCGGCTATGTCGCCGCCTCCATGATGCGGGTAACCCGCTCCGCGATGTTGGATGCACTTGATGCCGATTATGTCCGAACTGCTCGCAGCAAGGGCGTGTCTGAATGGCGGGTGATCTGGAAGCATGCGTTTAGAAACGCGGCGACTCCTGTTCTTACAATTATCGCGCTGGACTTCGCCAATATTCTTCGTGGGGCTGTAATTACGGAGACCGTGTTTGGCTGGCCTGGTATCGGGAAGTTGGCCGTCGACGCCGTGTATGCGCGTGACTTCCCTCTCGTTCAGGCTGCGGTACTCTTCATGGGGTTGGTTTTCCTAGGTGTTAATCTTCTGGTAGACCTGATTTATACTCGCCTCGATCCGAGAATAACCCACGGGTAATGTTGAATTCGACGCAACCGGATAACCCATAGCGATCGGCCGCTATGACCTGACACCATGCAGTGGCTCCAGAAAATTCGGCAACTCCCCTATCTTTCTCTTTCTTATTTGTTCCTGATTGTCATTATTGCCTTGTTCGCCGAATGGATTGCTCCTGGAAATCCTAATCTCCAGAACCTGCGAGAAGCACAGATGCCGCCATCGGCGGGTCACCTGCTTGGCACGGATCACCTCGGTCGGGACGTCCTCAGCCGAATTATTTTCGGCGCTCGAATATCACTTGTTGTCGGTGTTGCCGCGGTGGCAGTTGCCGCGGTGGTTGGTGTATTTTTGGGAGTGACATCAGTGATGGTGCCCCGATGGCTTGGTGACGCTATCATGCGACTGACCGACATATTTCTGGCACTCCCTGCAGTGCTGATCGCCCTTGCTGTAGCCGCCACCGTAGGGCCGAGCCTAATTAATGTCATTTTGATCATCGGGCTCGTCTATTGGGCACAATTTGCCCGCCTCGTGCGCGGCGAGGCATTGTCTGTGAGAGAGCGAGATTATGTCCTTGCTGCCCGTGTGATCGGAAGTCCAGTGCTGCGTATCATTCGGCGCCATATCTTACCCAATGTGTTAAACACGATCATCGTCATGATCACTTTGCAGCTCGCATCTGCGATCCTTCTTGAGTCGATCCTTTCTTTTTTAGGGATAGGAATTCCGCAACCCACTGCGAGCTGGGGTAATATGGTTGCAGACGGCCGCCCCTACATAGCGTTCTCCTGGTGGATCGTGACCCTCCCAGGGGTGGCGATCATGCTCACGGTGTTCTCGGTTAATCTCTGTGGGGATTGGCTGAGAGATCGTTTGGACCCCAAGCTCAGAACTACTCAATTCTAAATGTTCCGTCCCGCGATCCCAGGTCAAAGATTTATAGAGTTCAGCGGGCATTTTGTAGGACAGCTTTTGGAATGTTGCCAACACCCGAGGCTGGAAGTATAGGAAGTACGTTAATGGAAAACGAGGGGGAATGAAAAGTCTGTTTGCAGCCGAAAAGTTAATGTATTGCATCCGATTTATCCTTGAGTCCTGGAAATTCGGTTATTTTCTCCTGCCAATTAACCACTTATGTTCTTGACGCCACAATGATGGCGAGCGCGCGCCTGCTGCGTTATTGAAACACGCCGCAATCCCTTCAGTCAGTGAATCAGTGCAAGAGGGCGGCCTGAGGTAGGGCGCGACTGTCGGGTAACTGGATCGCATCCTAGTATTCCCCCTCATGCTTCAGGTGGTCGAGTATTTGCTTGATCACTACCGGATCCTCGATGCTAGCAATGACTTCCATTGGGCCACCACACGTCTGGCAAGTCTCGATGTTGATGTTAAACACCCGCTTGCGCCGCTGAGCCCATGTCATCAATGCTTGCTTTTGTGTTGGTGGTTCATCATCGGCTACTATGGTCTTGTTGCTTCTACATCGTTTTGCTTGCGCGACCAATGCTCGGTGCTTGCTGTTAGGTGCAAACCCACCGTGAAATCTAGTCAGATTCACCTGTGGTTTCGGCACTAGCACCGCTAGTTTGGCGATGAAGTCCAGGGGGCTTTT
>Ga0302127_10000793_pt1 | contig 17872 bp, 7 predicted proteins | sample CB4_SCM_MG_FD_204452 | JGI IMG/M metagenome (GOLD analysis project Ga0302127, IMG submission 204452) | Marine microbial communities from Western Arctic Ocean, Canada - CB4_SCM | ecosystem: Environmental > Aquatic > Marine > Oceanic | place: Canada: Western Arctic Ocean | collected 2017-09-24
CGCCCGATAAGTAAGTTTCTGAATAAGTCGTAGTGGATGTTCCATCTTCTGAATTTACATCTTCAGATACGAGCTCGTGGTCGTCGGGAATAGAGTCCATCCTTCGGAAAGGGGCCTTCTTAGTTATGGTGGATCGCTTCAGAGCTGCACTTCTCGCCTCTGGATTCCGCGGTGGCCAAAACAAATGGCACGGTTCTGGTGCACAACCTGATTTCAAGGCTGGTGGTAGCTTAACAAGCCAATTTCTAGAAATTTGGCAAAATTCTACAGCAACCAAAACAAAAACGGGCCAAAGTAGCATTCTTTCGTTTCGCGGCCATATTGCTTCTTCTTTCATTGGATCAACTTCTCGTAAGGGATAATATTGCGCTCCAATCCAAGACATTGTATCTTCATTATCGCTGAGCGCTCTGTGTATCCAATCAATGTTGTAAGTGTATTCCAAAAGGGCCGAAAGTATTGCAACGGCACCCAAAATTTCACTCGTTCTTGCCAATTTCGGCGAGAATAAAGTACACATCAAAGCAAAAAGCATCAAGCCCCCAATGATATCAACTCCACGCTGAAACGAGAACCCTAAAGCAACTAGCGTCAAAAATTTATCGCAGTGTAAAATACATATGCGTTTTATCATCGGGATGCGGCCTTTTTGAGTACCGGCGATGACCAATCGAATCGGCTGATCACTTCCCCGTCCCGCCGATAATAGACTCGTTGGCTCATTGCGCAACAATCCGATCCTGTGGAAATGCGTAGCGATTAGTAACAAGCTAGGCCCTAATAAGGACGTCATTAATTTGTTCCTGGGTAAGTTTGGTTCTAATCCAACATTATTTGCCAAGAAGTCTTGCGCCTCAGAATTCATCCCGACCCATCGAGCTAATGGAAATGCTCCAAATGCATATCTCACGGCTAAATTAGCCAAAGCAAAAGTGAACAATGCGCCCCACCGCACGGATCTTCTATTTCTATCTTCTATTGTGTCAAAAGGTACTACGAGCGCTCCTCCGAGAAATAAAAGAAGGGCTAAATTCAAAAGCGAGCACTCATTCGTAAGCACAGTGAATAAACCAATAATCAAAACCGAGTACGCTCCAGTAAAATTCAAGACTCTCTTCGACGATATCCAGAACTCTGAGAGGATTGCACCAATTAATAATTTGATTTTTGGGAGTGCTTGTACCCTTTTACGACGACTGTCCATGTTGCTTTCATCATCTATATTAGCGGGAGCGCTCGGATTATTCGATGACGGGTGCATTTCTCCATCCTCAGCGCCCGGGAATAAATGCGACAAAGCACGAATAATTCCCGGCATGTGAATCACAGCTATATCTACAAGCAACACTAACGCCATTGGCCACATCGATCTAACAACATCTTCATTCCAAAGTCCAATAATTTTCAGGAAATCTTCAAATTTTGAAAACCTGCGTCTACCCAGAAGCGTTGGTAAGGTGTCTAGAGACCATAAATACATGCACGCGATGAGCATTGCCATAATTCTCGAAGTAAATATCAAAATGCTCGTTTTACCAGGTTTAGCTATTGTGAGTAAGAATAAGCAAAATAAACCAGCGTGGATGATATCGTCCCTGGATAATGCCACGAGCCAAAGAAGGAGCGGGATGAGGAGCTTCGAAGCGAAACTGGCTGCAACACCAGCCCATCCGCTCTCTGAAGGCGTGAACCCATCTTCATCAAAGTCGTAATCGACTTTATCGTACTCTGCATTCACAAAAACAAAAGAAGATGGAAGCGATTCCTCTTGCATGCTCGCCGCTGCCTGCAACGCAGTTTCGTTAGGGGTTCCTCTCGCCAATCGGCTGAAATACGCTAAAATTGTCATCCCGGTAAAGACAGAAGCCATCCTTAAAGACCCAATCCAATCATTTTCTTGTCTCGATAGTCCTAAAACGAGGAAGAAACTGTTGTTATCGGTTTCTGGAATCGCTTGCACAATGAATTCGACGAAGGACCACAATGCGACGTAAATCAGAGCCGAAGGCGCGAGCAACTTTGAAAACTCTCTGTGCGTGGGCGGATATAACACGGACATCAGAGAGAAGAGCAGTATCGGAAATGCTAATGCAGAAGGAGCTGTTATGGCAGAAAGTATGATCGCACATGCAGAGATGACCCCGGAAAACTTTGCCAAGAGCCGAACTTGTACGCCGGGATCTTCCAGAGTCGCCTCGCTCGTTTCTTGATCAGAACTTCGCATGTGCGAAATTAGAGGCTCGTCAATATCGTCCAAGCCTTCGGTAATGGACCCATCCTGATCATACTGTACCTCGTCCACGATATCTTCAATCGCGGATGCTTCGCACACGGAAGAAAAGAAACCTGCGATTGTAAATAACTGTAACAATCGCATACCTCGAACAACTGGCCCATCACTACCATCCATGATATACAAACCTATCCAAGAAGCGAAAGCTTTATTTGCACTATCGTGCAATTGAGGGAACTGATAACACATGATGAGCATAAAGTGCACGCAAGCGTATGCCATCGCTACAACCAAAATAAACGCCGGCGGTCGTACGAGCTTTCGCTTGTCCAAAAGTCCCCAGCTTGTAAGAAATATAGCTGCGAAGAGAAAGTAAGGTATTCCAGTTATAGATGGTACTGCCGCTGCAGCAATACCAGCGGTAAATGCGCATCGAATTAATGCTCTATCACGCAGAACAAAAGGGTCGACCAAAACCACCCCGTCTTCCTCCGCGTCGATGCCATCGAGTAAGGCCAATTCTCGCTCCCGACTCAAGTGTAATTTCCCCGCAGCTGATATGGCCACGAGGAAGAGAGGCACGAATTCCATCACGTACTCTAAAACCGAACGCAGTTTCACAAAACCGAGCACTCGCATGAGCTCTTCGTGCCATTTTGAATTGGTTTTAAATGCTATGAAGGAAGTCTGTACGACGAGCTCGCCTAGCATTCCAAAAATGGCCAGTCCCAACGCTGCCCACCATATTATCTGTCGCCTCGTGCGGACGATTTCTTGCGTTAGCACTCTGTTCTGGGACCCGGTGATCCTTTCTGCCGCGAATACAAACAGAAACAATATCGACTGTCGTTGATGATTGTTGGAAGGGAGGAAAGAGAGAATATTAAATACAGGTGAGTTGGTTTGGATTGTGAGAAGAAGAAGAGAAATCGTTGGGGCGCTTCTCAATTCGTGTGAATCAGCACACACACACACACGCACAGACGAGAAAACAAAGTAAAAACTACGGATAAATGACGAACGTACCAGTATTGATGGTCTCTGCAGTATCGCGTGCGAAGTTCCCGCGAAGAGCAACGCCGATGACGCTGCCACATTGAACGCGGTCTCAATGAGAGGAAAATTCCCACCCATCACAAACAGAGGGAGAGTTTCTTCTAAGACCAGACAAAAAGTGCGCGCACTGCTCTGTCTGTTCTCCTTCCTTCTCTTCTACTCCTCCGCGCGTTGTTGTTTTTGAACGCTCGATTGGTTATGGTGGTTCATCTTCTTCTTCTGTTTATGCGCGTATGAGAAAGTGTTGTGTGGTTTACTTTTGGAAGTTGAAACTTTCTCGTAAAAACTTTTGGAATTGGGGGAATTTTCCAATCTAGAAAGTACTTCTCTCTTCAGTTTGTTTGCGCGTGGGCAAATAAGACTCACCACTTTGAATACAAAATCACTATTACACGCATGAAAAAGGAATGACGGCGGGTATTGCACCGAAACAACATTTCCTCTCGGGGCTTACTCTGTCGTTGGAGGAGGAGAAGAGGAAAACGAATTCCCCTATTTGCTTTGGGAAGAAGAAAACAAAGACGAAAACAACAACGACAACAACTCAAGCTTCTGCGTTGTCGCATAATGCACTCGCATCTGTTTCCGTTGCTGTGATGAACAAAGAAAGCATCGCGCTGGTTTGTAATAGTGCGACTGTTCTCGCCGCTCTCGTTTCGTGCGCGTTCGCTGGTAACATCATGGAAAAGAAAACAAAGTTTGGAGGAATTAGTAATGCGCTGTATGCGTTAGTATTCGCGTGTTTCTTGGCTTCGTTTTCGCGCGTGTTTTCGTTTTCGACAAACGCGACAACGGTTGTTTTTGATTTCATATGGGATATATTGATGCCTCTAGGAGTGACTTTAGCGTTATTAAACGTGAAAGTAAACGAATTTGCGACAAAATCCAAGGAAGTGTTACTCGGTTTCTCGTTCGCCTCTGTGGGTTCAATTGTAGGGACCGCTTTATCGTTCGCTCTGTTTTCAAAATCTCTCGGCGTCGGCGCGCTCGGATATAAAATTGCAGCGTGCTTGTGCGCTAGCTATATTGGCGGTTCTTTAAACTTTGCGGCGACGGCAAAAGCGCTCGAGCTAACGAATTCCGCCGAGTCCTCGAGTCTTTTAGCGGCGTCGATGGCAGCAGATAACATGTTGATGGCTGTTTTCTTAGGTGTCTTGATGGTTCTACCGTGCAAACCTCCTTCTCCTCTGGCAGTCGACGATGAGGAAGATCAGAGGACTATGAAAGTGAAAGGAATAACTGAGGCAACTCTAGGGACGATCGTTAGTCTCATAGTTGCAACAGGAACTCTGCTCCTTTCTTCACTCCTCGCCAAACTTACTAGTCTCGGAAACTTCTCGCTCGCGATAACATGCATAATCGCCCCTTTACTAGGCGTTATTCTGAACTCGAAGTTGGATTTTTCTGGTCCCCCGCAGTTTATATCACGCAACATTATGTTGCTGTTTTTTGCGTGCATAGGTGCAGGTTGCAACATATTCACCGCTTCTGCCGTCGGGGTACCGCTCTTTGGTTTCATCGCGGTCCTCTTACTTGCGCAGCTTTTCTTCGCACTTCTTTTCGGCAAAGCTTTTCGCGTGCCTCTTTGGGCAACTTTGATTGGATTGAATGCTAGCGCTGGCGGGCCTGCAACTGCTTTTGCTATGGCAGCATCAAAAGGATGGAATCGAGCTCTGCAGCCTGCCGTGCTCGCCGGTACAATTGGATACGCAATCGGAACTTTGGTTGGATGTTTAATGAGTGAGTTTCTGCGTGTTTTTGCGCCATTGTAAAATGACCGAGAAATATCGGAGTAAGACTAGTGTAGTATAGTTTTGTAGTTTCATAGTAATATGTAGAAACAAATCGCTAAATAGATGTATATTATTACTATTAAGAGTTTAAAGTTATGGTGGTACAAGAGAAACGTTCTTATTTCTTCTTTTCGTTCTTATTTCGCGGTGGCCGCATTCGAGCCCAAGACTGCCTTCGGCGCAGCGTCATTGGCTTGCTCCTTTGAACCCACCGTAAATGCTCCAGGGTTGATAGCGACTGTCTTAGTGTGATTCTCAGTTTTGTAAATACCAACCAAACGATCTGCAAGCTCGAACATGTTGTTCCGTAACGAAATAATGATGAACTGAGCATCTTTTGTTCTCTCCTTGATGTAGTGCCCAACGATGGAAACATTCTTAAAGTCCAGGGCTGCATCAATCTCATCCATAACATACAAAGGTGTGGGCTTATAGTGATGTAACGCAAACACTAGCGCGAGAGATGAGAGCGTCTTCTCTCCGCCAGATAAGTTTGCAATATTCTTCCAACTCTTCTTCGGCGGACGAACGGAAAAGACGATACCTTCAGAGAACGGATCGAGCGAATCGACCAACTCGAGCTCTGCATCACCACCTAAAGTAATCATCTGGTACATTTCTTTTAATTTGATGGAAATTATAGAGAATCCGGCCATGAACTCTTCTAATCTCTTCTTACGCAGCTCATCAAACGTCTGTCGGAACGTGTCTCGCTCCTCCGTGACGGTTTTCAAATCTCCAACTCTCTCTTCGTACTCAGCCAACTTCGCGGCGAACTGCTCGATAGAAGTCATGTCAGGTTTCATTTCTTTTAACTCAGTTTCGATGGCGTTGATCGTTTCGTCGTTACTTTCTGCATTGATGTCATTGAGTTGTTCGTCCGAGACGTTCAAGAGAATCTCGCTCTCATCAACACCCGGCGAGAGGGTATTTCTCTCGTTTTGCAACTTTTCCATCTCCTTCAAGCAACCTTTTTCCACCTTGCCGTGTTCTCTTAACTTGTTATCGATATCATCAATCTTGCCTTGAAGGTCAACTTCAATAGATCTCAACTCGTTAACAATCTTCATGATTTCTTCGAGCTCGGCTTGCGACGCAGCGCACTCGCCGGCCTTGGTTTCCGCGAGAGCCTTCAACTGGCTCTGAGACTCCAAAACCTTCATCGCGCCTTCTTCCAAACCTTTGAACTCTTCTTTAATAGTATCCATTTCGCTCTTAATCTTCTCTCTCTCCGTTTCTGCTTCGCATACGGATTTCGTCAATCGCTCCATCGTTTTCTCGTGCGACTTTGCTGCGGCTCTCTTTTCGGTCACCTTCTTAGAGGCCATCTCGATACCGAAGCGGACTTCCTTGACGATAGACTTTTGTCTTCGCAAATCTTCACCGCCAACGTTTTCCAAGGCATCTTGCCACTTCTTAAGTTCGGCTTTAAGCTTCGAAGCGCCGTCGAGGACGGATTTCAACGCGGCGTCGGCTTGCGCAACCTTTTCATCGAGCTCTCGCAACTCGGACGCATCGTTCTTGGACGCCTCGTGCGCAGCTTTGAGTTCATCTAATCGACCGTCTAAGTCGACAATCTTTCCTTCAGCAGCTTCCAATTCGGCTTTCAACTTCGGTAACGATCGTTCGTATTGCGCACATTTCGCTTCTGCGTCTCTCGCTTCTCTCAATGCCTCAAACGCGGCTTTTTTTGCTCTTTCCAAATCTGCCGTAGCTTTTTGTAACTCTTTCTCAGACTCCGCAACTTCTCTCGCCGCTGCTTTTTCGTCAACGACAACTGGTTTCTCTTTACCGACGCGCATGCGTCCAGAGATTGGTTTCGAACCACCACCGGACATCGTACCTGAGGTCTCGATGACTTGGCCTTTCAACGTCACCACGCGGTGGCGTTTGGCCCCGTATGCAATTCTGCCCGCTTGGTCCAAATCTTCAGCAACAGCAGTTTCACGAACGGCAAAGTAAAACGCCGGTAATAATCGTTCTTGCGCTGGCTTAATTAAATCAATCAATCTTGGCGCATTTTCTGGAATGTTATTTTGATTTTCCTTTAACTTTTGCGCCAAGTGCGCTTGTTTCTCCAAAATCAAAAAAGTCGCGACACCCAAGTTGTTTCTTCGCAAATACTGCACGCAGTTCTGCGCGTCCGCGGTTGTTTCAACGACAACGTAGTCCAAAGCACCAACCGCGGTCGATACTGCGACGTCGTACTTCTTATCAATCGCACCCAAATCTCCGAGACGACCAATGACACCTTTAACGCCGCCGGCGCTTTGGGCATCCAACAACGCCTGCACGATGGCACCTTTTTGACTTTCCTGCGAAGCGGTCGTCTTTCGTTGTTCAAGTTTACCTCTTGCATCTCTTGTAATTTCGAGCAAACCGGCTTCTTTCGCCTTTGCCGCAGTTTCAGCCTTTCTCGCTTTTTCCACCTTCTCGAGCTCAATCGCGAGTTGCGCTTCATCATCCGCAATCTGTTTCGTCAACGATTTCACTTTCACTTCCGCTGAAGCTTTACCATCAATGGCAGCCTTTAAGTTCTTCTCGACTTCGGCATGTTTTTCGAGCACCAACTTTCGCTCTGCGTTGGCAACGTCGAATTCGCCTCTCGCGTCGGCGATTTTACCTTCCCACGGCTGCAGTTCTTTTTCGACGCCATCGATCTTCGCGCCAATTTCCGCCATTTCGCCTTTCAACCCGTCCAACATTTCGTCGAGTTTGCTTTCTTCGCCTTGAACTTTCGCCTCGAGATCAGTTTTTCTCGTTTCCAACGCCGGAACGTCTCTTTCGATATTCTCGCACTCAACGACGATTTTTTCCTTTTGCGCGATTTCCTTGGCCAACTTCTCGTCGAGTTTCTTCACTTGCTGCTTCATGTGCTTCAAATCTTCGCGAAACTTTACGTCTTTCTTTTCAAACTCGGCGAACTCTTTCGTGGAATTGTCGAGATTTCGCTGAATTTCATTCATCTCCGTCGCTTGAGCTTTAAATTTCGCTTCGATACCTTTCAGCGACTCTTTGTGTTCGCTTTGCTTGGACTTCTCTTCCTCGAGATTGGTTTGCAAACCGACGCGGTTCTCGGACATTTCTGCCATCACTTTTCGAGTTTCCATGACTTCCAACTGTAAAGAAATCGACTTTGCTTGCAACAAATCTTTCTCCTTTTGCAAAAATAACTCAGCTTCGTTCTTCACGATTTCCAACGCGTCCTTCTCCTTCTCGACGAGCGTCAATCGCGAGACCATTCCCCCTCTCTTCTCGTTCAACTCTTCGAGCTTCTTACCCGCCTCTTCGATCGGTTCCACGTACTGGTTCGTACCAATGATATCTTCCATATATTCCAACAACCCTTCGTCTCCAGGATTCACCCCTTTCGGCTTCATCATTGAAATTTGCTCGACTTCGCCTTGCAAAATCAAAAACCGGTTGTTGTTCAAGTCCACCCCTTTACCTTTCAACAAGTTTGTCACCTCGGTAAAGTTGGAAGTTTTCTTGTTCACGAAATATTTCGAAGTGTTGTTAATGTACGCCTCTCTGGCAATGGTAAACTCAGAATTTGGTACAGAGGTGAACCCTTCTGGATCTGTGTCCGAATCTACAATTTCGTGAAAGTGCACTTCGACGCGCGCGTATTCCAAGTTTCTAAAATTGGTGGATTTATGAATCAACTCGGAGACTTTGTTCAATCTCAGCTGTTTCGCGCGTTTACCAAACACAAACATCATCGCATCGATGACGTTCGATTTCCCAGACCCATTTGGACCGACTACAGATGAGAACGACTGTTGTTGTTGTTTTAATCCATTATTAAAGTTGTGAGTGTTGTCGTGAGTTGATGAAAATATCGAAGAGATTTTGAGCGATGCGCGATGAGGGGAACAAAGAAGAAGAAATTCGTACGGTTACATTTTTCTCTCCTCTTCTCAAAAGAGAAAACGAAACGCGCGCTTTTCGAGAAACACATCTAACGAGAGAGCTAAGAAGAAAAACGAAAACGACGATCGACCGACCGAAGACTCTAGAAGAATAATAGAAAAGATATGCTCACCTTATGGAACGGACCGACGTGTTGTGCCCCCGCGTAGGACTTGAAATTCTCCAAGACCATGGATTTTATAACCAGTCTCGGTTTTGGTTGTTCTTTCTTCCCGCTCGTTTTTGTCGTCGTCGTCGAGGGAGAAGGAAGGGGAGGATTATTCGAAGAGAGCGGCGGTGGTGGTGCCATCGTCTCTTCTTCTTCTTCTTCTTCAAACTCCGTCATCTCTCTCTCTGCTCTCTTTCTTCAACAACAACAATAAATGTATATCTCTTATTATTCTTCGCTTAAATGGAATGAATCGAATTTGTGAGAGAAAAAAACAGATGAAATTTTTTGCTTTGTTTTTGTTTAGGGTCTCATTTTTCAAAATTTTCAAAACTCTCTCTGTCTCTCTCTTCGTCTCTCTCCATTTTTGAACGCGCGCGCACTTAAGAAGAGATACTAAAATGGTGGCAGAAACGCAACAACAACCTAATCAAGAGAACATCATCATCGGTGGGAAAGATGTTTCTTCGGCAGCAGCAGCAGTTAAAACAACAACTTTGAAAAAGAAGAGCGTTGTTGTTCCAAAAAATCCTCCTCCCGCATCATCATCATCATCGACTCGCCCGAAACGCAAAGCGTCGCAAAACGTCCGCAACTCCTCTCGCCCGAAATCGAAGGTGAAACCGAGTTCGTCAATGTACGTCGGGTACGTGGAAGAAGACGAAACGCCGGAGATGATCATGGCGAAGTTCGCAGAGTTGGAGAGGATTCAACAGATGCACAAAGAGAAGCAAGAGCAGTTGAAGTTGGAGAAGAAGATGAAAATCAAAGAACAACAACAACAACAAGGAGAGGAAGGAGGAGAGATTTTGAAAGACATCACGGAGGCGGATAAAAATATTCAAAAAGACAATCTCGAAGAGAAGGAAGAAGAAGACCAAGAAATGTTTAACGAAGAAGAAGGTTTGACGGAAGAGCAGTTGAGAGAGGTGTTCAAAGCGACGTCGGCGTTTACCATGCGCAAAGCGATGAAAGCCGAAGACGCCGCCGTGTTTGGTTTCGACGAGTTCGAACGAGACTTTTACAAGGAATACGACGACGAAGATATGGAACAGTACGACGACGAAGACGCGGAGTTTTGGGAAATGATGACTGGGAAACGCCGATGGCCAAAACCGTTGAAAGCGAAGAGAGGACCGAGAGAACCGAAAGAGCCAAAGGCGCCGAGAGAGCCGAAACCGCAAAAGTCGCACATGATTACGGCGTACAACAGCGATACCGGGTTTATGATTCGAAAGAAGAAATTCTTCGACCCGCGCGAGTTGAATATTTTCAAATTGCCGAAACACGATTTACCGAGCGATCCGTTACCGATCACGTGGGGGAGAGCAGTAAAACCTTTCGTGCCAAAGGACGTGAGAGCGAAAGAACTCGCCACGGTTCCAGATTGCACGCAATTGAAGATGAAGATTGACAAAAACATGGACTTTTCGAAGCTCTCGAAGGATTATTTGGGCGTCTTGATGAACCCGCCGTGGAACATCGATCAAGCTCCGGATAAAGGGAACGTGACTGTGGAAGATATCGCGCAGTTACCGTTAGAAACGCTAACTCCGCTCGGTTTTATTTTCATTTGGGTCGAAAAGGAAAACTTATCGTTGGTCTGCGACGTCATGCACGAGAAGAACTTCAACTACGTGGAAAACTTGACGTGGGTGCAAATGCAACCGAACAACGTCGTCGTCGGCACGGAGTCTCGCTACTTGGCGCGTTCCCACAGAACGTTGCTCATCTTCAGACGATCGGTGACGATGTTTCCGGATGGTAAAGCGATCGAGTTGAGACATCAGCGTAACTCGGACGTGACTTTAGACGTCGTAGAAACGACCAAAGCGGGTAGAAGAAAAATCCCAGAGCACGTTTACAACTCCATCGAAACGTTGTTACCGACCGCGTATAACAAGAAGAATCCTGGTACTCCGGGGAAGTTCTTAGAGCTTTGGGCGGAAGAAGGGAACAAGAGAGCGGGCTGGACGAGCATCGTGGATACTCCTTAAGTTTTTAAAATATAAAATGAATACATCACACGTTTAAAAATTGTGATGTTCGTAAAACCTGAAATTTGCCTCTCCTGGAAAATTCTGGTCGCTCTCTCTTTGTCTCTCTTTGCCTCTCCCTTCCTTTTTTCACGTGGTATAAAATTAAATAAACGGAAGTAATAAGTACTCAGAGTAGAACAATTTCCAGACGTCTTGGTAATACGTTTGCACGGCACTCTGAGTAAAACCAGCCTTCTCCAACTTTCTCGTCTTGGCGATTAAATACGTCGCTAAGATTGCGTGCACGGTGATCATAATCTTTTGGTTGAACCACGTCGGGTTGAAGACGGACAAACCAATCGCAAACACGTAGTTCATCAACAACAAACCACTTCCAATGTAACTCACGTTCTTGACTCCCATCTTTGTCGTAAACGTCTCTATCCCAAACTGCTTATCGCCATCGATATCTGCTAAATCTTTCGTGACGGCAATTGCAGTCGCAAATACCGTCACGAAAATGGTGATGAACAAAACCGGCGGCGACCAGACAAACGGCAAGCGCAACGCCGCTCTGGTCGCGTGAAAGACGCCAAAGTTCAACAAGAACCCTCTCACAGTGGCAATAATCATAAACGCCGGCAACGCGAATCGTTTTAATCGTAACGGTGGTACTGAATAAATTGTTCCCAAGAACAAGCCAAAGGTGTACAAAGAGGTAATCAATGGGCCGAAATTCATCGCGACGATTGTCGCGCCTCCAATCGCCGTCGCCAAGCAAAACGCCCAAGCCATCGGTAACGACAACTCACCCGCCGCAATCGGTAAATACGGTTTATTTACTTTATCAATTTCGACGTCGTAGATTTGGTTAATCCCTACGATAAACCCGTTCCCGCACAACAACGCGAGTAATCCAAGCAACGCTCGCGGGAACAACGAGAGTTGAATGAGTTCTGGATTTTCAATCAAAACTTTAGAGACCAAGGCGGTTGTGCCTAATAAAGTCCCACGAATCGTGTGTGGACGGACAAATTTCCAAATCGCTCCGATTAACGCTTCCATCTTATCCAGCGGTGAAGCTGCCGATGATGAAGCAGCTGCCACTCGCATGTTGTTGTTTGACGCGCCAGAAAATGCGTTCGTTCTTATCTTTCGTCTTCTTTGGTTTTGGGAGAAAGACGTCGTCGTCGTCGTCGTCGTCGTCGTCGTCGTCGTCGTCGTCGTCGTGTGGCCTCTTTTGCTCGCCGTGCTGCTGCGATGCTCTCTTTCGTACTCGTACTCTTCCACGCCGTGAACATTTTGGCTGTGTTTAGTATGAATCGCCGTCGTTACGAAGCACGGGGTATCCTTAATGTTATTCTTTTGCATCATCAATCGCGACGATGACGACGACGACAAAGACGACAAAGACGACGAGGATATCTTTCGTTGTTGTTCTCGATGTTGTTCTCGATGTTGCGTGAAGACATTCTTTCTCGAAGAAGAAGAAGAAGAAGAAGAAGTGGAGGAAGAGTGGGAGGAGGAGACGCGAGCGGCGGATGAAGGAAGAGCCGCTCTGTTCAGCATGATGGTTTGTTGTTTATCTTCTCTTTTGTGTGTGCTTATGCGCTGTTTTTCTGTGGAAAGTGGATAAACAAACAACAACAACACATTCTCCATTTTCCCAGACATCACTCACACTTCAACGAGAACAAAACAGACACACGCACGACTTATTAGATGCATCTAGGAGGAGCAATACAAGCGATGAAACCTTCCGCCACGACGATCTCGATCAGTACCACCATCCCCTCTACCTCCTCTTTGCGAGGAGGGAAGAATCAACGTTATCAACATCAAAGAAGAAGCAGAACAACAACAACAACAACAACGACGACGAGGAGGAGGAGGAAAAGAAACGCGCACGTAATCACTCGCGCCGCTAAGAACGACGACAAGAACGACAAAGAAGAAAATCTCTTCTCAAAAGCGGAAAAGATGCTCGAAAAAGCTGGCGTTTCCATGGGGCCCATCGCCATGTCTTTACAAGAAGACGGGAAGAATATCAAAGAAAAGAGTGACAGTTTCGACTCGAGAGAAGCCATCGAAGAAGCGGTCAAGGCGAGGAAGTCCATCGCGAATTTAACCACGGAGGAGTGGAAGAAGAAATACGTCAACAAAGACGGGACGGTGGATTTGTTCATGGAGGATGACTTTAACGTCGCCTCTCGCAAAGCAGGAGCGGGTGACTATGATACTTTAATCAACGTGGAAAACGTTGCGTGGCAAAACAAAGGCTCGAGCGAAGTAGACGCACCTATGAGGAACGTGAAAATTACCGATCACGAAACGGGAGAAGTCTTGGAGTTGGACGTTCCGGAAGGTAGGTATATTTTATTTGAAGCCGAGCAGCAAGGATGGGAGTTGCCGAATGCGTGTAGAATGGGATGTTGCACAAAGTGCGCGGTGAAAGTGACGAAAGGAAGTTTAGAACAAATCGAAGCATTGGGTGTTTCGAAAGAAATGAGAGACGAGGGATACGCTCTACTTTGCGTCGCGCACGCGACGTCGGATATAGAATGCATCACGCAAGACGAGGAGGAAGTTTATATGAAACAGTTTGGCGAAGTGTTTGGGAAATTAGCTACGGATAAAAACGCAAAGAGTGTCGTTCGCGACGATTTTGCATTAGAGATAGCAGATATGGATGAATAGACTACTACTACTGCTACTAAGCTTTTGTAAATTAATATATACACGCGCGTGCTTTAAAAATACATCATGCCAATGTTCACTTTGTTTGGCTAGTAGCTAATCTAAGTAAAAAATCCACCTGGCGGAGGAGGAGGAGGAGGTGGAGGAGGCGCCGACGTTGCATGCCCCTTTGTTGCTTGTTGAAAGCCTGGAGGAGGAGGCGGTGGAGGTGGTGCTGGGGGCAACACGACTTTAGCCATTTCGGAAGAAGCTGAAGCACTCGATGGTTGCGATGGCGAAGATGGAATATCAAAAAAATGACCAACCGTTGGTGGGGGCGGAGGTGCCGCTTTTGTATTTGCCTGAACAAAACCGATTGGTGCCGGTGGAGGAGGAGGTGGTGGAGGGAGCATGACTGACACCTTTGTTTCAACACGCGGAGGAAGTGGTGGCAAAGGCACATCAGATGCAGCTGGATTTTTGCTTTGCTTCTTTTTATGCCTTCCGAGTCTATCTGCGAGGCTCGCGCGAGAGTGTGGAACCAGGTGATGAGAGTCCGATCCGTCTGAAGCTTGTTTTTTCTTCGGCGACCGCGGTTGTTTTCGCGGAGAGGGACTCGTATCTTTCTTTCCAACACCACCGACTTTTATAGGAGCCACGAGCTTCGTTTTGCTCCTCAGTTCACTCAGCATTGCATCTCTTACATCTAATTTGCGGACGGGTACTTCTTTTTTCTTCCCGTCTCCGAATTTCTGCTTTTTATTATTCATAAACTCTTCCATGCGCACCTTTCTCTTTTCTTCAGCCTCGCTCGCCTTTACATCTGCTCTCATCTTCTCAAAGACTTGTAAAAAGTTCTTGACGATTCCAAATAATCGCGCAGAATTTTCTGCTTTAAATGGTTCGCCAAAGAACTCGCTCGTCTTCTTCAACAAGTCGTGCGCGTCCCGAACCAAACTGTCGACTTCGTTCACTTTATCTTCGGTTTCAGAAACAAACGGTTCCATATTATCGACGTACTTTTGGAACATATCACCACCATCTCCTTCTAGGTGCTTAGATGCATAATCAAGTTCCTGAGCGATCAAAGTCATTCCACTTTTAACTTGCTTTAACATGTCGAACGTTCCGTCCAAGTAAAGAGTCGCAGCTGCTGTTACCGATTCCAATTCTTTGTTCAAATCTTCGATTCCTGGCACCGTTTTGCGCATTTCTCGATACACAAAGTGCAGAAGCGATGTTTTCTTGTCAATCGCTTTTACATCAGCCAATTTTAAGAGCACTTCAAGTCTGAAGCCGACTGCCGAGCCACTGCGGGATCCAACATTCAAATGGTTACCCACCGCGAGAATACCTTCCAATAGCTTCACCATCGTTTTGGAGTTTTTCAAATCATCGCCCGCACGTTTCACGAGATTGATATCTTGCGCTATTGAATTTATCATGGTTGAGCTTTGCTCTTTAAAAATCATGGACTGAATTCGTTGTTCGAGGCGCTTGATCCCCATCACTTGCAGAAAGTATTGCTCAGACGTTCCAAGTTCTTCCAACTCCCCATTGTATTTGGTAATTTTTTCAATTTCTTTGCGATCCGGAACTGCCGTTACGAGCGTCAGCAAATTCTCTAATGTCAATTTTTTCGGGCTATTCATGTCAATGAAGCATTGCTTAATTGATGCGAATGGCATTCGCACTCCAGCTAATTGAATGGAGATGTTCAAAGCTCGTTTTGCATCGAGCAACGAAACAGACTTTGGCTTTGCGCTGCTCGCTTTTTTCATCGGAACAGTATCTTGTAACGCGAATAATGTCTCCAATTCTTCAATATTCAGCTTCGAGATGGCATCGTCTGTATTCGCATTTTCCCAAATCGTTCCTTCAATGGCTTGCAACTTTTCCCAGTGGAGCATTTTGACTTTCTTGCGAGCAATTTTTGCAAACTTTGCCGCAGCCGCGACAGCGGCGATGGACATTCCAGGTGGTATCGGAGGTGCGGGAATTTTTGGACCGGCAGGCGGAGGTGGTGGTGCTCCTTTCGAATTCGCTTGAACGAAACCAGGCGGTGCTGGGGGAGGAGGGGGGGGCAGAGCCGCTTTTGGTACTTTTTGTGGCGGTTTCGCTCCACCTGGAGGGGGCGGCGGAGGTGGAGGCGCCGATCCTTTTTCTGCTTTCTTGAAGCCTGGCGGTGCTGGTGGAGGAGGTGGAGGAGGAGCTAGCGCTGATGATGATTTCTTCCCGCCACCCATTCCCGGCGGAGGAGGAGGCGGAGGCGGAGGAGGCGCTGCACCACTTTTTTCTGGCTTCTTTACCGGTGCTCCTCCAGGTGGAGGGGCTAGAGGCGGCGGTGGAGGAGGAGCAGGAGGTGGAGGTGCAGGTCCAGATGGGGGCGTTTTTGCTTCTTTTAGCGGTGAAGTCTTCGCCGGCGATTTTCTCGGCGGAGGAGGGGGCGGAGGAGGGGGAACAGATGAAAACTTCCGCGGCGGAGGCGAAGGAGCCGGAGGCGGTGTCGCGCTAATACCACTTTGCTTTGCTTTATTTATACCAGAATCGCCATCTGCTGGCGATAAAGTTTCCTCCAATCTCAGCTTGTCTTGCATTTTTTTGATTTCTTCCCCGCCAATGGTCTTTTGCTCTCTCGGAGAAGCAACGGGAGATAGTATCATTTCAGCTTCGATATCGTGAACACCTTCTCCGACCAAGTTCTTATGCAGATTTGAACTTTTGGAAAAGCCTCCTGTTTTCATTTCCTCTTCCTCGGCGCTACCGGACTTGTCTAATCCAACAAGCAACAATTCCGCAATATCTCCTTTCTTCAAGTTCTTTCGGCGCATCTTCTCGGCTTTTCCTTGGATTGCTTTCGCGAGTTTACCCTTCAAAATAGTTTCGATATCCGCCTGGAAAGACTGTAATGAGAACTTTTCTTTCGATTTATCTTCTACACCGTCTGCGATCAAAGCATCATCGTCGTCATCGTCATCTTTGATTTCGTGGAGATCTCTCAAGAGTTCAGTCAATTTCCCGCTTCTCGCCATTTGTATCAAAGCTTCTTCGGTTTCTTTCGATAACGGAACATCGCTAGAATACTGGGACGACTCAAGCTCGGTCGGTAATATCGAAGCATCAATCAATGGTCCATCTTTCTTACTTCTTGGCGAGAGACTTTTTTCCAGGGCGTCGTAAAAGCCTTCGGAACCGCTACTGTCCATGTCTTGCGCACCACCAACTTGTTCTCTACGCACGGCTTCGTCAAGAGTTGTAATTGTAGCGTCGGTAGGAGAAGTTGGTAGCGACGAGAACAGCTCAGCTCGTGGTGAAAAATCTCTTTCTCCGTGCATTTCGCTTAGCAATCCCTCTTTCGGCGATGTCATCGTAGTGTTGGGATCTATTCGAAGCGGTGTTGTCACCTCTGTACCATCCTCTTTATTCGCTTCAATTTTAGCCTCAACTGAAGACGGTCGCTCATCCTCTATCACTTTTACACTCTTATTCGATTTTGGCGTCACAACGACGCCAACCTCACCCATTGCTGCTACTTTAATGGGTGTTTTTATCGGTGATTCTTTTCTCGAAGGCGAAAGTGGCACCTTCTGAGCCGACTTTTGTTGTTGCGCATCCAATTCTCGAGGAGCTTCTTTCTCGATAGAATCCTGCGTCGTCGACGTTTTCGTTGCCCTCCGTCGAATAGCTTCCGCCACAGCGGATACTTCAACTCCTTTCATTTTTCTTTGAGACTTCAACTTTCGATTTTTGGATGATGCAATTCGTAATCGAGCGATTGCTGGCACAGACGCGGCATTTCCCGATTTAGGTGATTTTACCATCCTCCTACCCGTCGCATCCAAAATTGATGCCGCAGTCGGTACCACAATGGCCGAAATTGGCGCAGAAACGCTCATCTCACCACTTTCAATTGTATTAGTAGGTATTTCTTCCGCATCATGTCTGTTCTGATCAGGCAATTCGTATATGTCGTCGTCGTCATACTCTTCGTCTTCTTGACTAGCGTCTTCCCAAATCGAACCTTCTTCGTCGTCGTAATCGTCGTCGTCGTCGT
>Ga0302127_10000797_pt1 | contig 17840 bp, 14 predicted proteins | sample CB4_SCM_MG_FD_204452 | JGI IMG/M metagenome (GOLD analysis project Ga0302127, IMG submission 204452) | Marine microbial communities from Western Arctic Ocean, Canada - CB4_SCM | ecosystem: Environmental > Aquatic > Marine > Oceanic | place: Canada: Western Arctic Ocean | collected 2017-09-24
TATTTTGGATTTTTACTGCACCCACCCCATCGGCTGTTTCTCGATAGGATAATGTCAAATGGAAGTATATTGTAGCGTATCGATTAAAAATTTTAGTCCTTCGGAGACAATACAATGAGCGACGGTGCTGCAGCCATCCTGGTAGCTAAGCAACCACGTATTAACTGGACCTATCTATGGGGTGTTGCCGCGGTAGCTGTGGCGTTGATTGTAGCTGTTAACAGCGAGAGCCATTGGCTCCTCAATTTCTTCCACGTTATCACGGGGGTCTTGTGGACTGGGATCGATTTGTTCATGGGATTTATTATCGGACCAATCCTGAGGAGCCTCGATATTTCGACTCGGCGTGAGATTATTACACGGCTTGTTCCACGCATGCTATTTTTGATGCCAACACTCGCTATTGCCACGAGTGTTGCGGGTATCGAGTTGGCTGGACGCGCAGGTTATATGGCGATTGATTGGCCGGAATATGGGTGGGTATTGGCTGCTCTTGTCATTGTAACAGTGCTCACCGTACAGGGGCTTGGTATTCTCCTGCCAATCAACGTTATCGTGTTTTTGCAGCTGCGCGAGCCCGAGCCAGACTTGGCTCGCATTGGACGTCTCATGCGCATTTACTTCCTGACAGTGGCTTCGCAAGGCATTATGCAGTTGGCAATTATCCTTGTCATGGCGCGTTTCGTTACAGGGCTTTAAAGCGCTAATATGAGATGTTGGTATTCACGTGGGACGTGAATAGGGGGTCGCGGCCATACCAAGAAATGAATTGAATATGCACCGCAGTTGATATTAGGCTGGTTGCTCAGTCTCAAGTTCCTTGAACATTTTGGTTATAGCCCTCAGTGCATGGTTAGTCTTCGGCAACCCGATATAGGGGGAGCACTGAACAATGATAGCGATAATCTCATCCTTGGTGAGGCCAAGATTTAGGGCTGAGCGCGCGTGCCAAGTAAGCTCATCTGGGAGATCTTGTGCCGCCATTGCACACATGACGCAGATCTCTTTAGTTTTGAGATCGAGTAAGGGCTGGCTCCAGACCATGCCGAAGCACCACTCCATGACGCCTTGGGTATGAGTGGAAGAAATTTCGTAGAACTCCTGAGAGGCTTGACCGTCTTCACCATAAATTCCCATCTGATTTCGTATGTTGCGGGCCTTTTCCAAGCGCTCTTTTACGTCTGGCGTTTCAAGTTGATCCCACACGGTTTCAACGCTCATATGCAAATTCCTTTGTGTTGTTGTTGATAAAAGTTTCTTGTTTCTGCTCCGGTAGTGAATAGCCCGGTGTAGGGGGCGCTTTGAGGAGTATATATCAGCGGCAAACTGTTTAGGTATGGTTATGGCCTGATCTTAGGTATGGTTTCTGTCTAGACCCATATGTTGTATCTTAAGCTGCCCTCCAGAGGGAAGTATTAGCTTCGAACGGGTTCTGTGGTAATTGGGCGGTCTTTCCTAGTGAGATATTTTGGTATTAAGAGCATTTTTTGGACACTTAATGGGGTTGCAATAGTAACAATTCTATTCTTTTAATCTATTTTTCTCAAAAATAATGAGTCCTTCAGTGAGCGCACCGGCGCAGAGCAAATACATGGCCGGCCGGAAGGCTGATGCTACGGTGTTTACAATCCTGTTTGCTATTAGTTTTGCCCATTTTCTCAACGATACTATCCAATCACTTCTTCCCGCCCTTTATCCGGTCATCAAGGAAACCTTCGCGCTTAGTTATGGTCAGATAGGGATTATTACCCTTGTCTTTCAAATGAGCGCTGCGTTTTTTCAGCCGCTTGTAGGGTTTTTAGCAGATAAGCGACCGATGCCTTATTCGCTGGTGATCGCCATGGCCCTCACCTTTGTAGGCGTGCTGCTTTTATCGGTGGCACCAACCTACGCGGTCCTACTCGTGGCGGCGTTGTTCATCGGGCTAGGTTCATCAATTTTTCACCCCGAATCATCACGAGTGGCAAGGATGGCCGCAGGTAAGAAACGCGGCCTCGCTCAGTCACTCTTCCAGGTAGGAGGCAACGCAGGCAGCGCTATGGGACCTTTGCTGGCAGCCTTCGTCATAGTAGCCATTGGCCAGTCGGGTATTGCTTGGTTTTCCACCATTCCGCTGATTGGAGCCGTCGTATTATGGAAAGTTTGTAGGTGGTATCGCGATAGAGTTTATGAAAGGGCAATTGGCGCCAAGCATGCCGCGGCCGACCTGTTTTTACTTTTACCACGAACACAAGTTACCTTGGCAATTGTCATACTGTTGACGCTTATTTTTTCTAAGCAGTTCTATATGACAAGCCTCATGAATTATTACACTTTCTATCTGATCGAGGTGTTTCATGTGGCTGTTCCGACGGCGCAGATTTACCTGTTTTTCTATTTGTTTTCTGTTGCGTTCGGGACGTTACTTGGTGGTTGGTTAAGCGACTATTTTGGTCGCAAGACGATCATCTGGTTTTCGATTCTAGGTGCTCTACCGTTTACGTTAATGCTGCCCTACGCGGGTCTTCTATGGACTGCAATTTTGACCATCATTATAGGCACGATCATGGCGTCTTCCATGGCCGTTATTGTCGTTTTTGCTCAGGATCTCATCCCCGGAAGAATTGGAATGGTATCGGGCCTATTCCTCGGCTTTGCATTCGGCATGGGGGGTATCGGCGCGGCTCTACTTGGCCAGCTTGCCGACCATACAAGCTTACAATATGTCTACAAGATATGTTCGTTCTTGCCAGCTATGGGTATTGTTGCTGCTTTCCTTCCCGATATAGAGCGAAAAGTCAGACAGCTACCGGATTAATTTTCCCACAATACATTTTGCGCTTCATTTTTGCGTGTTGAGCAGGTTACATTTAGCGGTATTTATCGTCGTTCGAGTTGCGTTGGCCTAAATTTGTTGCTGATAAGTTGCATCTGATTATTGAGCAAGACTTTACTGGCCTAATGGGCGTCTTACGCGTCAGGGCGCGAGGATTTTCAAATACTAGGCTGCCGGGTGGTGACGAAAACGGGTCATCAAACCCTTCACTGGTGCAAGAGGTAAAAATTGATGAAAATCCGCCCTGATGATCTGGATTTCAGAGAACGACATCACCTATTTTCTGGGACTATGGTGCCGCGCGGCATCTATCTGATCTCGACAGTCAGTGAGGACAATATCCTCAACGTTGCTCCGTTCGCTTCTATCGTTACTGTCTCTGTTCAGCCGTCTCTTCGTGGCTTCGAGGTTTCAACGAGGAAAACCGGGGAGCCGAAGGATACTCTCAGGAACATCTGGTTTACGAATGATTTTGTGATCAACCTAGTCGACGAGAGTATGGCAGAGGCTATGAACCTGGCATCGGCCGACTATTCCCCAGATATTGATGAATTCAAGGAGACTGGATTGACTCCGGTGAGCGCTGACATGGTGAGTTCGCCGAGAGTGGGCCAATCTGCGGCCGCGCTCGAATGCAAGGTTATACAGATTCTAGAATTTGGAGAGTTTCCACGAATTTCTAGATTTGTAATTGGCGAGGTGGTGTTGATGCATATCAAAGACGAATACTTGATCGATGGAGAGTTGGACAAATCAAAACTTAATGCCCTGGGCCGACTTGGTGGTGACCTGTTCTGCCGCACTTCCGATACATTTGTTATGAAGCGGGACTTCGTCCTTTGAAGTGTTTTTCCGAATGATAGTGCTGGTTGGTGTCGCCAACTCTGTTTTCGCCAAGTGTGTCTGTATTAGGCCAGAGCTTAAAATTCATGCGCCCATTATCTAGATGAATGAAAGTCCCCCATTTACCTGGATTGTTTGGCCGGTCTGGTAGGGGTTGGCGATGACCATGAGGACAACGAGAGCAACTTCTTCGGGTTTACCTGCTCGTCCAACGGGGACCCGGTTTGCTGCCTCTTCTAGACTTGTAGGCAGCATATCCGTTTTAATTAGCGAGGGTGCGACCGCATTAACTGTGATGCCGTCCTTGGCTAGCTGCGAGGCGTATCCCCGGGTTAGGCCCTCCATGCCGGCCTTAGATGCATTGTAATGGACGCCAATACCTCCGCCACCACGCGCTGCCCCGGATGTGATGTTAACGATCCGGCCCCAGCGCTTCGCACGCATGGAGAGATATGTGGCTTGCGTGCACAGGAACGTAGACTTTAAATTGACGGCAATGGTTTCATCCCACTCAGCCTCGGATAGATTGTCGATGCTGCATATGTGGCCAATACCAGCGTTATTAATGAGAATATCGATCGGTCCGAGCGCGCACTCGATCTTGCCGATCATTCCGGCAACGAGGTCGCTTTTCGATACATCAGCACCGATTGCGATTGCTCGTCGACCAAGGGCTTCCACCGTGTTAGCAACTTTCTGAGCGGCAGCCCCACTTTCGTTGAAATTGATTGCCACATTAGCACCCGCTTGCCCAAGAGCTAGCGCAATAGCTGCACCAATCCCACGTGATCCACCAGTTACCAATGCAACGCGCCCCGTAAGATCAGGGGTCATACTCATGTTGAGGTCCTCGCTTTGCGGCTTCAAATTACGACCTCAGCGCAATTGGTAAATCAGGCTGTTATGTCGCGCTAATGTTAGGCTTATTTTAGTAGGGATAAGATGCAATTGGTCGAGCCCCATCTTGGTGGGGTTATCTTGTAATTAAGAGGTTGTAGTTGCAAGGGAACGCATGTGTGTGAGCCGGTGTTTTATGATCGAGCTAAGTGCGCCCGCCGTTCAAGATAAAAACCGTAGGCTTCGGGCAGAACTCTATGTGGGTCGTGATGGCCGAGCTCAAGTGCGGCGTGGTATACCCAGTTGGGGTCGGCCATTAACTCACGGCCAAGAGCGATGAAGTCTGCGCTTCCCTCAGCTAGAATTTGTTCTGCTTGCGCGGCCTCAGTGATAAAACCGACAGCCATGGTATTAATCTCGGCGCCTGTGCGGATTGCGCTGGCGTAAGGGACTTGGAATCCGGCGCCAGGATGGGTGTGACTTAGCGAAAGTGAAGAACTCAGCCCGCCCGACGAACAGTCGATCAGGTCTACCCCTATGTTTTTGAGTTCTTTGGAAAGTGCAATTGTATCGTCCAGGTCGACACCTGCACCGTCAACGGCGGAAATTCGGTACCAGACCGGTAAACTTTTGGGCCAGATAGCACGTACGGCCTCAGCCACTTCTAGTGCGAATTTCATCCTGGCCGAGCGGTCTCCTCCGTAGCTGTCGCGACGTTGATTGACCGCCGGTGAGAAAAACTGATGAATAAGATACCCGTGAGCACCATGGATTTCAACAATTTCAAATCCGGCATTGAGCGCACGCTGAGCCGCCGTTGCAAAGTTGCGGATAGTTCTGTCGATGTCAGATTTGGTCATCTCTTCCGGTGTGGGCCATGTCTCATTGATGGGCGTTGCGTTCGATGAAATCGTCTGCCATGGAGGCTCTGTATCTCTGAGAGAAATTGGAGTTGCCCCCTCTTGAGGTCGTCGCGCGCTGGCCTTTCGACCGGCATGGGCAAGTTGGATTGCTGGTATTGCATCATGCGCGAGATACATTTTAGCAATCTTGGCTAGCCCCGAAGTATGAGTATCATCCCATAACCCCGTGCAGCCGTGAGTGATGCGGCCTTCTGGTGAGACCGCGGTAGCTTCTACCATACCCACTGCAACACCGCTTAGGGCAAACCTGGCGTGGTGCTGATAATGCCAGTCGGCAACACAACCATTCTTGGCCTGGTACTGGCACATTGGTGAGACCACAACACGGTTGCGGAAATTTAGACCACGCTGTGTGGCCGGCTGAAAAACATTGGGGAGTTTCGTGGTCGTATTCATGATCGCTATCACCTGAATATGAGATGCTTATGCCGCAACTTTCGGTGTTATCGTATCGAGATGGCTACCGGAAACGATGATTTCATCATGCCCGATGTAGGTGGTGTAAACAATTGACTTCTATACAAAAGATGCAAACTTGGATGCCCATGATACTTTTGAAACAAAGAAAAATAGCTGCTCGGCATAACAATACGCATTGTTGGCACTATTGAGGTATGCCTGTCCGCAAAGAAATCGAAATTGGTGGCGGAGCCAATAGGTAGCCAACGAGCGGCACGCTTGGAGCGGCAGCTATCGGGAGAAGGCAACAGGAACTACCCGGAGCCGATCTCCGCATGGTTCTGTTTGGCCTCATCTGGTTGAAAGCAGTGGAATTCCGGCGTTTTCAAGTACCGTGTGTATGTTTCCCCGGGCAGGTTTAAGGCGGCCGGCGTCGACCGCAAGCATCGCATCAACAATTGCGCGCGTCGCCGGAACGTCTAATCCGATCTCAACCGCTCGATCTAGCACATGGCCGTTGATAAAGCGGATTTCGCTCAACCGCCCCTTGGCCACATCCTGTCCCATCGAAGACATGCGATTGGCACCCTGGCTACGCCTGGCGATTGTGCCGTCGAGTACCGCGTGGGTTTCCGGAGTGTCTGCATCAGCCCATTGCTGTGCTGAATGCCCACCAAAATCCTCAACGCCGTGGCCGAGAGCAATCCCAACCGCTGCGGCTTCCTTCGCCAGTTGAATCTGAAGTGTCCGACAGGTGGGATCAGCTGCCAGCTCGGCCGAGCCCAGACCGGATATGCCAACCACGGGATTGCCCATGCAGTTGAGTGCAAGCTTTGCCCAGCGTTCGCCCCATAGGTTGAGCGTAATTTTTCCTGCATCAATCGGATCGAAGAGGTCTATCAGCCAGTGCAGCCGTTCTGTGTCACTGCCATCGTGTTCTCCTGCACGGAATACCGTGTGGCCAAGCTCACGCTGACGCTTTTCACCTGGTCGGTGAGCTTTGCCAGCCACGTACATCTCCACCGCGATGGCAGACATTATTAGGCCAACGGACCTCTCGCGGCCGACGGCGGCAGCAATATCGGGGTCTGGCCAGGAGTTCTGGGCGGAGACGATAAATCCTTTAGACGAAACGAAAGTGTCGACGAACCTCGCTGCCCATCGGGTGTCATATGCCTTGACCGCAACAAATCCGACCTCGAAGGGCTTCTCCCGAGCTAGTTTTTCACTTTCATGCAAGTGAACCATACGAGGATGGGCAACAAAACTCTCGTGAGGGCCACTGATGGCGAGGCCGTCAGAGGTAATCTTTTCCACCTGTTCGGTCCAATGCTCAACCAGAGTTACATCGTGTCCAATATGGGAAAGCCAGCCGCCGAGATAGGTGCCGACAGCACCAGCGCCTATAAAGATGAGACGTGCCATGGAGGTTCCCTTTTCTTGCACACTGAAGCGTAGCGTTAGTCAAAGTGATATAACAACAATATTCGAGTAAGAAATATGGATATGCAAAGTCAGCGTTTATATACTAGTGTTATTACAGGTCCCTTTCTCCTTACCGGAGCTGTTGTCTAGCAAACAATAAAAATATTATGACAAAATTAGCTATCCTATCAACCAAAAATTTTGTTGTTGAGCCGCTTGCGGGCTCACTTGGCGCGGAGGTGTGGGGAGTTGATCTCGGTGCACTTGACGAAGCAGGCTTCGAAGAAATTTACCGCGTGTTTGTGGAATATCAGGCTGTCATATTCCGCGATCAGCATCTTACAACAGACCAATATCTCGCGTTCGCGAAGAGATGGGGTAAGATCCAGCTTTACCCTTATGCGAAAGGACTTGCTTCGCACCCGGAGGTCCTGGAATTATTGCGTGCTGAAACAGACCCAGTCGCTTTTGGCAATGTCTGGCACTTCGATGGAAGCAACTATAAAATACCGCCCAAGGCGACGATGCTTTATGCCATCGAGCTACCGCCAGCTGGTGGTGATACAATGTTTGCCAACATGTATGACGCATACGCATCGCTGTCTCCGGGCATGAAGTCGCTACTCGAACCGCTCAAGGGTCTTAATGTTGGCCAACGCGAACTCTCATTCTTCTCGGGACTTAGCAAGATGGAACAGAAAGATCCGGGAGATATGGTGGTAACAACGGCTCATCCCGTTGTCCGCACCCATCCTGACAGCGGTCGAAAGTCACTTTTTGTTGGACATAGGATGGAAAGTTTTGACGGGATGACTCCGCAAGAAAGTGCGCCGTTGATAGCGTTCTTGCGTAACCATGCAATCCGGCCGGAGTTCACTTGCCGGTTTCCATGGCAGGTAGGCTCACTGGGAATTTGGGACAATCGCTGTGCCCAGCACTATGCGGTAGATGACTACGCTGGTTATCGTAGGCAGATGCATCGCATCACTATTGCGGGCGAATAACCACCTCTTTGATCATGAGGGTTCCTCCCTCCAGTGGATTTCCTATGAAACCGCGCTGGGGTTTTGCAGTGGTAGGATGTGCTGGGGTACTACATTGATGATTGCCGGTAAGTGTGGAGTTTTGAATAATCTTTAAGCTTGCTACCCGTCTGATTTTCATGGTTTTTGATCTATATCATGGGGCGGAACGACAACTGGGAAGGTAGATTACAATGGCTAGGCAAGAATCGATACGGGTTGGAATGTGCGGTCTTGGCTCATTTTCGGTGGTCGTTGCTAATACCATTGAGCGTAGCAGTAAGGTCGACCTTGTTACTTGCTTCGATGTCAACGCGCAGCAAATGGATCGGACTAGCGAGAGGTATGGCTGCGCGCAGGATAAAACGTACGAGGATATGGTCAAGCGTGATGATCTCGATGGGATTTTTATAGTTTCGCCTAATATGTTTCATCGCGAGCAGACGGAGTTGGCTGCTAGCCACGGAAAACACGTCTACGTGGAAAAGCCCATCGCCAACACACTGGATGATGGCCGGCGTATGATTAAGGCATGCGAAGATTCCGGTGTGACTCTATTGGTAGGTCACGTCCATCGTCGCCATGCGGTCAATCGCAAGGTCAAGGAACTGGTTGATGCTGGCTCGTTAGGCGAGCTCATTATGGTCGAATCCAACATGTCAAGTAGTCAGGGATGGGATCTCAAGCCCGACGAGTTTCGCTGGCGCTCCGATGACACCGGCTGTCCCGGCGGTTCGCTCATGACCATCGGCGTTCATCAGGCAGACACGCTGAACTACATATTTGGTCCGATCAAAACGGTGTTCTCTATTTTTAAGAAGCTTCATATTCCTGCCCCTATTGAAGACATAACGACGACGGTTTTCGAGTTTGAGTCTGGGATTTTAGGTTATATTGGTTCAAACTTTGCCTCTCCACGCACCAATTGGATGCATGTTTATGGAACCGAGGCGAATTTGAGACGCACCGTCTCACGGGTTGATCGCCGATTTGACATAGAGCGCAAACAGGGCCCTGATGAGGGCTCGCGGCTGGAGCGGTTTTCGACCGGTAGCAACGAACCTGAGCTAATTGGGTTAACCGGCGGAGACCCATTGCTGGAAGAGATCGATGAATTTGCCGACTGTGTACTTACCGGCAGCAAACCAGAAACGGATGGTCACGCAGCGATGCAGCCGCTAGCGCTGATACGAGCCGCGATTGAATCTGCGCGGACGGGCCAGCCAGTGGAGCTTGCTCAACTACGGTAGCGGCTTCTTTTAGGCTATTACTGATCTAATTTTGGTTAAGCGGATATTGTCTGAAGCCGCACGGGGGAAATTCTAAGTCCCGCGCGTCACCGTATGTGCATTGATTAAGCGTGAACGCTGGATGTTTTCAACGCTTGGTCGTGCGGCTTGGTAGGTATAGCACCACCACACATGATCATGCGCGAAGGGGCGGAAAATTGAAAGCGACGTCAAGATGCAATCTGTATTGGGCTGCTCGTGGATGTATTGGATGGGATGATCAATTTTTACCGTGCCTCAAGAATTCTCAGGTATGCGGTAGCTATTTGACTGTTTCGCAGTGAAGTGTGGTGGGTGCGGATGAACCTATCACAGGCAGCTACCCCAAATATCAAAACTCTCGGATGAGTGCGCCTTGCAATGATAGGTTGCCTCCTGGGCGGGGGTTCATTTTGATGCTTGGGGCAATGGCGACGATTGGTCCGATTGGCCTATCTATCCATATCCAGTCAATTCCGGCGATAGCAACAGATCTAGAGACCAGCTATGCCTCAGCTCAGCTGACAGTTTCACTGTTTCTGTTTACCTTTGCGTTTGCCCAATTCTTTGTTGGCCCGCTATCTGACCGGCTTGGTCGCAGGCCGGTACTATTCGGCGGACTGGCAATATTTGCGCTGGCTGGCTTTGCTGCCGCATTGGCGCCATCAATAGAAATTTTATTGTGTGCACGGATGGTACAGGCGATTGGCGGTTGCGCTTCTCTGGTGACACCCAGAGCCGTAATCCAGGACAGCTATCGTGGTGTTAAGGCTGTGCAGATTATGGCGTATGTTGCGATCCTGCAATCGACTGCACCAATCATGGCGCCAGCGATTGGTGGTGGTCTCGATACCGCATTCGGCTGGCGGTCAATTTTTGCTTTTTTAGGGATTTATGCGATCGCGGTCGGCATTTGCGCGGCGATTTGGCTCAAGGAAAGTAGGCCCAAGGAGGGTGGAAAGGTTGCCAGCTGGGCTGAGATATTTACACGCTACCGTGGTCTCCTATCATCGCGGCGCTATATTGCCTATACGGCGATATTTGCTCTCGGTACTACCGGTTATTTTGGTTTTCTCGCCACTGGCCCTGCGGTAATGATCACAGGTCAGGGATTGGAGGCATGGCAATTCTCGATCATGTTAACCACCATCAGTGTGCAGTTCGTGGTTGGCGGATATGTAGCAGCCCGGTTGGTGGTGCTATTTGGCGTGGATAGGCTGCTGTTGATCGGAGCCAGTATACAGCTTGCTGCAGTGGCGGTTTTCTTTGCCATAGCCCATGATCCTGACCCAGTGTTGGTAACGGCAAGTTTTTGCTTTTACGCGTTCTCCAATGGTTTCATTTTTGCTAACTCGCTGGCTGGCGCCACCTCAATAGATCCGCGTATTGCGGGTTCTGCGGCGTCGTTTCTGGGCGCGATGCAGTTCTTGGTTGGTGGAATAATAACAATGAGTCTGGCTGAGTTGCCGACAACAAATTTCGGCTACCTACCTCTGGTTATGGCGTTTCTAGCGGGGGGTGCCTGGATTGCGGCATTGGTGCTTCGGCGTGCGCAGCCTTATTAAGGGGTATGTGTCGTTTGATTGGATTACAGCGGTAAAATAATAGCTCTAATTGAGTTCATTGAGGAACCAAAGACACTTTCGCAAGTGCTTGCGAATAGGGGGCAGACTGAAAAATTGCAATAATGTCCAAAATGGACAAAAACGTTCAATAGAACTAGATTTTAAAGATAAAATTCAAGGAAGTAATTCAATGCCATGGGGAGCAATCTTACCTGTTCTTTTTATGGAAACATTGAGTAATATAGATATTTGTGGGTTCTACTTGGGCCCTATGTGAAGTATTCTGACACTCTTTCGAAAATTGAGGATGGCTGGTGCCAAGTGATGTTAGTAACCCGGAGGAACGCAGCTCCGGTGTATGGAAGACCGGACGCGGTAAGGGGCGCTCTACCCCCAAAGGTCGGCAGGTTGATGAGCAAGCTCTCGGTGATGTACGTGCGCTTCTTGGAGATCTTCCGCGAAGACGCGATCTTCTTATCGAACATCTGCACCTTATTCAGGATCAATTCGGATGTTTAAGCTCAGCCCATCTTCATGCGCTGAGCGAGGAGATGAAACTCTCCCAGGCGGAAGTATATGAAGTTGCGACGTTCTATGCCCACTTCGATGTGGTGCGGGACGGCGAAATCCCCCCGCCAATGCATACTATCAGGGTATGCGACTCGCTTTCATGTGAACTTGCTGGTGCTCAGAAATTATTGGATGGGCTCAAAATAGCGGTTGATCCATCGTTGGTCCGAATTGTGCGCGCACCATGTATGGGCCGATGCGATAACGCACCAGTTTGCGAATTTGGCCATAAGCATATTGATAAGGCCTCAGTAGAGGGTGTTCTTACCGCGGTATCCTCTGGAGATACCCATCCGTACGTCCCGGATTATGAATCATTCGATGCTTACCGATTGGCTGGCGGATATTCGGCGCTGCTAACTTGCCGCAATGCAGAGTGGACGCGGGAAGAGGTGCAGGAGAAAATTCAGTCGTCTGGACTGCGCGGACTTGGGGGGGCGGGGTTCCCGTCTGGGCGCAAGTGGGCGTTCGTGCGGGCGGAAGAGGCTCCGCGATATGTGGCGGTGAACGGCGATGAGGGTGAGCCCGGAACTTTTAAAGACCGCTACTATCTTGAACGAGTTCCCCATCTTTTTCTTGAAGGCATGCTGATTGCTGCATGGGCGGTGGATGCATCGCGGTGTTTTATTTATATGCGCGATGAATACCCTGCAGTTCTCGATATATTGCGCCGTGAGATTGTTGCTTTGGAAGATGCCGGATTAGTTGAGCGGGGCTTCATCGATTTGCGGCGCGGCGCTGGCGCCTATATCTGCGGCGAGGAAAGCGCGATGATCGAATCAATCGAAGGCAAGCGCGGTTTGCCGCGCCATCGCCCTCCTTATGTGGCGCAGAACGGAATTTTTAACCGCCCGACGTTGGTTCACAATGTGGAGACACTTTATTGGGTGGCTCGCATCTGCCGGGAGGGGCCGGAAATCCTTTCCAATGTTGAAAAGAACGGTCGCGCCGGTTTGCGCTCATACTCAGTTTCTGGAAGGATAAAAAATCCTGGTGTACATGTGCTGGCCGCCGGATCGACAATTACTGATATTATTGCAGAAGCAGGCGGAATGTTAGCCGGGCATCGATTTAAAGCCTATCAGCCAGGCGGGCCGTCTTCGGGCTTGCTGCCGGCTTCGCTTGATGACGTACCTCTAGATTTTGATACGCTCCAACCCCACGGCAGCTTCATCGGGTCGGCGGCCGTGGTAATATTATCGGACCAGGACAGTATGCGAGAGGCGGCTCTCAACATGCTGAGGTTTTTTGAAGATGAAAGCTGCGGCCAGTGTACACCTTGCCGGGTTGGTTGCGAAAAGGCAGTGAAGCTGATGAATTCCAATCAGTGGGATAAGGAGCTGCTGGAGGATCTTTGCGAGGTAATGGCCCAAGCTTCTATATGTGGCCTTGGTCAGGCGGCGCCTAATCCCATACGTCTGACCATCAAATATTTTCCAGACGAGATTTGACCAATGGAAAATGAGGTCTCTTTTATCATTGATGGCAAATCCGTTATGGCCTGTCCGGGCGAGACAATCTGGGATGTAGCTAAGCGTGAGGGTAACGTCATCCCTAGTCTGTGCCATAAGGATGCCCCGGGGTATTTCCCCGATGGAAATTGCCGCGCATGCATGGTTGAGATTGAGGGTGAACGGACGCTTGCCGCATCTTGTGTCCGCTCGGCGACAGACGGCATGGTGGTGATGACCAGCTCTGAGCGGGCTATAAAATCTCGCAAACTAGTGATTGAACTGTTGCTCGCCGATCAGCCGAAGCGAACCAGCGCCCATGACCGCTCGTCTCATTTGTGGCAAATTGCTGATCAGCAGGAGCTCAGAACTAGTAGGTTTCCAAAAATTGAGAGCGGGCGCATCCCCAGCGCTGACATCTCACATCTCGCGATGGGCGTTAACTTGGATGCCTGCATACATTGTAATTTATGCGTACGCGCTTGCCGGGAAGTGCAGGTCAACGATGTGATTGGTATGTCCGGACGCGGACGGGACACAAAAATATCGTTTGATTTTGATGACCCTATGGGCGCCTCAACCTGTGTTGCGTGTGGTGAATGCGTTCAGGCGTGTCCGACCGGCGCCTTGATGCCCGCAACGCTGCTCGATGAAGTGGGAAGTGGGGATAGGAAAAGTTTTGAACGAGAGGTCTTATCCGTGTGCCCATACTGCGGAGTTGGATGTCAACTGTCGTTTAAAATCCGGGGCAAAAAAGTTGCCTGGGTTGATGGCGCAGACGGGCCGTCTAATGAAAACCGTTTGTGTGTAAAGGGCCGTTTCGGTTTTGACTATATTGGACACCCGCACCGGCTCACCAAACCGCTAATCCGGCGAATTGATGCGCCAGCCAAGGGGCTAAATGTTGATCCGGGGAATTTGGGCACACATTTTCGCGAAGCCAGCTGGGAAGAAGCGCTAGATGTTGCCGCCGGCGGTTTGTCAGGCCTTCGAAAAGTGCGGGGTGGGGAATCGGTTGCTGGATTTGGATCAGCCAAATGTTCCAATGAAGAGGCGTACCTTTTTCAAAAGCTGATCCGCCAGGGCTTTGGGCATAACAACGTGGATCACTGCACCAGGCTATGTCACGCTTCGTCGGTTGCTGCTCTGCTTGAGAACATTGGATCGGGTGCGGTGACGGCGACGTTCAATGAAATAAAAAATGCCGATGTGGCGATTATCATCGGAGCTAACCCAACTGAAAATCACCCTGTCGCTGCAACGTATTTCAAGCAATTTGCAAAACGCGGCGGTAGATTGATTGTCATGGATCCGCGCGGGCAGGGTTTGAAGCGCCATGCTGGGCATATGCTGGAGTTCCGTCCCGGCACCGATGTGGCGATGCTTAACGCAATTATGAACGCGATTGTTGAGGAGAAATTGTATGATGAGCAGTTCATCGCCGAGTTTACCGAAAATTGGGACGAGTTGAAGACTCATCTGAAGGAATTTTCACCAGAAAAGATGGCCCCGCTATGCGGTGTTGACGCTCAGACATTACGCGCGGTCGCGCGCGAATTTGCCACCGCTAAGGCGGGTATGATTTTCTGGGGCATGGGCATCTCCCAGCATATACATGGGACGGATAATGCACGCTGTCTGATTTCTCTTGCCTTGATGTGTGGACATGTGGGCCGTCCAGGCACCGGGCTGCATCCTCTGCGCGGCCAAAACAACGTACAAGGAGCATCGGACGCGGGGCTCGTTCCGATGTTTTTGCCTGACTACCAATCGGTCACCGATGACGGTGTACGCTCAGCATTTGCAAAGATTTGGCAGTCAGACGATTTTTCGGCGCAAAAGGGGCTAACTGTTGTTGAAATAATGGATGCGGTCCACGCTGGACAAATTCAAGGTATGTATGTGCTGGGTGAAAACCCAGCAATGTCCGATCCGGATGTTGGCCATGCCCGTGAAGCGCTGTCCAAGCTGGAACATTTAGTGGTTCAAGATATTTTTCTGACCGAAACTGCAAACTACGCTGATGTCATCCTGCCTGCATCGGCATGGCTTGAAAAAACAGGAACGGTTACCAATACTAACCGTCAAGTGCAGATGGGCCGGCCAGTTCTCTCGCCGCCTGGAGAGGCGCGTGAGGATTGGTGGATTATTAGAGAGCTTGCTGCAAGGCTTGGGCTGGAGTGGACTTACACTCACCCGCGTGAGGTGTTTGAAGAGATGAAGTTGACGATGCATTCGCTCGACAATATTACTTGGGATCGACTTGAGCGTGAAGCTGTAACTTACCCATCATTGTCCCCTGAAGATCCGGGGCAGGCGATCGTCTTTGGCGATGGATTTCCTCGTTCTGGAGGACGGGCACGATTTACACCGGCCAGCATTGTTGCTCCCGCAGAAACGCCAGATGAGAACTATCCCATGATTTTAACCACAGGACGCCAGCTTGAGCACTGGCATACGGGCTCGATGTCCAGGCGTGCCTCGGTGCTTGATTGGGCTGAGCCTGAGGCAAACGCGTCTCTTCATCCCCAAACATTACGTAAGCTCCAGGTTGATCCAGGCGAAATGATCACCATTGAAACCCGGCGTGGCCGCATTACGATTATGGCACGCGCGGACCGCGCGGTTGCGCCAGATATGGTGTTTGTTCCGTTTGCCTATGTTGAGGCTGCGGCAAATCTACTTACAAATCCTCAGCTCGACCCGTATGGCAAAATTCCTGAGTTTAAATTCTCCGCATGCCGGGTTGAACGTGCCCCGTCCGAGTTTATCGTAACGCCAATCTAGCGATAGGCGTGACCGTATATGTGGGTTGTTGGCGGGTGTCGCGGCGCACTATTTTACCTCTCCGGATTTTTTCTTTGAGCTGCCAGTTTGTGCGTTGGGTATGAACATGCGTTTACCATTTATGTGGTAGTCGCCAATCAATTTTTGAGCGTGGGGGGACGCTAGCCAGTCTTCAATTCTCATTGCATCGGCATAGTTGACGCTAGGGTGTCGGTTCGGGTTTACGGAAACAAAAGCATATTGATTTCTGAGCAGCGGGCCGCGCGAGAATAATTCAATTAGCTCACCTTTGTTTGAGAAATTAAGCCACGTTGCCTGATCGGTCAGTGCATAGCCATTCAGTCCACTTGCAGTATTAAGCGTCGCACCCTGGCTAGACCCGGTTTCTCGGTACCACGAGGGGGTAAATTTCGAGACGTCATAGCCGCTGGCCTGCCATATCTTGAGTTCTCGGCGGTGGGTTCCGCTATCATCGCCGCGGCTGATAAACAACGATCTAGATCTCTTAATCTTCCGGAAGGCATCATTAATCGTATCCACGCTAGCTATACCCGCGGGATCGCCGTGCGGGCCGATAATAACAAATTTATTGTACATGATCTTGCGACGATTGACGCCAAATCCAGAGGAAACAAACTTTTTCTCAGCCTCGGCAGAATGTACAAGGAGTCCGTCAACGTTGCCCGCCTCGCCCCAGCGTAATGCCTGGCCTGTGCCGCCAATCAGAGCATGAATAGTAATACCAAGATCCCTACGCATCTGCGGCAGGATTACATCGGAAAGACCCGAGTTTTCAAATGTCGTTGTCACCGCTAGGCGGAATTCTGTAGCTCCGGCGCTAATCCCTGATAATGTTGCCAGATATGTAATCAGTACCGCTAGGTAACGCATTAGCGGACAATCCCATCTTGAATAAAACTGCTCGCTTGCGGGGTCAGTGGTTTATCAAAAAACGCTGATGCCTTGGCGCTTTCAACAATTTGACCTTCATGGATAAAAATAACCTCGCTGGCTAGCCGGCGGGCTTGGACAACATTTTGTGTTGTCATGATGATACGCGTATCGATGTGGTATTGGTCAGCAAGCAACGCCTCTATTGTCTGGGTTGATCGTCCGTCGAGATTAGAGGTTGGTTCGTCCAAAATTAGTATTTTTGGTCGAGTGATAAGTGCGCGGGCAAGTTGAAGAAGTTGCTTCTGGCCGCCGGATAAATCTTCGGCCATGGCTCCATGATTATCGTTCAATCCTACCATCTCCAGATAGTGCATTGTCTCTTCGCGTACCTGTGCTGAGGAGCCTCTGGAAAGGTGTAGTGGGTAGGCGGCGTTTTCAAACACCGAGCGGTGCAGCAATATTGGCACTTGGAAGACGAATGACTGACGTTGCGGTACACCATTCTTGCCGAGTGGTAGAGATATGTATCCGCTATCCGGCTCTTGAAGTTTGTGCAACAGGCGTAGGAGGCTCGTTTTTCCAGCACCGTTAGGCCCGATTACAAGTGTGAAGCCGCTCTCGGAGAAACTATGGGTTATAGGGCCTAAGATTCTACGGCCATCGCGTGAAAATATTATTTTCTCAAGTTGGAATGACGCACTCATGGTGACCATGTCCGGGTGCGCTCGGAGCTAGTGATGTGATGAATTATGATATTTAGGATGACTGCCAGCAAGATGAGAATACCGCCAAGTCCCAGCGCTAGCCCAAAATCTCCCTTACTTGTTTCGAGTACTATAGCAGTTGTTAAAACTCGGGTGTAGTGATCGATGTTACCGCCGACAATGAGTATTGCACCAACCTCGCCGATTGCCCGACCAAATCCGGCAAGGCCGGCAAGCAATAATGCCCGGCGTGCATCAATGATCAGAACCATCACCGTTTGCCAGCGGGTGGCGGTTAGCGACACTAGTAGGTCGCGATAGGATGCGTATAGATCAC
>Ga0302127_10000799_pt1 | contig 17830 bp, 17 predicted proteins | sample CB4_SCM_MG_FD_204452 | JGI IMG/M metagenome (GOLD analysis project Ga0302127, IMG submission 204452) | Marine microbial communities from Western Arctic Ocean, Canada - CB4_SCM | ecosystem: Environmental > Aquatic > Marine > Oceanic | place: Canada: Western Arctic Ocean | collected 2017-09-24
CTCCGGCGACCAGTTCGATTTTTCCATCCAGGTTCGCGGCCATGCGGTGAACGGCGCCGATAAAAGCGCCGCGGCCTCCGCCGACCATTCCCATTTTCAACTTCCTATCCATATGGTGTAGAGGTGATTTTTAGCAGGTTACGGGTTTGCCGGTATTGGCGGACTCGTAGATGGCGTCGATGACCTTCATGAGCGAAACGGCTTGGTCAGGTGTATTGAGCGGTTCTTCCTTGCCTTCGATCGCGAGAATGAAATTCGCTGCGGATCGCGAGCGACCCATGTCTTCACAGGCTTCCACGGTGATCGAACGATTGACCGAGTTGCCGTTTTCCTGAAGGTAGAGTTCACAGCTGTCGATGCAGGTTTCATCGAGACCATCCGAGCCGAAGAGGCGTTCGATTTTTCCACCTGCTTGGGTGCCTTGGAATACGACGGAAACTTCTTCGCGTTTTACAAGCTCGGCCCAAGAAACTTGGAGGCTGAGGACTTGGCCACTTTTGAAGGTGACGAATCCGTGAGCGGCTGATTCTACATCGGTTACCCCGTCGGCATTGTCCGGAATGCCCCAAGGGCCTTTGAAGTTTTTGTCGGTTATGAAGTCCGAAAAAGTCTGTCCGAGCACGTGGTCTGGTTCTGGGTACCCCATCAGGTGCATCGCGAGATCGACCATGTGAAGGAGGTCGATGAGCGGTCCGCCGCCCGAAAGCGCTTTGTTGGTGAACCATCCGCCGATCCCTGGAATGCCTGTACGGCGAATCCACTTCGCTTGCGCGGAGTTGATCGTGCCGATCGTTCCGTCCTTTACGTATTCCATCATGGCGAAGGATTCGGGGCGGGCGCGGTTGTTGAAGTTGAAAATGAGGCGCTTGCCTGCCTTGTCTGCTGCATCCTTCATTTCCTCGACGTCAGCTGCGTGGAGAGCCGGTGGCTTTTCGCAGAAGACGTGTTTGCCTGCGTTTAGGGCTTGGATGGCGAGGGGTGCGTGGAACTTGTTCGGGACGATAATCGAAACGGCATCTAGTTCCAGCAGTTGCTCGAACATCGTTTCGACGGAAGCGAATGTTTGAGGGATGCCATGTTCGGAAGCGGTTGCTTTGGCTGCAGCTTCGTTCAAGTCGGCGAGAGCGATGATTTCAGCGCCCGCTTGGCGGAATCCGTCGATATGGTATTGGGCCATGCCGCCCGCTCCGATGATAGCTATTTTAGTGCTCATAGTAATTTTGTAAGATTGGGGGAAAAGGGATTCTATTGGTTCTCTTTATCGAACGCGGAATCGAAAGCGACCGTGCTTGGCGGGAAGTCTAAGGACCTGACAAAAGCCGAAGCTTCGGTGGCGCCGTGTACGCGGTCCATGCGGATGTCCTCCCATTCTACGGAAAGCGGGCCTTGGTAGCCGACGTCATTAAGAGCGACGATTATTTCTTCGAAGTTGATATCGCCGTGACCGAGAGAGCGGAAATCCCAAGCGCGACGTGGGTCGCCAAAGTCAGTGTGCCCACCGAATACGCCTACGGAACCATCCCCGTGTCCCCACCAAACGTCCTTCATGTGAGCATGGAAGATGCGGCCGCCGAATTCGCGAATGAACTTCACGTAGTCGACTCCTTGGTAACCAAGGTGCGAAGGATCGTAGTTGAAGCCGAAACGTTTGTGTCCCTTAACCGCGGCGATTGCGCGAGCGGCGGTAGCGAGGTCGAAAGCGATTTCAGTTGGATGAACTTCTAAGCCGAAATTGACGTTCAGCTTGTCGAATGCATCTAGGATCGGGATGAAGCGTTTCGCGAAATCTTGGTATCCCTTCTCGAGAAAAGCCTGATCAGTTGGCGGGAATGCGTAAAGCGCGTGCCAGATAGAAGAACCAGTGAAGCCGTTCACGACAGCGGGGGAATTGTCTTTCTTTCCGCGACCTGGCTTTTGATCCATGAAATTGCGGCAAGCCTTGGCCGCTTTGATCATGTTTTTCGCTGCGCGGCGGCGGACGCCTTCGGGTTTGCCGTCTCCCCAGATCTCCGGAGTTAGAATCGCTTTGTGGCGATCGTCGATGTTGTCGCAAATCGCTTGACCGACGAGGTGATTTGAAACGGCGTAGCATGTTAGGCCGTTGTCGGTGAGCAGCTGCCACTTATCCTTGCAGTATTTTTTGCTGCGAGCTGCTTGTTCAACGTCGAAATGGTCTCCCCAGCAGGCGAGTTCTACTCCATCGTAGCCCATTTTCTTGGCGAGCGGCGCGAGTTCCGCGATTGGCAGGTCGGCCCATTGGCCGGTGAATAAAGTGACGGGTCTAGGCATAGCGTTGATTCTTCTGACGCAAACCCCTCTGGGAATCAATGAGAAATCTCGATTTTGAATGCCTTCTCGCCAGAGGGCCGTTGATGAATTAGAATACGAATCGAGCGGCCTAGTCGCGAATCGGCGCCGTTAGTAAGTTTTGAATACGAATCGAATCGGCAAATCGCCTTTCCGATCAATCGTAGAGCCAGAAAGCGTGGCTTTGAAGCTGGAACTGCTTTGATTGCCGTTCCCATACTCCTATGAATCCGGCGCGATTGGCATTGGATCCTTTTTGAGCGATTTCGTTCCACCAGCTCGAGGAGCCGACATGTTTGTTGAACAGGCCGCTTTGATTGTCTGACGCTTTGGCGAACGGGTTTGGCTCGAAGAGCGCAGCGATCTGCATCATGTGAAAACTCAGTTCGGTCGGGCGCCACGCGTTCCAATCGGTGATGCGCACATAGAGGCCGGTCTTGGATCCTCCCTTAAAGGACTTTTTCTTGAAGGTGATTCCTGGGATGGAGCGACGGTTCAGTTCGCGTTCGAGCTCGTCGAGGCTGGCTGTTTTGTGAGTGAGGACGCGAAACGGGTATTCGCTGCCGATTCCGTGTTGAAAACTCCCGAGCTGGGCTCCGAGACCGGTCATGGCATAGCCTACGGCTGCGGGAAAATCGGGAATATTGGGCGAAGGGGCGATCCATTTCAGTCCGAGCTTTGGCCAACTCATGTAGCGTCGCCATCCGTCCATGGTGACTACGGTGAGTTTTCCGTTTGTGCGTTGAGCGTCGGTGAGGTCGAGAATTCCCGCTTTCGAAACAGCCATTCGAGCCAACTCTCCAATCGTCATTCCGTGGACGTAGGGAATTTGAAACGCCCCGACGTAGCTCTGCCAGCTCTTTTCGATTGGAGGGCCATCGACTTTTAGTCCGCCGAGAGGGTTTGGCCGATCGAGGATCATGACTTCGACGCCATTTTCGAAGCAGGCCTCGAGGGCGAGCTTCATGCAGCTGATAAATGTGTACGAGCGCGTGCCTATGTCCTGGAGGTCGATGACGAGGACATCGAGCCCTTCGAGCATCTTCGCGGTGGGCTTGCGGTACTTGCCGTAGAGCGAATAGATCGGCAGGCCGGTTTTCGAATCGATGGCGTTGTCGATCGGAGTGTTCGCTTTTTCGTTTCCGTAGATTCCGTGTTCAGGACCAAATAGGGCAACGAGGTTGACCGCTTTCGATTGCTTGAGGATGCGAACGGTAGAGACCCCAAACCGATTGACGCCTGCCGGATGGGTGAGCAATCCCACGCGTTTACCGCTCAGAGGAGCGAATTGCTGTTCCGCGAGAATGTCGATGCCGAGTTTGATGGTCGGTCGAACATAGGCTCCCTGCTGCTGGACGATCGTCGCTTGGAGCGCTGTATTGGAAAGTTGGGGAACGAAATGAGCGGCGATGAGAGCCGCTGATTGAGTCGCAAAAATCGCGAGGAAAGTGAGTGTGCGTATCATAAGGAAAAAGCGTGCCGAAGGCCTCGCCTATTCACGGGAGGTTGAGGAGGAATTTTGCTCGGGGCAAACCGGAATGCTATTTTTTTAGGATTCTCTTGAGATTGATCGGGCGTTTTTGGGTTTGGGCGATAAAAAAGCGATAGGCCATATCGAGAGCGAAGGCTATTGTAATGCCCACAACCACTCCGCCGACGACTAGCGAATAGACGCTGTGGCCAACTGCTGAATCCATGGGTTCGAGGCCAACGAGTTTAATCAATTGGCTGCCCAGAGCTCCGATGGCCGGATAGATTAAGAAAAAAGTCGCGGGATTCGTTAGTAATTGAGCGCCCATGATGACGGGCAGGTTTGCCCGAAGCGTTAGAGCGGCTCCGATTGCGAGTAGAAATTGGATTCCAAATAACGGCAAAAGGGCGATAACGAAACCGAGATAAAGAGCGATGCTCACTTCGCGGGTCCTGAAGCACCACAAGTAAGGCCGTTTACGGGCGGTTTTCGCAAACCACTTTAGAACAGGCCAACGGTGGATTGTTGCTTTGCGTGGAAGCGGTCGGAGAAATTGTTTGGCTCGACGAATCCGAACATGACGCCGGGCACGTGTTTCTCGGTCATATCCTGTTTCTGTTTCGGCGAGTTTCATTGGATTCGTTGTAGCGCTTGCCCGCTTCTCCAATTGCGAGCGAGTTTCTATGATAACGACATAGTTATCTGCTAGCTTTAAGCGCATTAGACAGCGCGTTTTAAGGAATGTTTATACACTCTGTTAAATTGGCTGCAATTGCAGTGCAGCTGGATGCCTCGAAAAGATCGTCTGCTAGGTCTATTCGAATGCTGTTCGTAATGCTTGAGCGAGATTTTCGGAAGTCGCCTTTAGAGCGTCTTCGAGGGGCATTTCGGGCGGGGAAATTGCGACGAGACAATTTGGGCGAAAGGGAACATTTTTGATTTCGCCGAGACTGCCGGCCAAGACGAGCAAGCGCTTGTCGGTTTCGGCGGTTTCGAGAGCGAGAGCTCCGGGGCCTTTCCCTTTAAGGGACGAGGCGTCGAAACGACCTTCGCCAGTGATGACGCATTGGGCTCGTTTGAACTTAGGCTCAAGACCGATCCAGGCTTTGACCAGTTCGTAGCCGGAAACGATGGTTGCTCCAAGTCCGGTTTGCAATCCGAAGGCCGCTCCGCCGGCTGCCCCAGTTCCGGGGTTAGTCATCGTTGCAGGTTCTATTGAGCGAGCCTCGCAAAGGCAGTGGGCCATTTTTCGGGTGAGCGATTCAATTTCTTCGAAACGTTCGGGAGTAAGGCCTTTTTGAGGACCGAAAACGGCTGCTGCTCCGGATGAGCCGAGCAATGGGTTTTCAACGTCGCAGGCCAAGCGAATTTCGAAATTGGCGGGCAAGGTGAACTTCGAGACGTCTATTCGATCGATTTTCGACCAAGTATCGGGAATGGGCGAACCGGATATCGGGTCACCATTTTTATCGAGAAACGAAACGCCCAAACGTTCGAGGGCGCCGAGAGCGAGATCATGAGTTGCCGAGCCACCCAGTCCGATAATGGCGCCTTGGGCTCCGTGTTGGATGGCAGCATTTATCAATTCGCCCAGTCCAGCAGTAGTGGTGGTCCATGGAGATCGTCCGCGGATGGGGGTGAGGGCGATTCCGCTGCATTCGGCCATTTCGATGATGGCGATATCCCGAGTAGATTCTTGGAATCCCAGAAGCGTTTGCGCGGATTCTTGTAGACAAATTTTAGATACAATTCCGAAACGAGCGGTCACTTTTTCGCCCATTGGGCCGGTGACTTGAGCCGAGTGAAATTCGCCATTGATAGTCCCGGTTAGCGTGTCGCAAAAGCCGTCGCCTCCATCGGCTAATGGAGCAGCTTCGATTTCCCAGTCGGGCTTCGATTCGGCAAGCGCTTCTGCGGCGACGCGGCAAGCGTCTCTGGCGCTTAGGGCGTCTTTGAATTTATCGAATGCTATAAGGACACGCATTGAGGGTAGGATAGGGAGGGTGAAGGCAAATGCGTATTTACCAGTTCGATACGCTAGACGATTAAGGCTTAGCTTCGATTGTAAGTTTGGAGCTGACGTCTTTGACGCCACGCGTATCGAGAGCTATGTCTCTCGCTTTGCGTTCCTCCGCTCTGGAGGAGACTTCTCCAGAAAGCGTTACGGAACCGTTTTCCACGACGATCTTTATACGACTAGGATCGATGGATCTGTCTAGCTTGAACTTACCTCGGATGGTTGTTCCGATTCCGAGATCTTTGGTCGAATCGAAGATTTCCTTGCTCTTTTCGGCGACTGCTTTGGCTCCTTCGTTCGCCCTTTCCTTCAGATTGGTTTTCTCTTTTTCGTCGGCTGGTTTTTCAGGCTCTACCTTGGGCTTTTTTTGTTTTGGCACGTCCTTTTTCGTCGATTTCTTATCCGCTGATTCCGAGGAGGAAGGGAATAGCGATTCGAACGCTTCGGGCGAATTGTAGTAGGCGGTGATCATAGAGCCTATGAAAATTCCAAGGATGAGGGCTACGAAAAATGTTTTCATGCGTGAAGGTAGATGTTCTGGAAAGCTAAGAATCTTCGATTCTCTGCAGAAGTTAGTCAATGAGCGATCGCTTTGTGTTCCGTTTGAGAACGGGGACATTGGGATGGACATAATGGCGGCGGCCAAAAAGAATGTAGCTATGAAACCCTTTAAAATGCCCCTTTTGTTGGTCGTTTCCGCGGCTTTGAGTTCGAGTTTGTTTGGCGGAACAGTTGCGCCAAGCAGTTACCCGACCATTGGAACGATTGCCAAATACGATAAGCGTCTTGATAAGCTGATTGATCCCAGCGCCAAAGTCGAAGTGATCGCTTCGGGATTCGTTTGGACGGAAGGACCGGCTTGGAATCGGGAAGGCGGGTTTTTGCTTTTTTCGGACATTCCACGTAACGTGGTTATGAAATGGAGTCCGGACGAAGGGGTGAGCGAGTATATGAGCCCAGCCGGATATACGGGGGTCGTCGATTATGGAGCCGAGCCGGGAAGCAATGGATTGGTATTCGATTCGATGGGACGTTTGACGCTTTGCGAGCATGGGGATCGACGCATCGCAGTGGTGACGAAAGATGGCGGGAAGATGACTTTGGCCGATAATTATCGAGGCAAGCGTTTCAATAGTCCGAATGACTTAACTTATCATTCGAATGGGAATCTGTATTTCACGGATCCCATTTACGGTCTTCCGGAACGGCAAGACGATTCTCGCCGGGAACTAGATTTCTGCGGCGTCTACTTGCGGAGAACGGATGGCGAGGTGGTTCTTTTGACTAAGGACTTTACGCGACCTAATGGGATAGCGTTGTCGCCCGACGAGAAAACGCTTTACGTTGCGCAGTCCGATACGGCGGCTCCAATTTGGAGATCTTATCCTGTGCGTAACGACGGAACCTTGGGTAAAGGGACGGTTTTTTACGATGCGACGAAGCAAAAGCAAGCGGGAGGAGTTGGGAATCCCGATGGAATGAAGGTGGACAGTCAGGGCAACCTTTGGGCCACGGGTCCTGGAGGATTGTACATTTTTTCGCCGGAAGGGGACTTGCTGGGACGCTTGGAAACGGGCGAGCATGCGAGCAATTGCGCCTGGGGCGATGATGGCTCCACGCTTTACATAACGATCGATATGTATGTTTGCCGGATTCGGACAAAGGCAAAGGGAGTTGGCTTTTAGTTCGAAAATGAGCAGTGCGACCAATGCTTTCCTTGTTTTCGAGTTTTCGGATCTGGGATTCTATAGGAAGAGTAATCGGGGTAATTATGCTGTTGTAAGGGCAACTTTAGCTATCCAAACAGGTTGGAGAGTCTGAAAAACTGGCTTTGGATCAGAGATGAAAAGGGAAATTATTCTAGATTGCGTGAATCGCTGGGGACGTTTTACGGCCTATTTTCTAATTGGAGCGACGCTTGCTGGTAGCTCAGTCTTTGCAAAGAAAACCGCGCGTGTGTTGGTTGATTCCTATGCTCGAGAAGGGTATGAAGAAGCGAAAGTCGTCGATGGCGAGGCATGAGACTTATCATTTTTTAAAAGGACGATATTTTGGGGGTAATATGCGCGACCCGAGCTTGAGGGAGGTAAGTTTCGAAGACATGGCCGTAGCTTTGGCTGAAGAAATGAAAGCGCGAAATTACTATTCGGTTATGGCGCAGGACGAGGGTGATTTTCTTATAGTAGTTCATTGGGGTGTCACGGGGATCGAAGAGTCGCTCGACGAGTTGATGATTAACGATGTGGGAGGGTTCGGCAATTCAGATAGCGGAACAGTGGTAGATCCTTCATCGAGCGAAGTTACGTCCGATTTCTCCCAGGATTATTCCAACGACTTCGAATCCTATGATTCGGCTGGATCAGGTCGGGCGGATAAGAACAACGCTTCTTTGATTGGTTTCGACCGGGCGTTAGGCCGGAAGGGCTTAACCTCTCAAGACGACTACGAACTGCGCTCGATGTTGGAAGGCGAACGTTACTTCATCGTTCTCATGGCCTACGACTGGCAGAAAATGCGACTTGAGAAGGAGTTCGATTTGGTGTGGTCAACTCGTTTTAGCTTGGATGCGATCGGCACGAATTTCCGCGACGCGCATTTTGCGCTGAGGCGCGGCGCGGCGAATTATATTGGTACGAACTTGGACGGGGATTTGGGTAAGACCAAGACTCACCTCGGGACCGGAGATGTAGAGCTAGGCGACCTTGAAGTCGTCGAGACCGTTAAAGAAACGTCTTCGGAAAAATAAGAAGACGGGCTGGGACTGATCTCGATGGTAAGCTCCAAAGGACAAGAACTCACCTTGGTCAAGGAGACGTCGAGTTAGGTGATCTCGAAGTAATCTAAAACGGTCGGAAAGTCCGAAGAGAAATAGAAGCTCTAGGGCGTTACGTTCACTTCTATTAGAATCGGCTCCGAACCGACGCTTTCAAACCAGCAAACAAGTTCGGCTACAAGGTCGAGCTTTAGCCAATAGCGACCGGGGCGATCTACGAAAATCGGGATGTCCCCTTCGAAACGATCGCCAGGCTCCATTTCGGTGGGGAATCGAAATCGAGTATTGTCTTTCAACAGCTCTCGGCTTTCGAAATCGAGCAAGCGGGAGGCGACGTTGATGATGCCGAAGGTCGCTTCATTTTCGTTTAGCCAACGGGACTCGCCGATATTTCCCACATCGATGTGAATATCTCTGATTTCGCCGACCTTGAGTTCGAGTCGTTTCGGCTCGCACTGCAAATCGTGTTTCAGGCCCTCGCTTTGGCGGCTATCATTCAATATCGCGCCTTTTTGAAAATAGAAGATCCCGTTATTTTGCTGAAATTGCATAATGGCCTTCGTCATGGAAGGCGGGGCTTCGCCCGCTTTGCATTGAAGCCATTCGTCATGGTTGAGCATGTAGCCCGGAGATGCGGCAACTTTGAAAGTTGGCCCATCAAATCCGGCGGCATGAAAAAGCGTCTTTAGAGCTTCCATGTCCAAGTCGTTTTCCAAGACGGAGAATTCTCGCATTTCGCTTTGAGATTCCGGCGTGGCTGAGTGCGGCCCAAGCGGTTCGTTGAAAGCGATAGTCCCTCCATTTCGGAGAACTCTGCAAAATTCCTTGATCGCAATTTCCTGATTGGGAACGTGGTGGAAAGCGTCGAAGCATATGATTCGATCGATTTCGCCGTCCTCCACAGGCAGGCGTTTTCCGTCGAACAAGCGCGTCTCCCAAGTGCAAGGTGGTTTGTTCGGAATCGGGTAGTCTTCGAAGAGACGTCTTCCGAGTGCCAAGGCTTCTTCGGAAACATCAGTGGCGATTACCGAATAGCCCATTTGCCATAGCGCTTTGGAGATCCAGCAGGTGCCCGCTCCGAAATCCAGCACTTTCATGCCGGGAGCGAGGCGCAGGCTTTCCAGCATGAGCCCCAATCGGATAAGGAGTTGCGGCGCGTGCATCTCCATGGAAAAAGGCTTGCCGAGCTGGCTTTCCGGGCTCGGCAGCTTTTTATAGTAGTCGTCGGAGAACTGGTTGAACTCCTCGACACTTAGCTCCTCTATTAGTTGCTTCGGGTCGATGAGGTCCTGTTTTGCTTGGGTTGAATCAGGAGAGCTGGATTCCATTGATCAACCGTAGGCGGCGCCGGTTTCGACGTCGATGATTCGATAGTTCTCGACGTGGAAATGTGGGTCCGATCGGAAGGTAAGCTGAGCGTTGTGGTCTTTTTCAAGGCTGATCAGTAAATCCGCGTCTTCTTCGCGCAAGCGATCGAGGATGGCAGGATTGACCAGTACGCGCAGCTTGATTGCTTTGGCCTGATCTTGGGTCCGGTTGCGGGCTCGGCGAACGATCCCGGAGAGTTTGCGTTGGAGTTCGACGCTGACGGTCGTGGCCGATTTGACGATTCCTTTGCCGCGGCAATAAGGACAGTCGGTGTACAGACCTGAGGAAACGCTTTCCTGCATGCGTTGGCGAGTCATCTGCATGATGCCCAATGGCGAAATCGGCAAGATATGGTTCTTCGCCTTGTCGACCCCCATGTGCGCTTTCATTCGGCTGAGAACGGCATTGCGGTGACGCCGTTGCTTCATGTCGATGAAGTCGATGACGATGAGGCCGCCGATGTTGCGCAGACGAATCTGTCGGGCGATTTCGGCCGCCGCTTCGCAGTTCACCTGGAAGATGATGTCGTTCTCTTTGCCCTTGTTTTTGTGGGAGCCGGTATTGACGTCGATAGCGATGAGGGCCTCGGTTTCGTCGATAACGATGGCTCCGCCCGATGGCAACGGTACCGCTCGCTGAAAGGTCTGTTCGATCTGATTCTCGATATTGTAGCGTTCGAAAATCGGGATGCTGTCCTGGTAGAGTTGGATCTTGCTGGACGAACGTTTGGAGATTTGGCTGACATCATCGATGATGTTTTGATGATCTTCGGGGTTGTCGATGAGGACGCGATCGATGTTTTCCGTTAGGAAATCACGTACGGTGCGTTCGCTCAAATCCGGCTCTTTATAGAGGCAAGACGGAGCTTTGACTGAGTCCATTTTGTCTTGGATCTTCTGCCAAGTCTTGAGCATGATGTGCAGGTCGCGCACGAAGTAGCGCGACTTCTTCCCTTCGCCGGCGGTACGGACGATGATGCCCATGCCTTCGGGGATGGTAAGGTCGCGGATGATCTTCTTAAGACGGTTGCGCTCTTTGACGTCCTCGATCTTTCGAGAGATACCGCACTGGTCTGAGTAGGGCATCAAGACGAGGAAACGTCCTGGCAGCGAAAGATTGGTCGTGGTGCGCGGCCCCTTGGTGCCGATTGGCCCCTTGGTGACTTGAATGACGATTTCCGTACCGATCGGGTAGTGCTGCGGAATGTCTTTGATCGTGATTTTCTTCTGATTGTTTTTCTTGCTCGAGCGATTTACGCGAACGACTTCGACCGACGAATCGACGGCTTGAGGCAAGATGTCCCAGTAGTGGAGAAAAGCGTTCTTGGGCAGACCGATGTCGACGAAGGCCGCTTTGAGGCCTGGGTCGAGGTTCTTAATCCGTCCTTTGAAAATGCCTCCTACGATGCGTTGGGCGCTGCGACGGCGTTCGATATCAAATTTGTCTAGGACGCCATCGATTAGCAGGCCGACCCGCGTTTCCAGCGGTTCAGCATTAATGATCAGCTCCCGGTACGGTTGCTTCTCGCCCTTAAACTTTTCGATGATTTTGGTCATCAAAGGACGCTTTTTGGCACGCTTGTCGGCGTCGCTTTTGAGTTTTGCTTGATCGACCGGCTTTACGGGCTTGTGCGAGGGGGGCTTTCTAAGCTCCTCTTCATGTTCCGTAGAAGAATCTTGTGATTCGGTTTTGATTTTGTTTTCGCTCATTCTGTAAGGTTTCGTGGTTTACAGAAGGCGCCTTTTCATGGGGCGTTAACGTTTCAATTGGGTTATTCTGTCGCTGTTTGTACATTGTCAGAACTCCTTTCGAAATCGGTACACGCTTTGCGCTAGTCCTTGCAGGACGCAGCAGCTCACCATGAAGGTGCCTCCGTGACTTAAGAACGGGAGCGGTAGTCCAGTGATTGGCATCAATCCAATCGTCATTGCTATATTCACAAATACATGAACGGAAAACAGTGTTGCGACCCCTATCACAAGCAACGTGCCGAAGCGGTCGCGGGCGATAGTGGCGATGCGGATACTGTTTGCCAGTAGCAAGCCGAATAGTGATACCACGACTACGCTTCCCAGAAATCCGGTTTCTTCCGCTAAGACGGAAAAAATGAAGTCGTTATGGGCAACTGCTCGAGGCAGATAGCCTAGTTGGGCCTGATTGCCGTTCAGCCAGCCTTTGCCGAACGCCCCTCCAGATCCAACGGATATAATTGATTGTTCCCGATTCCAGCCTTCGTCGCGACGATTGACCTTGTCGGGAAAGAGAAATCCCATGACTCGTTGCCGTTGATAGTCCTTTATTGGAATCCAATAGTGAGGACGCTCAACCACTTGTTCTTCGGTCGTTTCCGCTTTGGCTGCCACATACTCGCCATAGTTGTGGGTATCGAGCACCACTAATCCTACCAAGACCGCAAAAATGGCTAATGCGGTCGTGAAGAAGGATTTCGATAAATTGGATGCGTATAGCTGAGCGAACACGACAAAAGGTATCACGAGCGCCGATCCAAGATCGGGCTGGAACAAGATGAATAAGAATGGCAGCGAAACCGCAAGCGCCATTTTGGCAAGTGTTTGGCGAGAATCCATTACCGTTCCCACCTCCGATAGGGTGAGCATGCTCGCTCCGATAACCAGACAAGCCAGTTTGGCCAATTCGCTGGGTTGAACGGTGGTTACTCCCACGTCGAGCCAACGTTTGGCTCCCAAGATGGTCACTCCTAACGGACTCCAAGCGACCAGGGCTAGTAGACCGAGTGCGAGAAAGTAGACCCAGTGGGAGAATTTGAGAAAAATTTTGTAGTCGATCAGCGAAACGGTGAAGTACGCGGTCAATCCAACGCCGGCCCATATGATCTGTTTAATCCAGTCGTTGTTCGGATGGTAGTGTTGGGCGCTGTAGATGAAAAAGACTCCGATGATCGACAGGGCGATTATGCAGAACGGAGAAATTAGATCGAAGCGGGAATGCTTGTAGCTGAAGGATGAGCGGGACACGGAAAAACTGAAAAGGTGGGCGCACAATTTTTCTGAAGGAGGCAAGGGGGCGTTGAAAGGAAAATCGCGATTTTTGGAAACTAAATGGGCTACTCGGGTCGTATAGGTTTACAAGCGTTCGTCGGGATTCATTTCGATCGCTGTAAGGCCCAGTGGGCAGGTAGGTGTTGGAAAAGACTCTCGCGGTTTGCGGGGGTCTTTTTCGTTTTGGCGATTGAGTCGCCTTCGAGCATCGCCAATATCTTGGGCGATGAAGCGTATTAGAAGAGACTTGGAGTCGGCGAACTTTTGGCAATGAGCAGTCCGGTCGTAGAAAGGACGCGGATCGACCGCTGGCTTTGGGCGGTGCGCCTGTTTAAGACGAGGACTCAAGCGACCGAAGCCTGTCGCGGCGGCAAGGTGCGGGTGCGCAATGAGAAGGTGAAACCTTCGTATGGGGTGAAGATCGGAGAGTTGATCGAGATTCAGCAGGGGCCGATAACCAAACGATTGGGAGTGCTGGGACTACTGGAAAAGCGAGTTGGCGCAAAACTCGTACCTGATTTCATGGACGATATGACGCCTCCGGAAGAATACGAGTTGCTCCGGCAAACTGCGGCTCAAGCGATCCTTCGAAGAGATCGCGGCTCGGGACGTCCCACAAAGAAGGAGCGCCGCGAAATCGAAGAGCTGTTTTGGGGTGAGTGACGGGTACGACTATAATTCCCCTCTGATATCTGTTTTCCTGCAATTTGTAGGGCGTGTCGCTGACCCGACGCTTGGAATGAGATGTCGCCTCAGCGAGACGGCTTTGGGTTGCTCGGGTTGAAAGAACGCGTCCGGAGGCCACGTACCACCTGGGGCTTGTATTGTGGTGGCGCGTGGCGTCCCGACGCGTGTTTTTTCTTAGAGATTGTTTAATTAGTCCAATGTCTTCGAGCAAATCAACTGTAGGGCGGGTCGCTGAACCGCCAGCGGATGAAAAAGTGTCGCCTCCCCGAGACGACCTACAATAGGGGCGAAGGGTCGCCAGCCACAAGTCGAGGTCTTTGACGGAAATGGCTGAGCAAACAGAGACATGAGGGAACGCCTTCAATCGCGTCCGCGAGTGAGTTAGCTGGATAAAAAGGGTGGCCAAGCGCATTAAAGCTGTTTGGATCGGGATTCATGTACACGCCTCCGCCACTGGGAAAGATCATCATTTTCCCGCTTCTTTTCGCCACAGGTCTTGCGGTGGCGATCGCGGTCTTCACTCCGGAGTTAGGACCGTTTGCCTACATGTCGGCCTGGGTCGGGACGGTTGCGGTAATGACGGTTTTGGGAGTGCTCAATTACGAGCGAAACAAGTGACCCATTCCCTTTCGCATCGGATTATAGAGAATGAAGTATCCATCGGTTGAAGACCTTTTCCAGGAAATCCTCAAAGCGCGTCAGCGTGTCTACGAGATCGCTCGCCCGACGCCGCTCGATCGTTTGAGCCCGACTGATAATTTGTTCATCAAACGCGAGGACTTGTCACCAATTCACGCATACAAATGGCGTGGAGCATATAATCGTATGAGCCTCTTGAGCGACGAGGAAAAGGCTCAAGGCGTGGTGTGCGCTTCGGCGGGCAATCATGCTCAAGGCGTTGCCCTGGCGGCCCAAAAACTGGGGACGCGCGCGGAGATTTTTATGCCGCGTTCGACGCCGCTAATGAAGCAAAAGGCGGTTCGAACTCTTGGTGGCGATGCAGCAAATGTCCGCCTGGAAGGAGACTCGTACGATGACGCTTCCAAATCGGCTCACGTATACTCCCAGGAAACGGGCAAGACGTTCATTCATCCGTACGACGACCTCATGGTCATGGCGGGGCAGGGAACGCTGGCTGACGAAATCGTCATGTCCGGAGAAGGCTATTTCGACATCGCTTACTTGCAGATAGGCGGTGGCGGTATGGCGGCGGGTGTTGCGTGCTGGTTGAAACGTTATTATCCGAATATCGAAATTGTGGGTGTCGAAGGCGAAGATCAGGCCTCGATGGCGGCTGCGATTAAGGCGGGACAGCCGGTAGAATTGGACTATCTCGATGTCTTTTGCGACGGCACGGCGGTTAAGAAAGCGGGATCGCTTACGCGGCATTTTTGCGAGCAATTGGTGGATCGCTTTATAACCGTGACGAACGCCGAGGTTTGCGCAGCGATCCAAATGCTTTGGGAGAGCCAGCGTTTGATCCCGGAACCTGCCGGCGCGATGGGCATGGCGGGTTGGCTTAAGGAGAAGGAATCGGTCGGAGAGAAGCGAGCGTTGGCGATTATTTGCGGCTCGAACATGGATTTCGGTCAGCTCCCTTATGTTGTCAGGCACGCTGGTATCGGTTCCGCGCACAGGCGGTACTACCGCTTTCGGATTCCGGAACGCTCGGGAGCGTTGCTTCACTTATTAGAGACGTTTTTGGATTCGGTGAATATTATCGAGTTTCAGCATGGTTTAACCGGCAAAGAATTGGCGTGTCCGATCATCGGTATCGATGCCATGCCAAGTCAGTTTGCGGTTTTGGAAGAGCAGCTAACTAAGCTCGGTATCGAATTCGAGGATGCGACGGGCGACGATGACGTGGAGTTCCGGATTATTCGCTATGACGCGGCGTTGATCGAGCGACCGTGCTTTATAAAGATAGAGTTTCCGGAGCGCGCGGGCGCTTTGCATGACTTCTTGCAGGACAGCTGCAAGGGAGCGAGCATCGTGTATTTCAATTACAGTTACACAGGCGAGCGTGTGGGCCGGGCGATGATCGGGTTCGATTTCGAATCGAACGAAGATCGGGATGCGTTTCGAAAACGGCTCGCTGGAAGCGACACGGTTTTAAGAGATGTCCGTGAAGTGTCTCCGACGGCTTTGGATCGAATGGTTTAGAAATTTGGATTATGTTTACGTTTATTGATCTTTTTGCAGGTATTGGCGGATTTCGGATCGGCCTTGAACGATTGGGCGGACAGTGCGTCTTCAGCTCGGAAATCGACAAGCACGCTGCGGCTACCTATGAGCGCAATTTTGGAGAGAAACCTGCTGGCGATATTACTAAAATTGCGGCGGAGGATGTCCCTGATCACGACGTTCTGTGCGGAGGTTTTCCTTGTCAGCCGTTTTCGGTAAGCGGAAAGCAGCTCGGTTTCGAGGATGCTCGTGGAACCTTGTTTTTCGATGTAATGCGCCTGGTTGCGGCCAAGAGGCCTAGAGCGGTGTTTTTGGAAAATGTTGCAAATTTCGTGCGTCACCGAAATGGGGATACGCTTAAGCGAACGATTTCCATGTTGGAAGATGCAGGTTATCAAACGAAATACGCGGTATTAAACGCTTCGAATTACGGCGTGCCTCAAGCTCGCAAGCGCGTTTACATCGTAGGGGTGAGGAAGGATGTGGTTTCGGGCGAATTTCAATTTCCCGTCGCATTGGACAAAGAAGTTCGCCTAAAGGATATTCTATTGCCGGCCTCGAAAACGAAAGGAATGGCGATAGATCGCGATGATATTCAAATTAAGGATACCGATCCTGAAGAAACCGCGAAGAATTGCGTGAACAAGCCGATTCAAATTGGCATTATAAATAAGGGTGGCCAAGGCGAGCGAATCTATTCGCCGGAAGGGCACGGCATTACCTTGTCCGCTCATGGTGGCGGAGCGGCGGCCAAGACGGGAGCTTATCTGATCAAAGGCGTTGTTCGCAGATTGCATCCGATCGAGTGTCGGCGATTGATGGGTTTTCCTGAGCGATTCAAAATGGATCCTCGAAAGGGACAGTGTTATAAGCAGTTTGGCAACGCGGTGATCGCAACGATGATCGAGGCGATCGGAAAAGAGATGCTCAATGCTGCCAAGCTGAGGTGGGTTCAAGCCGAGCTGGATTTGGAGCGGAAATAGAGGATTTGGGGAATTGCGGCGTGCAATCGGCAAGCGTCTATGAGGGTTTCGACCATAGTTTGAGATTTGGAAGATTCGAAGGACTAAGACAAACCCTGGAGCTTTCAGGGGAGAATTCGCCGCAAGAGCGAGTAGTTGCCATAGGAATCAGTCGAGTTTAGATTGTAGAGATATAGGAAAATGTCTGATTGTGGCCGATTGATTTGAACTTTGCATGGTCTTCGTGGGATGGAACCGTAGAAGGTCTAGAAAACCCGCCCTATTGATGAGTGACGCTCGACTCATGCTATTGCCTGCCCGCGACTATGGACCCTTCGAATCCCAGTTCTGAATCCGAATCAATTGATATAAACCTTTGCCAGCAAACGAATCAGGATTCGAGAGAGCCCGTTGCGATAGTTGATATTGGCTGTCGCTTCCCTGGAGGAGCTTCGACGCCGAAGGCCTTTTGGAATATGATTCGTCGCAAGAAGGATGCGATCGTCGATGTTCCTGGAGATCGTTGGGATATTCGTCGTTTTTACGATGAGGATCCGGCCAAGCCTGGCAAAATGTACGTAAAACAAGGCGGGTTTCTGAAGGAGAAGATCGATCGCTTCGATCCGCTCTTTTTCGGTATTTCGCCTCGCGAGGCGGAAAGTATGGATCCCCAGCAACGATTGCTTCTCGAAGTCGTCTGGGAGGCCTTCGAGGATGGAGGTTTGGTCGAGCCGGATTCGCGAATGGCGAAAACCCGATTTTAAACTCCTTTATGTTGACGACGAGACTAAGTCTCTAAGGTATTTCAAGAAGGCTTTCTCATCGGATTTTAATATCATCACCGCGGAATCAGCAGCTGAAGCTTTAGAAATCCTTGTTGAGGAAGATTGCAACGTTGGCGTATTGACCACTGACCAGCGTATGCCCGAGAAGACGGGTTTGGAGTTGATTCGGGAAGCTCGAGCGTTGAAACGGGGTTTGGTTTCGATCTTGATCACTGCTTACATCGATTTGGATGTAGCCTTGGAGGCGATAAGCGGC
>Ga0302127_10000800_pt1 | contig 17827 bp, 12 predicted proteins | sample CB4_SCM_MG_FD_204452 | JGI IMG/M metagenome (GOLD analysis project Ga0302127, IMG submission 204452) | Marine microbial communities from Western Arctic Ocean, Canada - CB4_SCM | ecosystem: Environmental > Aquatic > Marine > Oceanic | place: Canada: Western Arctic Ocean | collected 2017-09-24
CAACGGCATAGTATTCTACACCATCAACCAAAGGAATGCCGTTGGCAGATGTGACTTCGCTTGAGAGTCGACTGTGCAATGAGATTGCTTTGTCTATTGTTCGCCCAGAGAGGTCATCTGCTGTGATTGGACTATTGTCAACATTCCAGACAGGGCCTTCATTGACATAGACTAGATATCGGGCAAAGTTTTCATCGTGAACAAGACTCCAGTTAGCCAACAATGCTCCACCGCCGTCATCTGGTCGGTCGATGAGGCCGTTCGCGATAATCGGCGTTTCAGTACGAACATAATCGTAGATAAGACGAACCTGTAACGAACCGTTTGAAGGCGAACGAAGAGTCATTTGTAAGAATTGAGTTCCGTTGATAATTATGCCGTTATCAACAGCAAGTTGTAAAGTGGTTTCAAAATCCGGAGTATTTGCAAGTTCAATGGTTGCATTATATTTGAGGCTCTTGGATTGCACCCATGTTGCTGCATTATTGACTGGAGAGGTAAACGCTAAAGGAATGGCTTGGAACAATATGCCATTGGTCCCAACAACACCTTGAGTAGAGTCAAGGGTAACCGTTGAATCGAGGTCTACAAGAGTAATACTCATGCCAGGGTGAGTCATATCGGTGATATCCCGAGTCGCTAAATTGAATCCAACATTTAAGGGGTCTGCGTATCGAATAGATACGCGTTCAATTTCTGTATATTGGGGATTGTTTTCGTATCCAAATAATCCCTCTCCATCTGTAGTAAGCCAAATATAATCCGATGAAATTGTCCCACCTGTAAGTAATGGCATTGAAATCATCTTGAGATTCTGATGTGAATTTGTTCGAGCTTCAATAATTGAAACACCGTTTCCACCAAACACTAGAATGTGGTCACCATCACTGATCATTTTTTGTACAGGCCAACCAAATACTTGGTAGGATGGAATTCCATTTTCAAAGAAAGTGGAGGTACTGTTCCAGTGAGTCATTGGTCCAATGTCTGTAGCGATGTGAACGCCCCAGTAATCGCTTGCAAGCGCATCGATATTATTAGATGGTAATTGGTCGAATTCATGGCCAACAATTGTACCCGAATTCAAACCGATGGTAGTGACAGCAGGGCGTTCTCTTCCAGCGCCATCGTGACCAACGAACAGTGTAGTTTCATTATTTAGAGTCACAACTCCACCTGATCCAATCGAAATAGATGTTGATGTATAGGAGGTAAGTGACATTGTTGAAGTCCCCATGAGGCCAGAGGCGGAGGTATAGAGAGTCGTAGCATTGGTTGTAAGATTCATTTGAACCAAACCAGCAGTTGTAGTCATCCAGAGATAATTTCCTTCAACAATCACATCTTCAACGACATTGATAGGGAGTCCGTCTGAAGTTGTGAGTGGATTGAGCCAATCTGAGGTTGCATAATCCCATCGCCCTACGCCGCCATTGGTTGCAATGTAGAGAATGTCTGGCGTTGCAGCGAAATTATTGATTGCGTTTGATGGTAATCCACCGATCAGTTTTCCATTTCCATAGCCAGTTTGAATGTCATATAGTTGAACGCCAGGTGCGGAACCGCCACTACCCATCAGTCCAAGAACCAAAGTCGTTCCAACGCGGACCATACCATCGTGGTTGTTGTGTAGTCCGCCATTTAAGCGCGTAACAATACCAGTTATGGTGTCGAGTTTGTACAATCCAGTCGGAGTGGAAGAAATGTAAAGGTCAGTTCCGATGAGTTCGGTATCCTGAGCTTTACTATTTGCAGCCATTGTCCAACCATCTTGCCACAGAATTGTTCCATCTGTTTGGCGTTCACCTTGTAATAATCCAGCCCCGCTTGATTGACCAAATCCTTGGCTAGATCCGGCGGTTGTGGCCCACAAATGGGTGCTGTTACCGGTCATTGTTGTGACTTGTCCACTGACCAAACCAGGGAGTGTTGCGATTGTATTTTGGCCGAGGGGGCTGATAGTTTCGACCCTACTAAATCCAGATGAACCACCTGCTTGCCCGACTAACCATTTGCTTCCTAACCATTGGAATGAGGTCACAGAAGAGCCTGCGCCGTTGACACTGGCTTGTGCATTTGAGTTTCCAGAAGTGGCGATGAGTGAGAACCCGCCACCGATAATATTACTGCCAGATAGCCCGATGCCATGGCCGAGGACGAGGCCACCATTCGCATATCCAATAGAATCCCACCAAATTCTATCGCTTGGTAAGCCATTGGTTGCAGAAGTGATTGGTGTAATCCAAGCACTGGTCGAGTAACTGTATTTCTTAATATCTGCCTCATCTTCGTAAAAAGCGACGTAAAGCGTATCGGTTGTATCACAGGCAACGCCAGAAACTTCACCGTAATTCTCGTTCCAATCCGCACGAGTGAACGAGCCAATCATTGTACTGTTTCCGAGGTCTAAGCGAGCGACACCGCCGTTATTTGCATATATTCCAATATTCAATACACCGCCACACATGACCATAGAAATCGGGTAACCGTTTGGTGTACCGTTTTGTCCCAAATCATATTGAGCCCAAGTGCTTCCATCCCAATGAGATAAGGCACCGCCTTGGAATTGCCCAAAGCCACTCACATCTCCGCCACCGACAACAAGGTCTGAGCCGTCCGTCCACATTTCGTAAATGCGGCTTCCAGCACCGGCTGGTAAGCCAGAACCTTCCTCCCATGTAGTGAGCCACATATTGCTTGACTCATTGTATCGAGCAACACCATCTTCAGTGGCGAACAAGACTTCACCGTTGAACTCGAGAATCTCCCGGATTGGGAAATCAAAGTCATCCTCATCCCATGTACCGATAATTGTGCCATTCGGTGCAATGAGTTCAAGATTACTTTCGCCCCAAGAGATCCAGAGGTTTCCTGTCGTTGATTCGTATGCAGTGACTCGGTCAACTTGCCCGATAGGTAGGATACTTTCCGCCCAAGAGCCGTTGCTGATATTCCATTGAGCAATACCGCCTGAGCCATCGACTTGCCACCAGTTTGGTGAAGAAACACTTGCCATCAATATACCATCAACAATATTGAGGCCATTGATATCACCATTGTTTTCATCAACCTGCGCTCCAGCATCTAAAGATGAGAGTGCGGTGAAGTTGAAGGCATTAAATCGATAGATGTTATCGCTACTAGTTCCATCGTGGTAATACATTACATTTCCATCGAGAATCATGTCTTGTGGGTCACCGCTTCCGGCAAAGAGAGAACTTGACTTTTCAATATCATATATTTCGACACCGGTTGTAGCGTTGAGGAGTTGGAAACCATCTGAACCTCCAATCCAAATGTAGTTTGGATCTAAATCGACAGAAAGAGCAGTCGCATCTTCATTACCATCGTCTAAGAAATTATCTTCCGTCCAAAGAGTAAGCCATGCGTTATTGGTAATATCGTAGCGTGCAACACCGATTCCATCTAATCCAATGAAAGCCGTATCTCCAATGACGACAACAGGGGCGTTATTTGTCTGTTCACCAGCCTCCCACTCGCCAACGACTTCGTAAGGAGATGCAGTGATAATACCGACGCCAGAGGTGGTGCCTCCAAAGATGTAGCCGTAACCATCAGCTTCGACGGAGTAAGTTGCCCAATTCGGCATACCATCTTGAACATTAAGACAATCAGGACCGGTAGAAGATATTTGACTTGTTGACCATGCACAGACACCAATATTTGTTGCAGCGTAGATAGTTCCTCCCGACACTGCGAAATCAAAATATTGCTGAGGGCGAGAGTTCCATTGTTGACCTGATTGGAATGATGTAGAACTTGCACCATCCCACTTGATTGCTCCGCCGCCGGTTCCAATGTAGAGATCGCTTCCATCTGCTTCCAATGCGTAGATATTATCGCTGGGAAGAATCTCAGTAGCAAGGTTTTGACCTCCACCATTTTGTCCGTTACTTTCAGTTAACGGAATGAGTAATTCACCCGTAGCAAGGTCTTTTCGAGCAACCCCATAGCCCGGGATTCCAAAGTAAAGTATGTTTCCAGTAACGGCTACTGGGACATTATTTGCATCGTTGACGCCAGTGGAAATCCATGGTGTTAACCATGAGTCGTTGGTAAGATCATAGCGAAGAACACCGTCGTTTTCAGTTGCGAGGTGAACAATGTTGCTGAACAAAGTAAGGTCGACCGCAGCAGCATCATATTGAGGCGCAGAAACAGCAGCAGGTCCACCCAAGAAGAGGTCGATCAAAATCATTTGGCCTTGACCAGTAATTCCAACAGCTGTTGAACCGTCGGAATCAACTCTAATGATTTCATCATTATTCAAATCCGTGTTTGAAGAATCCCATGTTTGCAAGAGTGTTCCGTTGTTGTGCATTTGGTGCAATCCACTTTCCGAGGCGATGAATACATGCGAGCCATCGTTCATCAAATGATTGACCGTCGTACCAAGGTATACGGGTTGGAGCCAGCGAGATGCTTGGGTATCGAAACGATTCATCCAATCATCAGCGGCAACAAAGACAACGCCATTCAATTCAGTAGCGTCTTGCATACTGGAAGAAGTTGGACCACTTCCAATCAGCACTGTTCCAGTTTGAAGTGGTGTTGAGCCGGGACTTAATTCAGCAAACGAGCCAAACCCGTTTCCAAGCAACAATATCTCATTTGCCGGTGCACGTGAGCCAAGCGTAGGCCATACAATGAGGTCTTTCCCATCTCCAGTTAATCCAAACGCCGAAATCTGTTGAGTGCCTGAAAAGACACCTACTGAAGTGTCGTATTCATGGAGTGTATCGCCACTTAAAACGAACAAATCAGAGCCAGAGCGAGCCATTCCATTGATCGAGTTACTTGTCAGCCAATTACCATCGTTCCAAGTTGAGAGCCAAAATCCTGAACTCCAATCGTATCGTGCTAATCCATTGGCCGGTGAAGCAAGAAGTAACTGATTTCCGGATACAATCATTTCTGTAATTTCATCGGAATGAAGACTGTTGGCGGTCGACCAAGTCGATAATGCGCTGCCAGAATTGAGGTCCCAGCGTACAACGCCCTCATCATCAAAAGAAATGTAGAGAATATTGTTGACTTCAAGCATGTCCAATGCTGCGCCTTGTGTTGTTTTGGTCATTGGGAACGACCAACTCACTCCATCCCATTGGGCTATGCCATCCTGGTTGGCGGCGTAGACATCTCCATTGGATGCAATCATGAATGTGTCATAGGCTGCTTGAGACGGCCAAGAGAGAGGCGTCTGTTCACTCGTATCATCAAGAGAAAAGGCATAAAATCTATTTTCAGTAAGAACGTGAAGTAGATTATTGGTTGTATCTATTACTAAATTGTGAATAGGGGAATCAAATTCAATCACATCGATGACAAGAGGATCGTTTGAATAATCCAATGTTAAAAGAGCATTCTCGATTGCAAGATACATGCGGCCGTCAACAGGATGAATCGTTGATGCAGTAATCTCGAGTTGTAAAGGAGCGAGTGCCACCATTGGGTCTACGGGTGAGAGTGCCTCAATGACTAATTCTGTGATTTCGGCATCGGAAGGAAGCGTCCAAGTTGCACCCGAATCACTGTTCGGATTTAGGCGCCCAGAGTAGGGATTTGGGCCGATGAAACTGTCTTGAGAGCCAAGCATTCCAAGACCCCGCCAGTCGAGTAAATTGACGCCAATATCGCTCGCGACAAGCATGGGTTCTTCGATCATTAAACCATCACTTCCATTGACTCGAATTTGGAATGAAACGTTGGACAGGTCAGCTCCCGGGGCGAATTCTAACGTCCATGAAGCACTGGCTTGTCCACCCGTATCCGGATTCGCTCCAACCGCGTCGAGTTGAACCCAACCCGTATCATTACTGCCTTCTTGAGGCCAAATCGTATTATTGGACGATTCGTGAGCAGAAACGCCGGAGATTGTGAGCAAAGGTGCAGCCGATGCGAGCAGCATCAACACGACAAGTAGCAGTGCTCTTTGTGTGTCGCGAGGCAGGGTTGCAGTGTTCGCCTCTATGTTCATCACATACAATCTGAGTTGTAGGGTATTTTAACGCGCCCCTCGGTCGTGTGAACAAATATCATCCCAACTGATTTATTACCCATTGTGATAATTCGGTTGATGCTATTTCATTTCCTCTTCTTTAAGCAGAAAAAATCCTCCGAAATTCCACTGCAAGTGCACAGACAGACTTCAAAGCCTACCGCCTTCACGCAACACTCAAACCTAAGACCTGCTTCGTTGGGTAAGGCCTAGTTATGAATCTCGATAAAAAGGAGCGCTTACTTCGAAAAGAAGCGCTGGAATACCACGAAGCAGAACCACGTGGTAAAATCAAGGTTGTACCTACGAAGCCTCACTCAACAGCCCATGAACTCAGCCTCGCTTATTCGCCAGGTGTCGCTTACCCTTGTTTGGATATTGCAGAGCGACCCGAAGACGCCTACCGCTATACCGCGAAAGGAAACTTGGTTGCAGTGATTTCAAACGGAACCGCTGTACTTGGGCTAGGTAATATTGGCGCACTGGCCAGTAAGCCAGTGATGGAGGGAAAAGGCCTCTTACTCAAGACGTTTGCAGATATCGATGTTTTTGATATCGAAGTCGACACCGAAGACCCCGAATCCTTCATCGAAACCGTCGTGAATATTTCCAAGACTTTTGGAGGCATTAATCTTGAAGATATCAAAGCACCAGAGTGTTTTGAAATTGAACGCCGCATTGCAGAATCAACCGACATACCCGTCATGCATGATGACCAACATGGTACGGCAATCATATCCGCAGCAGCTTTGCTCAATGCGGTTGAATTGCAGGAAAAAAGTCTGGACACCATCAAAGTAGTCGTCATAGGCGCGGGTGCTAGTGCCATTGCCTGTGCCAACCATTACGTCGCCATTGGGGTGACTCGTGAAAATATCTCCATGGTTGATAGCAAAGGCATCATCACCAAAGCCCGTCTTGAGGCTGGAGAATTGAATGAATACAAAGCACCGTATGCACATGACCGCGAATCAGGAGATTTAGCAGATGCTTTGCAGGGTGCAGATGTCATGCTTGGTCTATCACGAGGCGGCCTTGTCAGCAAGGAAATGGTCGCTTCGATGGCTGAGAAACCGATTATTTTCGCACTTGCCAACCCAACACCAGAAATATCCCCCGAGAAAATATTGGAAGTTCGCAATGACGCGATTATCGCAACAGGGCGTTCGGATTATTCGAACCAAGTCAACAACGTTCTCGGATTCCCTTACATTTTTCGCGGTGCTCTTGATGTCCGTGCTCGAGATATTACCCAAGGGATGAAAATGGCAGCAACGCATGCTCTTGCAGAACTCGCCAAAGAACCCGTTCCCGATTATATTTCGGCTGCTTATGATGGAGCAACAATGCAATACGGTCCTGAATATATCATCCCGAAACCGTTCGACCGTAGGGTTCTGATTTGGGAGGCTTCAGCAGTGGCTCAAGCAGCAGTCGAAGAGGGTGTAGCCGCCGTTAAGCCCGAGGACTTTTCAATTGAAGAATACCGAGAAGAGTTGGAAGCCCGCCTCGGACTTTCCTATTCCATAATGAGGCATGTCATCAATCAAGTTCGAGGGAAAGGAAAACGAATTGTGTTCCCTGAGGGCGATAACGAGAAGGTCTTACGTGCAGCTGCTCAATTGGTTGAACAGAAGATTTGTTATCCGATTTTATTAGGGCCAGTAAAACGTATTCAATCGATGATGGAAGAACTCGGATTACACTTTGAGTACGAAGTCTTTGACCCCCGTAAAGACAATCGGCGTAAAGGTATTTTTACTGAAAACATGATGCAAAAACGTAGCCGGAAAGGCATGACTTATGCCGATGCCCACCGCCTTCTCAAATCCCGTCCATATTTTGCCAGTCAAATGGTAATGAATGGAGATGCGGATGGTTTTGTAGGTGGAGTCAGCCGAAATTATGCGGATGTTCTGCGCCCGACACTTGAAGTCATTGGCGCTGATGAAAAAGCACATTGTGTCGTAGGTTGCTACATGATGAATGTCAAAGGCAAAACCATCTTCTTGGCAGATGCAACGGTGAATGTCTACCCGGATAGCCGAACACTTGCTGAAATTGCAGTCCAAACCGCTAAAGTCGCTCGACGTTTTGGAATCGCTCCAAGAGTTGCAATGTTATCCTTTTCGAATTTTGGTTCAAGTCGGGCTCAACGCTCTGAACGTATTGAAGACGCAATCGCATTCGCCCGTGAACTCGATCCTTCACTAGTCATCGATGGACCGATGCAGGCAGATACAGCACTCAACGGTGATGTACAAGAGGAATACCCGTTTATGGATTTCAAAGGCCCAGCCAACGTCCTGGTATTACCAAACCTCGCTTCAGCCAATATTGCATACAAATTGCTCGAGGAACTTGGAGATGCAGAGATGACCGGGCCAATCCTAGAAGGAATGGAAAAACCTGTACAACTGGTTGCACGACAAGATGGAGTTCGACACATCGTCAATATGGCAGCAATTTGTGCCGCAGATGCAATCCGTCAAGATTCATATTGGGAAACTCTAGTCACGCCTACTAGCGAGGACTGAGTCCTTACTTTCATCAAAGAAAACCGTTGGTCTGCGAGGCCTCCAAAATGCACCTGTGACAAATCCGGCACATAATCCGCCAAATAACAAGTTGGCCCAGCCATTGGTCGCATAACTCCCCATGCCTCTGGCGATTGGAATGGCAAAGGATGGAACCACACCAAGAAGAAAGGTCCAGAATATTTCTCCGCGGATATTAGCAGAAAAATCAGCGTTGAGTGGCACGCGAACCGCTTCGCCATCGCGCATTGGAGTGATGATGAGGCGTGCAACCAATCCACTTAATTCACGGTCCATCGGAGCACTTGAAAGCGCGGTAACACCTTCTTGGCTGGGGTGAGTTTCGATAGCCGCTCTGTGTTTCGCCATCGGCCCTATTCCAGTAAAATCGCGAGGACGTCCATCCATCATCGCTCCTCGATAATTATCAGAAACACCATCGGCTAAGATTTCGACCTTTTTCGCACCCAATTCCAATTGAACCTGGTCGTGTGCATGACGCCATTCACCTTCACTCGGGCACCGTATTTCCCATGATTTCACTGAATCAAGTCCATGTTCCTCAGGTTTGAAACTCTCGGAAAGATTCGTACAAATATGTTCCAAACGTTCTCCACTCAATGTGACTTCAGTTTCACTGAGTTCGAGCAATGTTTGCAATTGACTCTGTGATAAAACTGATTTCATTACATAGAATTCAGGGCATCGAACTTCATGCCGAGGTCGTTGGCTACCATATAGCCAGCCACCTTTTTCAGTCCCTAGAAACACGCTGCCTGCTTGAACGGGGATGAATTCAATACCGCAATATTGAATTGACAACTTCTCACCTCATTGTATGGATGCTTCCATGCGGCGATACCATGCCATACCATTGCTATGGTCTTCAAGCAATGAGAATTGAGGGAATGGGGAAATGGAACGCATATAGCCAAATACCGAGAAATCTACGAGGTCAGGACTCTTTCCGCCAAAATAGAGTTGGGCATCATGTGCTTCGGTAAACTCAGTAAGTAAATCATGCCAGAGTTGCTTTGGTTTACGGCCATCATTTTTGACTCGCTTCCGAGCAATAAAACCCCACATGATGGGAAATCCAGCCCACGCGTATAACCGCTTTGAAAAGAAACCAAATTTTTCGAGTTTCGAAATTCGTAAGGTTGTTTTCAAAGCCGAACCTATGCTGCCATAAAGAATTGGTATCGTTGCTTTAGACATTTTTGTATCAGACCATTCAAGCCATTTTTGCTGACGCTCAGCATCACCAATGGCAGCCAACTTTCCACCATTATATGTAGAATCAATGTGCCTGAGAAGCGGGGTCGAATCGACATGATGCCCCCCCTGTTCGTCAGTAAATACAGGTACTTTGCCCCAATTTTCAGTAAAGCTAACTTCTTTCTTGATTTTCATCCCATTAACGCTCACATAATCAACATCAAGTTTGAGATACTCAATCAATCCCCGTACCTTCCAACAAAAAGGACAGGTGTAGAGCATATGGAGGGTAGGTGTTTGACCCATGGAACGAGGGGGTTGCCGCCCCTTCTTCAATCCTCGTCATCCGTCTCAGGTTTCCAACCCGGCTTCCAAAATTCAAGATTATCAAGCCAAACCACCCATTCAGTATCCTCGCAAGTGAGTAAACGAAAAGCACGAGCATCCAACCCACTTCGATTGACATCACTCAAAATCCCATCACGAGCCGCATCGTTCCATTCGACTTGCATCCTCCGAATCTGCCTTCTGGCTTCCTCTGGATTATCAAAATTCAATTCACACACATCTCTCAATTCAGAGATTAATATTCGGTTATCCTTCAACAAAGGATCGTTCATTGGTGCACGGCCGATATTCGCCTTCCGTCCAAACGGCCACCAACCCATGCCCTTGAACCGCCGCCCTTCCCTATGATATTTTGGCCGAACGTGTATGAGGGCTTCATCAATAAGGACGACTTGGCAAAACCATGGCAAGAGTTACGGTTCATCTTCACGGTGTTCCAAAGGAGAAAGCAAACCGTGAACTTATCGAGATGTATTCCAAGCGTATTGCCTCACGCGGGATTCGTATTGAATATCATTCTGATAAAATGAGTGTTGAAGCGTACGCAGACTTTCTTCAAAAAAGAAAAGGCACTGTGATATATTTGGATGAAGGTGGCGAAACTCTAGATTCAATTGAATTCTCAAAATGTGTTCAAGGTTGGAAAATAGCAGGAGACGAAACTCACCTAGCGATTGGACCATCACAAGGGTGGCCCTCCACAAATATGCCCGTCCACGCCCAACGCCTTTCCCTTTCGAAAATGACATACCCTCACGAGCTTGCGAGCGTTCTTTTGGTTGAACAATTGTATCGTGCGACAGAGATACTTCGCGGAACCGCTTATCACAAGGCTTGAGCAAAGGGTCAAAAAGTGCCGTTTTGTCGAACAATCCGGAGGGCGGTTATGTTAACATTTGAAACAAGCACTTTGCAATGGGTTTTGATTGGTTTTGAAGCGACCATAGGACTCCTGTTATTCGTTGGTTCGAAAAGTCAACCTTTCCCTCGCCCCTCCCGAAGATTTGGCATATTCATCCTGGCTCTAACTTCATTGGTAGCCGTGGGACAAATGGCGCCAAAACCCATTACAGTGACCGGACATCTGATCTTACTCACTGGAATTGGCTCGTTTGGTCTTCTTGCTGGAATCCGTCACTTAATTCGTACCCGAAGAGAAGTACTCATCGCTCCGTTTTCAGGATTCTTATTCTGCGTCGGTGTTGGCGGATTAATGGTTCAAACATGGAGTAGTTTGAATCAATTTGAGCAATGGGCAGGTTTTCTATCACTAGTTATGCTTGGCGGAGGACAGACATGGTTAGTGTTCCGTGGGCTGTTGATTGGTCGTTTACCCCTTGCATGGAGTCAAGCGGGAATGGTCGCCTTACAACGTGGACAAATCGACGGCGATAACGGAGCAATCGCGTGTTTTGAAAAAGGATGGGATGCTGAAGAAGAGCACCTGAATCCGATGGCATATCTCGCACTCCATAGAATTCATTTATTTATTGAAGACCAACATGTTGCCAATGAATGGTTTGAATCACTTCTTGCAGCAGGTGGTGAAGAAGCCGTTGCAATTGAATGGATTCAAGCCATCCACGATGCACTCGGCCGAATCGATTCTTCGGCAACCCATAATCTTCCACCTATCAACGGTTCCGAACAGGAATAGTGAATTTTCCGGAAATAAATTGCCATATTTCGGAATATTCCGGTTAAACGAGCAAGTATTTCTACACAGGGGTGCAAAGGACTTAAGAGGCAAGAAAACAATATATTACCATGGGAAAAACATCTGAATCACGAGAAGAATGGAAATTAGGCACTATTTTTTGGTTTGCAGTGGTTGTTTGGTTCTCTTCAAGCCTTCTTTCTCAAGCAGCCTATATGGCGTTCTACGGAGTGCCGTATGATGCAGTCGCCCTGCTCAGGGAATTCGGTCCTCTGTATTATGTAATTTTGATATTCGAATTATTGATGTGGGCGGGGATCGCCTCAGTCGCATTCATGAGATTCGCAAAGAAGATGGTTCCGAAGTTTCAATCACCTCTACCGACAGCATGACTTTCGAACGCCGAATTTTTCCAAACCCCCCAAAAAAGGCGAAAATCATGGTTCTCTTCCGATGACTTGAAGGCCCTTCAAGTTAAGGAACGCATGTGAAAGAACATTCAGATGTACCCTTCTTTTCAGGACGACCAATGGATGTGTGTTCATTGGCAGATGAAGATGTTGCTTTGCGTACTCTACCGAAAGGCGCCCAAATTGTTTCGCTTGAAGATGCCAGAGAAAACTTACCCAAAGTAACTCGCTGGCTATCAGAACTTCAAGCTATGAGTGACGAGGCTCATGACCTCACCGAGGAATTGGAAGTATTACTCGAATCACTCGATGCAGAAAATGAACATGTGGTTGAAGTCGCTGAACAGTTGGCTCAACTTGTTGCACATTGGCAAAATGTCACCTCAAGAATTGAAGCGACTGGGACGCGTATCGCTTGCTTAGAACCGGGCAGATTAGAATGGTATGGGGTGGTCGATCAGCACCTAGCATTGTATTCATGGCGTTTTGGTGAAGAAGATATTGAATGGTATCATCCAATCGATGCAAGTTTTCTTGCCCGAAAACCACTCATAGAAGCATGACTTGGCATTACTTGAGGCAGAGCCATGGTACGCATCACGCGAGTCTACACAGGTACAGGAGACGAAGGTGAAACTTCACTTGTTGATGGGTCACGACGTTCAAAAGCCGACCCGCGCCTTGAAGCAGTTGGTACATGTGATGAACTCAACGCGCTTCTTGGAATGTGTCTTATGGAAATTGGGCGCCTTCCAAGTCATGAGGATGGCGGCAGCCGTTCAACTGTTCAAAGAGTCCAATTGATCGCCAATCAAGCCCTTCCTCGAATACAAAATGAACTGTTTGACCTTGGAGCAGAATTGGCATGCCCACCATCTCAATTACCCGAAGGCATGGTTGTTTTGAATGAGAACCAAGCCTCGGTTTTGGTTGATGAAATGGATGCATGGCTCGAACAACTCGAACCATTGACCAGTTTCATACTCCCCTCCGGTCAAGGCCCAGAAGCCATAATTCATCTTACCCGCACGGTCACTCGTCGCCTTGAACGCACGGTTCTTCGTTTGGCTGAATCAGAAGGTAGCGACGCTGTTCGACCACTTGTTATTGTGTATCTCAACCGCCTCTCAGATTGGTTCTTTGTTTTTGGACGATGGGTTTGTTTGGGCCTTGGGAATAATGAATCGCTTTGGATGCCGCTTGGGCGAAGAGGGCCTGAAAGTGGTGTTGGGGCTTTGATTCGAAAATTAAATCAAAGCGATGAGGAATTCGACCAACTTTGAATCAATCCTTGCCAAGTGAAATCATATGGCGATGAGCATTTTCTAGAATACTTCTTGTTTCATTGTGTGTGAGTTGTTCTTTTGCTTGTTCCCAATCAAGCCACATATGGCCTTGGTGCTCATGAGAGAGCGTTACTGTAATGCGCTCGGTTTCTGCCAAATACCAGTAGACTTGCTTTGTTTGTTTTCGACCTTTATGCCAGAATGAATATTCGCTCCGTTCAACAAAATCGGGAACGAATTCAAGTTCATCAATCCCAGTTTCTTCTTCAAGTTCACGCCGAGCCGTTGCGTGGTGGTCATCATCACTTTCTTCAACATGGCCTTTCGGGAAATCCCAGTGGCCTTGTGGGTATTGAAGGAGAAGAATTGTTCCATAATTGACCAAAACGATGCCGCACGAGGTCTCCATACCGCAAGCAGAACGGCAATAGGTCAAGTCAATTGTGGCGAAATGTACCCGATAACCTTCTTGGTTAGCGTGCACACGCATGGGGTTATGCCCCTATCTTCGACGCCCTTGAAAAGAGCAGGATTGCCCGAGTTTACTCGAATTATTGCCGATTCAGACCTTGACGGGCTCTGTGCAGCAGCGGTCCTCAAAGCAGCTAACCCAGATGCCGAAGTTCATTTTGCTCATGCAGCATTGGTCCGTTCAGGAGCTATCGATGCATTGATTGACCGTTCCACCGCAATGGTGGATTTACCTTTCCATCCCGAATGCGGATGGTATTTGGACCACCATCAGACCAATCGTCCGAATAAAGAACAGGAGGAGCGTTTTATTCTCAACGGAGGAATCTGTCATTGGGAGGCGACACCTTCCGCAGCCCGGCTTGCTTATGATGTTTTGAGCCCCTATATCGACGTCTCACATTTAGAAGAAATAATGCCGGTTGTCGATGCACTTGATTCCGGTCAAATAACTCGTGAGCAATTCATTGAAGATGGGCCAATCCTTCAATTGGCCCGTTCGCTTTCTCTCAAAGAATCAGAACACATGCATCATGTACTCACCCTGTTATCTCAAGGTTCGAGTTTGAATGAAGTCTTACATGATTCCAAAATATTACCTCATATCGAGAGGGCCCAACGTGAACGTAAAGCAGCACAAATGGTTGTTGAGCAACATACCGAAATCATCGACCGCCTTGCAATTTGCCGAATGGATGAGAAAGGCGTTCGTTCAAACGGCTACTTAGTAACAGCATGGGCTGGTGACAGAGCAGACGCATGCTGTATCATTCATGGTTATTCTGACGGATCTATTGAAACTCCGAACCGCCCTGCGCTTTCGGCGAGTTTCTATGCTAATTCATTTCTTGAAAATGGCCAAGGCCGATTCGATTTATCACGATTAGCCACTGCCATGGACCCTACGGGTGGAGGCCATGCCAACGCTTGTGGTTGTCGAATTCAAGCACCAGGAGTAGATTCTAATCTCGAGATATGGCTCAGAATGTGGGCGAATCGAAGCGAAGAACTGGCCATAAAGTGAGTTCACAATACTTTGAAAATTTGTAAGAATCCCAAGAAAGCATGAATAAATGCGAGGGCGACAATCAGGTCAGCAGCTCGCCCATGTTTCAAGGCATGGTGAGTGAATTTTTCACCTTCGTTTCGCGCATCACGGGCTTGACGACCCATGCGTGCAAGTAAAAACAGCAAAACAAATCCAATCGGCCCCATGAATCCATGGAGACTCGGTTCTAGTGCGTCGACAAAACTTTTATTTTCTCGCCAGCCAATAAAAGCGCGACTCGAAAAGGCAACACAAATGACAAAAAAAGCAGACCATATTAACCAGTTACCGTATTTTTCATGTTGACTGAGCGCTTTTTTTCGGGGCTCGCCCTTGAGGTCATGACTTTTTTTCCGCCACGAATACTGCCACCAAATCCATCCAAGCAACCCCGTTGCAAGTAATGGATGAAGTAACAAAACCGCGATGTGAATTAGGTCCATGCCATTCCTCCATTGGGCTCCAAGTGTTCTTTGTTCAAGGATGTTCGCAGACTTCTGATGTAAACGAATCGTTTTGAGTTCAAGATGGCGATGCCGGTGGGTTGAAGGATGGTAGGTTGAGCCAATGAGAGAGGGGGGGGTACATTGCAAGAGGCCCATATGGCAAATTGTCTTGAAGTTGCTTTCAAAACAAACATCACGAAACCTCGACGTCAATCCTTAGTGGTGAAAACCGCTGATTGGCAATTACTTGAGAAACCTTGGCGCCCACTGCTCCTTCTTGCACTCGCCGAGACAGAACTTCCCGCGGCCGATGAAGACGAATCAGACTCGGTATCACATCGCCGTTCATCTGGTGGACGAGGTAGAAACCGCCGAGGTGGCAGAGGCTCTTCGGGCCCGATGGACTCACTTCCTTCAGCCACAGAAATGCTCCTTCCCTCGGAATATAGTTCCGCTTTTCGACTTGCAGTCTTGATGGTTCACAAACTTCTCAACAAAGATGAGTGGGATGAGCAATGGGAGACGACTGAGAAATCATTGCGTGAAACATGTTTGGAAAAAGGAGTACATCCAGTTTGGCACGATCTTGCTCAACGAACCGCTCTGCTCGGCCAATTTGCTGCTTTCCCGAAAGCGAAAGTGAGCAAGGCTAAAGCGGGTAAGAAAGTGAAGTTGACTTCGGCCTTCATCAACCCGTTTATCACCGAAGATTTGATTACGGCCGTCGAAGAAATTTCATCTGTTGTTACAGACGCTGAATCCCAGGTAGCACTCAGAAATATTGTTTCACAACTTTCATCAGGAAGGCAATTACTTCCGGCTGAAATTCTCTATCGATTAGATGGGCAGGCCTCAGCATTGAGTGTGTTGTTTGCATTAGCATCAGGCCAAGACCCTACAGAATCCCTTGAACGACTCAAAGAAGTTGATGCTGATTTGGCTGAACAACTGAATGATTTGCACATGCTTCGCCAAGGTAAAGTGTTGGATTGGAAGAAATCAAGAACCGCAAAAGGAAATAATTCATTGGCCGTTGCACGGCAACTTTTGGCTTGGGAACACACTCCTGATGAAGCAGCAAAACTGTCTTCAAAACAACTTGCAGAAGGGCTGGAATTACTTCGTGAACATACAACCAATGCGGTTCAAATCGAAAAAATCATGTGGTGGCGGTTGAATGCGCTACACAAAGAAGGAAAGTCTGAAGAAACAATTCAACTTCTCACCAGCCTCAAACTCGACCAACATACCGAGTTGTCAACATTAGCACCTTTGCTTTCTGCACTCTCGAGTGAAGTGATAGATCAATGGCTCCTTGAACAAATTCCAATTTTAGATGATGGATCACTCGTGTCACTGATTCAAATGAAATCATTGCCCTTGGATATCCGTTCAATGGCTGCTAAGAATATCTCTAACGACTCAAGTGAGGCTTGGGAAAGCGTCTTCCCCCTTCTTATCGATATCTATACCCAAAGTATGGAATTGAATCTCCTTGCCAAAATGATTACCTCCAATGATTTGGTTCCAATGTCTCACCCCTACGAAACTTTACTTGTATCTCATTTACTCGATGCGGGAAGTGACAATGAACTTTGGATGGAAGTTCGAACAGCCCGAAGAGCAGCCCTTTCAGAGGTTCACAGTATGGATGCTCCCGACTCCTTTTCGTCGACATCTGAAGCTTTATTGATGCTGTTCGAAGGCGAGAATATCGAAGACGAACGCCTCACTACAGTACTCGATAAACAAGGTCTTTTGGCCTTCGGACCGATTCGCCAAGCACTCCGAGATGGCGGTAGTGGAATAGCATCGTCGACTCATCTTTCGAATCTTGAACAAAGTATCGCTTCAGCAGAACTCACAATCATGGAGCGTGTTCTGTTCAATGCCGTCATCGCAACATTACGCCTTAATCACGTGGCTTTGATGCTTCAACATGGCAATTCAGATGCCGAAAATATCGAAACCCTCAACATTCTCTTAGCCAATACTATCATTCCAACCGGCATGATTCACAGTGTCCGTCATTTGGTTTTAGAGCATGACATCGGACTACCTTCTCTTGTTCGGTGGTACCAAAATCATGACGCCTTATCACCATGGCACACCCTGGCACGAGCAGCGGTCTACGCATCAAATAAAGAGGAATTGAATGCCGCTCGAGATTATCGTAAAGCAGGGGACCATGAAGAATTTGATTACGAGTATTCACTCACTTTGTATCGTAAATCCCTCATCCATTTGGCATTCGCTGAACAATGGCGAGAAGCAGTTGAACTCCTTGATGCTCAACCAGCCCTCAAGAGTGCGATTACCCAACGCTTCCAATTGTATCTACGCGTTTCACACACTGCAAAATCCAAAGATACCAATTCCGCAACACG